>MWWB01000052.1_pt1 | contig 20875 bp, 17 predicted proteins | sample 1047291 | NCBI WGS metagenome assembly MWWB01 (sample SAMN06349976, study PRJNA376086) | soil metagenome | isolation source: MS4-1 sample Antarctic (ecotone) soil | place: Antarctica | reverse complement strand
CTATGTTGTTTATGGGCGAGGAGTACAGTGAAACAAATCCATTTCAATATTTTGTAAGCCATACTGATCCTGAACTCGCAGAGGCGGTACGAAAAGGCCGAAAGGCAGAATTTGCCGCTTTTCATGCACAAGGCGAAGCTCCCGATCCCGTTGCTGAAGAAACGTTCAGCCGATCGAAGTTGCATTGGGAACTGTTAGATAAGGAGCCACATAAAACAATGTTCCGTTACTACCAGGCGCTTATTCAATTAAGAAAACATAACCCTGTTTTAAAACAGTTGGACCGGCAACGCTTAACTGTACAGGCAAACGAAAAGCAAAACACCTTGTGGCTGCATCGATGGTACGAAAATGAGCAGTTGGTTTGCCTGATGAATTTTTCAAAAAAACCGCAGAATATGATATTGCCGCAAGATGAAAAAGGTTGCATAAAAATATTCGATTCGGCTGATCCAAAATGGGGTGGCCCGGCAGCAGATGAAACTATTTCAGACGGAGAAACACCAATAGTGCGGTCCGAAAGTATTTTAATTTACAGTAATGAAGCCAGGTAAGAAGTATGAACACCAGATACGACCGGCTAAATCATTTTCAAAAACACAGAGCACAAGTTCTGTAAGGATGAGGTTCTTTATATTTGCACGTACAACTTTTTTATGGAGACTAAGCTGACATTAAAACTTGATCAAGAAGTGATTGAAAAGGCAAAAAAATATGCTTCGGATAAAAAATTAAGTTTATCCAAGTTAATTGAGAACTACTTGAATTCTTTGACATCTGATAAAAAAAACAATATTGAAATAGAAATATCTCCTTTTGTAAAAAGCCTTGCAACCGGCTCAAAAATTCCTGCCAATTACGATCATAAACAAGAGTATTCGAATTACTTGGTTGAAAAATATAAATGAAAACATTATTTCTTGACACTAATATAATACTTGATCTGCTGGGAGAAAGACATCCATTTTATGAATCAGCTGCAAAACTTGCAACACTGGCCGACAAAAAGAACCTGATCATGGTGGTCTCTCCAATTTCATTTGCAACAGTGAGTTACATACTTTCTAAATTTGAATCGGCAGAAATAGTAAAAGAAAAGCTAAGAAAGTTTAAAATCATAAGCGAAATCAGCAAAATAGACGGGGATATAATTGAAAAAGGTTTAAACTCAAAGTTTACTGACTTTGAAGATGCCCTCCAATATTTTAGTGCAATTGACTCGGAGTGCGACATCCTTATAACGAGAAATGGAAAGGATTTTAAAGCTTCTGTTATTCCTGTAATGTCAGCCGAAGAATATTTGAAAAGTATCGTATAAAACAACTCACCTATACTGTATTGCACAACAGAGCTAAGGTTACACTATTAATGAAGAAAGTAATTGGGACATTAGTAATTATAGTATGTGGTCGTGCTGAATATCCCGACTTCACCGATAACTGTAAGGAAATATGAAATAATTCCTACCTAATAATTGATTATTGATTTATGTATAGCCCGATTGATCTAATGACCAACACCATGACCAACCCCATCTCAACATATCGCATACAGTTTCATAAAGACTTTACTTTTAATGATCTTGAAAAAGTGCTTCCTTACCTGCAGAAGTTAGGAGTAAGCACTATTTATGCTTCCCCCATTTTTGAAGCAGTTCCTGGTAGTTTGCACGGTTATGATGGTGTAAATCCACATCGCATTAATCCTGAAATCGGTACTGAAGAACAATTACGGGAGATAAGTAAAAAACTAAAAGAGGCAGGTATAAACTGGTTGCAGGATATTGTGCCTAACCACATGGCTTTTCACCCCAGCAACGTGTGGATGATGGATGTTCTCGAAAAGGGTCCTCAATCATTATACGCTCCTTACTTTGATGTTGCCTGGAACAGCCAAATTTATCATGGCCGTATTATGGTTCCTTTCTTAGCGTCGCCATTACCGGATGTTATTAAAAACGGAGAGCTCACAATAGGTTACGATAACCAGCGCTTTGTATGTAAATATTTTGAAAGTTCCTACCCGTTGCAGCCCAAATCGTATGCAACCATTTTACAAGCTGCAAACGAAGAACCTTCACAGGCAGTGCAGCAACTGATTGACCAGATACCAAAGATGGAAGATGAACATTCTTACACTGAAAGGTGGAATGAGATAAGACTGCAATTAGCGGCCTTGATGAAGAATGATATTACAAAAGACTATATAGAAAAATGTATTAAAGCAATAAACGAAAGCTCTGAGCAACTTCAGCAGATAATGGATGAGCAATCGTACCGACTGTGTCACTACCAGGAAACCGATTATCAGATTAACTATCGCCGCTTCTTCACGGTTAATGGCTTAATCTGTTTAAACATTCATGTTAAAAAAGTTTTCGACGATTATCATAAAGTAATAAAAACGCTCGTCGATGATGGCGTTTTCCAGGGATTGCGCATTGACCATATAGATGGCTTAAACGATCCAACAACTTATCTTAAACAGCTTCGCGAATTGGTGGGTGATGAAACTTACATAGTGGTAGAAAAGATACTCGAGCCCAGTGAAGGTTTACCAAAACAATGGCCTGTACAAGGTAATACCGGCTATGACTTTCTCTCGATGATCAACAATTTATTCACCAACCAAAGCAGCGAGCAAAGCTTCACACATTTTTACAGGAAGCTAACCAAAAATCATAAGTCAATCCATCAGCACCTGCACGATAAGAAGTCGTACATTCTTTATAAACACATGGGCGGGGAGCTTGAAAATTTGTACCAGCTTTTCATGCAAACAGGGCTTGTGCAAAAAGAAGATTATGCGCAAATGCGCACAGAAGATATTAAAACAGTTATTGCAGAATTTCTTATTCAGTGCCCCGTTTATCGTTACTATGGCAATGCCTTCCCCCTGCAGGAAAAGGAAGCGGCTGATGTGCAGGATATCTTAAAGCGCATTAAAAAACGGAGGCCCGATCTAACGCCTGCCGTATACTTGCTGGAAAACACACTGTTGAAAAAGCCGTTGGAAGGAAACGAAGAATACAATGCCAACGCTTTGCGCTTCTACCAAAGGTGTATGCAATTTACCGGTCCATTAATGGCTAAAGGGGTCGAAGACACATTAATGTATGCCTATAACCGTTTCATCAGCCATAACGAAGTAGGTGATTCTCCTGAGGTGTTCGGATCTTCCATTGAAGAGTTTCATAAAGAAATGAAGGACAGGCAGCAGCAATGGCCGTTTTCGATCAATGCCACTTCCACGCACGATACTAAACGTGGTGAAGGAGTACGTGCCCGTTTGAATGTGTTGACCGATCTCGCAGATGAATGGCTCAACCTGGTAGAGGAATGGCGGCAGTTAAACGCACCTCTTAAAACAGATGGAGCGCCAGATGCTAATGATGAATACTTTATTTATCAAACCCTTGTTGGTGCTTACCCTATGCCCGGTCAGGACGACGATAACATACAAAATCGCCTCGAAGAATATATTGAAAAGGCGTTGCGCGAAGAGAAGACAAATTCAAACTGGGACGCTCCAAATGTTGAATATGAAGACGCAGCTAAGAAGTTTATAACAGGCCTTTTGGATACAAGCAGCGCCTTTTGGAAAACGTTCCATGCTTTTCAGAAAAGAATAGCAGATTTTGGTATGGTTAATTCATTAGGCCAGGTGCTGCTCAAATTTATGTGCCCCGGTGTTCCCGATATTTACCAGGGGACAGAACTATGGAATCTCAGTTTAGTTGATCCGGACAACCGCCGTTCTGTAGATTATGAAAAATGCCGGCAATATCTTAATGACATCGACAACCAGGACGTCAACAACCAGGAAGCACTCCTGCACGAGCTATGGCAAAACCGGGAAGATGCAAGAATTAAGCTTTGGCTTACACATACTTTATTAACTGAACGAAACAATAATACTGATCTATTTGCCAAAGGCGAATACATTCCTCTGCGTGTGGAAGGTGAATACAAAAACAACGTATGTGCATTTGCCCGCAAATACCAACATAATTATTATGTGGTGGCGCTTCCTCTTGGCCTGGCGAAATTGTGTAAAGAGCAACATAAAGAAATACATGACCTCGATTGGAAAAACACACATATCACTTTACCAAACGACACTCCAAAGAGCTATCGAAACATATTACTGAAGTCGGAAGGAAAACAGGAGAACGGGCTTGCAGTACAGGAGCTTTTTAAGGATATACCTTTTGCTCTTTTAAAACTGCAAAGTGAGCATGCTCGAAGTGCCGGTATTCTTATGCACATCACTTCGCTGCCTTCGCGTTTTGGCATTGGCGATTTAGGCCCGCAAGCGGAAGCTTTCGCTAATTTTCTCCACCGCACGAATCAAAAGTTCTGGCAACTGTTGCCGCTAAATCCAACAGAGCAGGGACAGTCTCATTCGCCTTACAGTTCCTTATCAAGCAAGGCTGGGAATCCTTTATTGATAAGTCCTGAACTGCTTGCACATGATGGTCTGCTTAATGTGGAGGAGTTGCAGCAATACTATTTACCAAACAAAGCACAAGCAGATTACAGCGGAGCCGAACGGGTGAAAGATAAACTGTTTAAAAAAGCATGGCAAACATTTAAAGAAGGAAAACCTGATGTGCTTCAGAAAGAGATGGATGAGTTTTGCCAGACTGAAGAAAGCTGGTTGAAAGATTTTGCTCTTTTCATGGTGCTTAAAAAACAGCATAAAGGTGAGCCCTGGTTCAGGTGGCCCGAAGAGTATAGGCTTCACCAACCCCACGCGTTGGAGACCTTAACGAACCAGCATAAAGATGAACTGGAGAAAATAAAATGGCTGCAATTCATTTTTGCAAGGCAGTGGAAAAAACTGCGGCACTACTGCAATCAGCATGGCATACAGTTATTTGGCGACATGCCTTTTTATATTAGTTACGACTCAGCAGATGTTTGGAGCGACCGGGAAATTTTTGCTATAGACGAAGAAGGAAATATGACAGGTGTTGCCGGCGTACCGCCTGATGCATTTAGTGACGACGGACAACTTTGGGGGATGCCGGTTTTTAAATGGGATGTATTAAAGCGGCGCAACTACGATTGGTGGATACAACGCTTTAAAAAGAACATTGAACTGTTTGACATAGTGCGGCTCGATCACTTCAGGGCATTTGTTGATTACTGGGAAGTACCTGCAACCGAAACGACTGCAAGACGTGGAGAATGGAAGCCGGGGCCTGGTGCCGATCTTTTTACCGTTGCAAAAGAAGAGTTAGGCAGCCTTCCTTTTGTGGCCGAAGACCTGGGTGATATAACTGACGCGGTTTACCAGCTTCGAGACCAGTTTAACCTGCCCGGGATGAAAATATTGCAATTTGCTTTTGGTGAAGACATGCACACGTCTATACACGCACCCCACAATTACCACGAAAACTTTATTGTTTACACCGGTACACACGACAACAATACTATTCGCGGCTGGTTCCGTTGCGAGGTGAATAACGAGAACCGCCATCGTTTAGAACAGTACATCGGCCATCCAGCTACAGAAGAGAATATACATCTTGTGTTAGGCCGGTTAGCATATTTATCGGTAGCCAAAACAGTCATTCTTCCTATGCAGGATGTTTTAGCGCTTAATGAAAGTTGCCGCATGAATACTCCTGCATCTAATAAGAATAACTGGGGTTGGCGTCTTCTACCGGAACAGTTAACGGGAGATGCGGAAAGCCTGCTAAAGGAGTGGACGAGTATATATAACAGGAAGTGAGAACGGAGTGAATTCTTTTTGCCTTTTTTGGTAGCCTTCCTAATCTTTCTTTATGAGATTAATTAAAATAAGTTTAGCCACACGTGGATCTACAATAACCCGGTCGTTTTCAAAGTCTAATTTTAGTCTCCATTTTTGCATAGTTGCTGCACCTATAATAACTTCTTCGCTTAGTCCCGGCACTACTAAAAATTCGTCCGATAAGCGAACATCTTCATGATAAAAGTCGAGCCTTGTAGTGTACTTTATCTCCATATAAGTAGCATTGCTTGCTGTTGCCAGCCTTAATGGTGTATGCAGCTTTATAATTTCTTCCAGATTTTCTACATTTTCTTCTGAAATGCAGGAATAGGTTGCCCCGCTGTCAAACAAAGCGTAAAGTGTTTTTTCACCCTTCGAACCTTCAAATCTTAATGGTACTCGAATGATCATTCTTAAAGTTACAATTAAAATGTAGGGGTTATGACACAATTAAAATTACGTAACATTACATATTCAACACAGTAAAGCATCATTTCTACAAGCCAATCGTATAACAAAAAACCCTGCCAAAAGGCAGGGTCAATCATTTTCAAAGGGTAGTAGTTTAGTATCCTTTTTTTGCAACACCATCTTCAATTGCCTGTAAAGCTTTTGCTTCACTCATAATAGCTGCCATCTTATTGCCTTTGCCATCATGACCACCGGCCATATAACCACCACGTGCTGTTTTTGTAATTACTGCGTCGTGCATAGCTACATTTTTCTCTTTAGTTTTTAAGCAGTAAGCCTTAATCATTTTCGAAGTGTCCATTTTTAAATATTTAATAATTGATAAACAGTTGCTTTAGAACAGGCACAAGCTACGTTTTTTTAGGGAAAGCTGATTGTAGTGTAACACGATTAAAAATAGAAGCATAAAACGAAAAACGCCTTTCCTTAAATTCTATTTATTTGGTTCCCTGCCTGATGCTATACATCTATTCTTGCATACCTCGCATGGCTTTCGATAAAGTCTCTTCTTGGCGCTACTTCATCACCCATGAGCATGCTAAACACCCTGTCTGCTTCCGGAGCACTTTCAATGGTAACCCTTTTTAATGTTCGGCGTGCCGGATCCATTGTTGTTTCCCAAAGTTGCTCAGAATTCATTTCACCCAAACCTTTATAGCGCTGTATCGTTACACTGTCTTCTTTGCCTCCTCCTAATTTTTCAACCCATATTTTACGTTGCTCTTCGCTATATGCATACTCCTGTTCCTTGCCTTTTTTTACCAGATATAAAGGTGGCTGGGCAATATAAACATACCCCGCTTCAACCAATTCCTTCATGTACCTGAAAATAAAGGTTAGAATCAGGGTTGCAATGTGACTGCCATCAACATCCGCATCAGTCATAATGATGAGTTTATGATAACGAAGTTTAGTAAGGTTCAACTGCTTTGGATCCTCCAATGTTCCCACGGTTACACCCAAAGCAGTGTACATGTTCCTGATCTCTTCGTTCTCGTAAATCTTGTGCTCCATTGCTTTTTCAACATTCAAAATTTTTCCCCGCAATGGCAGTATGGCCTGGAAACTTCTTTCACGGCCTTGTTTTGCAGTACCGCCTGCAGAGTCTCCTTCCACCAGGTACAGTTCTGTTTTTGTGGGATCTCTCTCGCTGCAATCAGCGAGTTTACCGGGTAAACCCCCACCGCTTAAAACAGTTTTCCGTTGCACCATTTCCCGCGCCTTCTTTGCTGCAACCCGGGCTTGTGCTGCCAATACAATTTTAGAAATTACATTCTTGGCTTCCCTTGGGTTTTCTTCAAGATAAGCTTCCAGCGCACGGGCAACAGTAGTTTGAACAATGCCACTTACTTCGCTATTGCCAAGTTTTGTTTTTGTTTGTCCTTCAAATTGAGGCTCGGGAACTTTTACTGAAATAATAGCGCTTAATCCTTCTCTAAAGTCATCACCTTCAACCACAACTTTGGCTCTTTCAAACAAACCATTTTTATCGCCGTAAGTTTTGAAAACACGGGTAAGCGCCTGTCGGAAGCCCGTTACGTGCGTACCACCTTCGATAGTGTTGATATTGTTTACATAGGAGAAGATATGCTCTTTAAAGTCGTCATTATAAGTCATAGCTACTTCAACAGCAACCATGCTTGCTTCATCGAGGCCTTCAACAAATAATGTATTTGGTATTAATGGTGTACGGTTGCCATTTTTATCAAGCATTTCTACAAACTCCACAATTCCACCTTCGCTATAAAAGCTTTTTAAATAGGGCTTGCCTTCCTCATCCATCTCACGCAAATCGGTAATGTTTATAGCAATGCGCCTGTTTAAATAAGAGAGTTCTCGCAGGCGGCCTTCAAGAATATCTCTTTTGTAAACAGTTTCCTGCAGAATGGTATCATCAGGCCAGAAACGAATGGTAGTACCTGTTATTTCAGAAGTTCCTATCTCTCTAACCGGATATTGGGGAGCCCCTTTTTTATATTCCTGTTCAAATATTTTTCCTTCGCGATGTACCGTAACGTGAAGAGTAGAGCTTAAGGCATTTACACAACTAACACCAACGCCATGCAAACCGCCACTTACTTTATAAGTGTTCTTATCAAACTTACCGCCGGCATGCAGCACCGTCATTACAACTTCAAGGGCGCTGCGGTTTTCTTTGGTATGAATGGCCGTTGGAATACCACGTCCGTCATCACTTACACTAATGGAATTATCCTCATGCATGATAACATTAATATTTTTACAATAGCCTGCAAGAGCTTCATCTATGCTATTATCAACCACTTCGTAAACGAGGTGATGTAAACCTTTTACACCTACATCTCCAATGTACATGGCAGGCCTTTTTCTAACTGCCTCCAAACCTTCCAAAACCTGGATGCTGTCGGCCCCATAATTTTCATTCTGTGCCGCAGCATCGTTTATAATTTCATCTGCCATAAGTGCTTGATTCTCTTACTTTTTGTATAATATCGAGAAGTGTGCAAATTTAAGGAAAATAAAGGGTTTTTAAAGTTAAAAAGAGAGCTTTTAAAGCACTGATTATGTAACAATTTTGCCTGTTTTAAATATCGGAAATCCAGCATTTAAGAAAGTTAATTTTAGGCCTGCAATTTTTGCTATTGCAATATTGTGTTAGAAATTTTATCTTAACACCAAATCATTAATATGGAAGCTAATAATCAAAACCAAACAATAATGGTGGTAGGGTCAACTGGTTTTTTAGGAATGGAAATTTGCAGGCGACTTCTTGAAGCAAATAAGCAGGTAAAAGGATTGGTAAGGGCATCTTCAGATGAAACTAAAGTAGCTGCTCTTAAGCAAATGGGAGTAGAAACGGTGGTAGGGGATGTGAAGGACAAAACTTCATTAGATAATGGGTTCAATGGAGTTTATGCTGTTATTTCTACTGCTTCTTCCACGCTTTCAAGGCAGGAAGGCGATTCGATTGAAACAGTTGATAATGCCGGCCAATTGAATGTGGTGGAAGCGGCAATTAATGCAGGTGTAAAACATTTTGTATTTGTTTCTTTTAACCATATTCCAGTCGGGTTCCCTTTGCAGACTGCAAAACGTGCTGTTGAGAATCGCATCAGGGAAAGTGGCATGTCTTATACTATTTTACAACCTACTGTTTTTATGGAAGTATGGCTTGGACCGGCGGTAGGTTTTGATTATTCTAATGCCAAAGCAAATATTTTTGGTGACGGAAAAAATAAGATTTCATGGATATCCCTTGCTGACGTTGCAGCCTTTGCAGTTGCTTCTTTAGATAATGCAGAAGCTATTAATGCTGTTTTTGAATTAGGCGGGCCGGACGCGTTAAGCCCTTTAGAAGTGGTTAAAATATTTGAAGAGAAAAGTGGTAAGTCTTTTTCTCTGCAATTTGTACCCAAAGAAGCATTGAAGGCTCAAAAGGAAGCAGCAACTGACTCATTGAGTGAATCTTTTGCTGGCTTGATGATGGGTTGTGCGGAAGGAAGCGAGATTGACATGAGTACAACCTTAAAAACATTTCCGTTTAAATTAACATCGGTTAGGGAATATGCACAACGAGTGTTAGGTTAACTATATATAGGTAGGTTGTTTTAACCGTGCTACAAATAATCAGGCAGTTGTTGCGGCCGCTACGGCCACAACTTTTCTCTCGCCAATTTGCTGGCGCCACATCGCGTAGTACAAACCTTTTTCTTCAACCAATTGATAGTGGCTGCCTGTTTCTGCTACCCTCCCTTTTTCCAGCACGTAAATCCTATCGGCGTGCATAATGGTGCTTAGCCTGTGTGCAATTAAAACCGTTATTTGTTCCCGTTCGCCCGATATCTTTTTTATGGTTGAAGTGATCTCTTCCTCGGTAATACTGTCGAGCGAAGAAGTAGCCTCGTCAAATATAAGCAGGTGCGGATGACGCAGTAAAGCTCTTGCAATACTAAGGCGTTGTTTTTCTCCGCCACTTAGTTTTAATCCGCCTTCGCCAATCATTGTTTCAAGACCTTTTTCGGCACGCGATAACAAATAAGTACAGCTCGCCTTATGCATTACGTCTACCAGTTCTTCATCTGTCGAACCCGGGGCTACAAAAAGCAGGTTCTCTTTAATTGTTCCGGCGAATAATTGTGTGTCCTGTGTTACGAAACCTATTTGAGAACGCAGTTCATCGAAGTCAATATCATTGCTGCTAATACTGTTGTAATATATGTTTCCTTGTTGTGGACGATACAAGCCAACGAGCAACTTTACCAATGTACTTTTTCCCGCGCCGCTGGGCCCCACAAAAGCAATGGTTTCTCCTTTTTTTACATCAAAGCTAATTCCGTCTAAAGCCTTGTATTGCGCGGTAAGATGTTTAAAGCTAACGTTACTAAATTCAAGTTCGTTAATGGGGCCAACCATCGAGGGTTGTAATGGTTTTGGTTCAACAGATTTGTTCATTACGGTATGGAAATTTTGTAAGCTTGCCTGCGCCTCCCGATAACTGATAATGATATTGCCCATTTCCTGCATGGGCCCGAAAATAAAAAACCCATAAAACTGAAGCGCTAAAAACTGCCCCGGAGTAAGTACATCCCTAAAAATGAGAAATAATAAAGTAAAGCTGATGAGCTGTTGTAGAAAGTTTACCAGCGTTCCCTGCATGAAGCTGAGGGTACGGATGCTTTTTACTTTGCGTAATTCGAGCCCTAATATTTTGTAAGTGTTATTATTTAACCTCTTTACTTCCTGCTCGGTAAGGCCAAGACTTTTTACAAGCTCAATATTTCGCAAACTTTCAGTTGTGGTGCCTGCAAGTACAGTCGTTTCTTTAACTATATTCTTTTGTATCTGTTTTATTTTACGGCTTAAGATGCTCGTAGCTACAGCAAGAATTATCATGCCTACAACATAGGTAGGCACAATGCTCCAATGCTTGCTTGCTGCATAAATAGAAACAAAAACTACGCTTACAATAATGCCGAAAAACACGTTAATAAAGAAGCCTATAAATTTCTCCGTATCGGCTCTTACCTTGGTAAGTATAGAAAGGGTTTCGCCGCTGCGCTGATCTTCGAACTCCTGGTATGGCAGTCGCATGCTGTGGCGCAAACCATCGGTAAAAATTTTAGCGCCGAACTTTTGAATAATAACATTCACAACATAATCCTGGAAAGCTTTGGCAATACGGCTAACCATTGCAGTGCCAATAAGCAGGCTTAAAAAATAAAGAACACCCATAATATATTGGTGCTCGGTACGTGGACGTCCGGCGTCGTCAGTATGAGGATGAGTGGCAAGTTTGTCCATCACCTGGCCAATGATCATAGGGCTGAACAATGAAAATACCTGGTTTACCGCAGCCAGAAATAATGCAAGAAGGATCAGCCCCCGGTAAGGCTTTAGGTATTGAAGCAGCAGTTTCATAAAGTAGGAAAGATGTGCAAATTAGTAAATGTGCTAATGTGCAATGATTGCAAGTTAGCGAATGTGCCAATGTGCAGTTCAATATGCAAATTTAAGAATGAAATTAGCAAATTACAATCGACGCGCGGCAAGGTTATTTAAAGTGATGTGCTATGTTATTTCATTTGCACATTGTCACATCTGCACATTGTCACATCCTTCACTCTTCCACATAATCTGCTTTTGTTTTTTTATCCTGCAACTGGCCTTCCTGTAAAAAGACTTTCGGGCAGCTTACAAAGCCATGTATTAATTTATTGCTGCAGGCATGAGCAAGCAAATCATCGGAAACAAAGGCAAGAGGTGTTTGCAGATCCACCAGTTTTTTTGCAGCGGTATTAGTAATGGCGTATGCACTTGCAAAATCGTGAACACCTGCGATAAAAAGATGTTCTTTAAATTTTCTCGCGTAAAGATTGTTTATTGTTTCGGCGCTCCATTTCAGTTTACCAAAAAGCCTTTTAATATGATAACCTTGTTGTATGAACCATGTTTTAAAACTACGCCGAAGGTTTTTATAATAATCGAGGTATAACAGTTCCCAGTCTGCCGGAAGTTCTTTAATCATTTCTTCAAATAATGCGAGTCCTTCTTTATTAGGAACTATATGGTCTTCTAAAATCAATATTTTTTTGTATCCATTCTTCAGCATGTCTTCATATACTAAACGATGGCTCCAGCTGCGTCCAATTTGTCCTGTGTTCATTGGTTTATCTTCAGGATGCACAGCAATAGCTTTTTGCTCGTCATAAATTTTATCTTCTACTAAATCGTCGATGGTAAGATCTTTTTTATCTATACCAAAAGAGAAGGTATAATTAAGCCCTTCTAACGCCGTAGCAATTTTTTGTTGCCTTTCGGTTTCTCTTTCAAGGGTTATTACATATATACTATCGAAGAAGCTATTGAGCGGTGTAAAGTCCATATATAACTGTTAACACGAAAGATAAAAGAAAAAAAGTATTAAGGGTATTTTAGGCATTTTCTTAAAGTGAAAATTTATTTTTACTCTTACTTAATTATGAAAAAGATACTTGCTTTATTTTTTCTTTTTGCCTTCATATATATTAGAACAATGGGATGCACTACTTTTTTCTTACAGAAGAACGGGCAGATGGTTTTTGGACGTAATTATGACTGGGTTACTGCAACCGGTTTTGTCAATACCAATCTTCGTGGTCTTGCCAAAACATCTTTGCCTCTTGATGAGGGAAACATTTTAAGATGGACTTCGAAATATGGAAGTGTAACTTTTAATCAATACGGCAAAGAGTTTCCTAACGGAGGCATGAACGAGCAGGGGCTTGTTGTAGAATTGATGTGGCTATCTGATAGCCGTTATCCTGCACCTGATAACCGGCCCGCGTTAAGTGTATTGCAATGGATACAATACCAACTTGACAATTGCCAAACCGTTGAAGAGGTTCTTGCAACGGATAAAAATGTACGCATATCCGATACAGGAACTCCTCAACATTATCTTATTGCTGATAGCAAGGGCAAAGTTGCTACCATAGAATTTTTAAATGGTAAAATGGTTGTACATACGGGAAGCAATCTTCCTTACCCTGTTCTTGCAAACAGTACTTATAAAGCATCACTGCAATTGTTGAAATCAACTAACATGCAAAATGAAGAACCTGGCTTCCAGGCAAATTCAGGCGACAGGTTTTTGAAAGCATGTGGAATGGTTCAACAATACACAAAGACAGATACAAAGAAGCCTATAATAGATTATTCTTTTGATATACTTAATAAAGTATCGCAGGGCAGTTTTACAAAGTGGAGCATTGTGTACGACATAACAAATAAGAGGATCCACTTTAAAACACACGGTTACCAGCAGTTGAAGTCTTTTGATCTTGCAGCATTTAATTTTTCGTGTACATCAAAGCCGCTGGCTTATAATATGAATCAAAATGCAGCAGGAAATATAAATAGGCAGTTTAGAAATTATTCAAACGATATAAACAGCAAGATGCTGAAACAGGCTTTCAGAGAAAGTAAAAGTGAAGTAAATATTGATGAACATCTGCAACAAGCTGTAGCGGATTTAGCAGAAAACGTGAAATGTGGATAGGTGATTTAAATTTATCAGGCCATGTAACAAAGTATCATTCCTGTGACAGTGCTAATTGATATCATCTAACCTTTCCGGAACCAGGAGCTTCCGGCTTTCTTTAATTATATCAACTGATCTATTATAAGTACACCGACCAATCCTAAGATTGAAACGATGCTTTCCATTACTGTCCAGGTTTTAAATGTTTCTTTCAGGCTTAAATTAAAGTATTCCTTAAACATCCAGAAACCGGTGTCGTTTACATGCGAAAAGAACACACTGCCTGCACCTACTGCAAGTACCATTAACTCAGGAGAAATTCCCGGTGTAATTAACGGAAGTACTAAACCTGATGCCGTTAAACCTGCTACAGTAGCCGAACCTAATGTTATTCTTAATAACGCTGTAATAATCCATGCAAACAATAAGGGCGATAGCGCAAGATTGGCTGCAATCGTTTTTACATGATCGCCAATTCCACTGTCGATCAACACCTGTTTAAATGCACCGCCAGCCGCTATAATCATTATGATCATGGCTATGCTTTTCACTCCTTCCACACAAGAGTCCATTGCTTTTGCAATCGGTATTTTTTGAACCAGTATGGTAAAGAAAACCGCAATTAACAACGCAATAGCAGGGTCTGAAATAAAAGAAAAAAAGCTTTTAGCAATATTAAGTCCCGGAATATTTAGAGCTATGGTGCTAACAGCAATTAAGCATACCGGCAATAAAGCAATGGACAAGCTTTTACCGGCCGATGGTAAGTTTTCTTTTTCGGCAAACGCAAAGGAGGGCTCACTATTTTGGGTATGTGTTGGCCTAATAATTAATCTTGGGAATAATATACCAGCTATAATAGCAATAGGTATAATTATGATGAATCCATACACAAGTGTTTTACCGAGATCGGCTTTAAAAATGGCAGCTAATGTAACCGGACCCGGATGCGGCGGAAGAAAGCAATGGGTAACAGAAAGCGAAGCGGCCATGGGGAGACCAAGATAAAGCGCAGGCAGTTTAGTAACAGAAGCAAGCGCAAAAACAAGAGGAATTAGAACAACAAAACCTGCATTATAAAACAAAGGAATGCCCACCAAAAAACCGGTAATCAATACTGCCCACTGAATATTTTTAAGTCCAAATAATTTAAGAAGCACATGTACTATTTTTTTAGACACGCCTGTGTCTTCTATCAGCTTACCAAGCATAGCGCCAAGAGCAAGAACCAATATTACACCTCCTAAAGTATTGCCAACTCCGCTTGTAATGGATGCCATAACTTTAGCTGCAGGCATACCTAAAAGCATACCGGTAATAATTGAAACTATTAACAAGGCGATCATTGGGTTTAGCTTCTTAATGATAAGTATAAGCAGCAGGATGATCGCAAGTAAAACTACAAGTAAGGGCATTATTGATGATTAAGGTTATGAAGCTGGTGCATCGGCTCTTTCAGGCTTTGGTACAGGCCTTTATAGATGGCAAAATAGTTTTTATAAGTGACATGATCAGTAAGGCATGGCTCTATAAATTCCATATCTTTTCCGGCAAACAATTGATTATAATCTTTAGCCAGCCCTAAAATTTTCAAACCAAAATAAGCAGCGCCAATTGCTGAAGCATCATTGGTATGAATAATACTAATTCTTTTTCCTGTTACATCAGCTAATATCTGCATCCATGTTTTTGACATAACAAAGCCACCGCTTACATTTAATTGTGCAATTGGTTGTTCGTTGTTATCAAGCTTTTGTAATACGTCGTTTAAAGCATAACAGACACCCTCAATAACAGCTCTTAAAAAATGAGGTTTTGAATGATAATCTTTAATGCCGAAGAAAGTACCACAGCTTTTAGAGTCCCAGTGAGGTGCCCGTTCACCAAATATATAAGGTAGAAAAATTAATCCGTCTGCACCTCCTTTCACTCCGCTAACAGCATTAAAGAATTCGGTATAATCTTCGGCTGATATAGTTTGTTTATCAAGAAAGCTTTTAAGGAACCATTGCAAAACGTTGCCACCATTGTTAATTGGTCCGCCACTAATAAATGTGCTCTCATCTAACTTATAATTAAAGGTCATTGCCTTGTAATTATAGATAGGTTTTTTTACCGCAACACGAACAGCCCCGCTGGTACCAATGGTTACCGCTGCCTCGGTTTCGTTGATTGCAAAACTTCCCAGATTTGCCAGGCATCCATCACTTGCTCCCACCACGAACGCAACATTTGCAGGAAGATGCAGAAGGTTTGATACAGCCGGATTAAGATCGTTGCGCGTATAATCCGGACTAACAGATGCAGAAAGTTTTTCTTCGCTTATTCCTGCTAATTGTAATGCTTGTTTATCCCATACGTTGGTAAGAATATTAAATAAGCCTGTTGCAGAAGCTATCGAAAAGTCCACCTTAAACTCATTAAATAATTTATACCAGATAAACTCCTTGATCGAAATAAATTTATGTGTTTTATCAAAAAGGTCCTGGTTGTTCTCGCGCAACCAAATGATTTTACATAAAGGAGACATAGCATGAATCGGCGTTCCTGTATTACGATAAATTTCTTCACCTATCGCCGCTTCTTTTATTCTGTTTGCAATGTCTGCACTTCGGCCATCAGCCCATGTAATCATGTTGGCAAGTGCATTTCCATTTGCATCAATACAAATAACACTATGCATCGCACTGCTAAGGCAAACCGCATTTGGGGCATACTGCAGCTTCTGTATTTGTGTTTGAATGCAGCTAATAAACGCTTCCCATATCAATTGCGGATCTTGCTCAGAATACCCGTGTTGCGGATGATTAACAGGGTAGTGAAATTGAGCGACAGAAAAAACTTCACCTTCAAAGTTTACAGCAATGCTTTTAGTGCTTCCTGTTCCAATATCAACCCCCAGAATGTATGACTGCATAATTGACCAGCTTATTGTTGTACAAGCAGTTGATGAATAAATTGTCGTCGCACAATATAAGAATTCTTTAAAGAGAAACTTCTTAACTACTTTATACCATTATAATAAACAGGAGGCGGGTAAAGTTGAATTATGTTTAACAACAGCAATATCATATTGGCATTGATTTCGTTTCCTGAAAAGAAAAATTGTATGAATAAATTTATATTGATGGCAGCAGCAGCGCTTTTAACTACAACTTCCTTTTCTCAGGAGGTTAAGAAAAAAATTGAGGGGCTGGCAAAAGATCCAAAAACAATGGAAAATTCTGCCAAAGCAGATGTATTGATTATTGACAAGAAGAAAATTTCGGACAGTGCTATGGTGAAGGAAATACCACCAAGTACCACTACAACTGTTTATAAACCTGTTGTAAAAAAGAAGAAGAAAAATAAAAAGAATTGAAGAAGTAATTGAATAGTTTTTTATCGAAAAAGAGGTTGCCTGCATAAGACAACCTCTTTTCTTTAGATGAAGCTTATCAAACTATTTTAGTAATCTTTCCGAAGCTATTGCACCTTTAAATGAAGGCTCTTCAAATTTCAAATTGCTTTTCTCTATCAATGGGTCTGTGTAGTAACGTGCTGTACTCTCTGCCGACATTGTCATATACCCACCAGTATTTATGTATTTTAATACACTTGCTAAACAGGCTTCCGATGCATCTCCCCAATCTTTATCCAGGCCGTCGGCTACTTTGTTATCCAATGAAATTCCATTAAAATAATTTCCTTCGCCATTCTTATTTATTGTACGAAAAGAAACCGGGAACGCATACCAATCTCCAACCGGAATAGGGAAGAAGCCAACAGGTTTTCCATATGTATTGGATGGTCCTACGAGTTTAACTTCCATGTAAGGCCTTAAGTTATTAATGAGCAACTCGCTTGCACTGGCTGTATTGTTGCTAACGATAAAAAACACGCGGCTAATGTTTAATGCACCCAATTTTTTAAACCTTGTAGTAGTATTGAATTGCGTGTACTTATCGTTATACTTTTGCGTCATCATAATGTTGCCATTACCACTTGCATTAACAAGGTAATTAGCAAGCTTCTCCTGAACAGTTACATATCCGCCCCCATTATAGCGAAGGTCAACTATAACCTCTTGCACACCTGCGCTGCTGAAGCGGTTAAAAATCCTTTGGAAGTTATTGTATATCTCGGTAGTATCACCCAGGAAAGAATTGAAAGATAAGTAGCCTACTTTCGCTGTGCTTGTAGTATATATTGAATCGAGAATTATAGGATGCTCCTGGTAGGTGGCGCCATTTAATGTTATATCTGCAGTAGTTCCGTCGGGCTTTTGAAAAGTAAAGCTGGTGCTGTTGCTTTTAAAAATATTTGGTAGGAGGTAATCAGTGTTACTCGTTGTGATGTTAGCATTGCCATTTACTTTGGTTATTCTCCATCCGCGGCGAATGCCTGCTTTACCTGCAGGAGATTCTTTTTCTACCAGTTTCACCCTCAGATCGTCTGATGCACGAAAGAAGATGTTCAAACCAAAATCCCCGGAAATACCAGAGCTTATATTATCCCAGTCCTGCTGTTTCATAGCAAAGCTCCAGCGGTCAACAGGTGCGGTAAAGCCGGGCTCCTGGCTATAAGCTCGAATGGCTTCCATAATTTTGTTAGGGTCGCTGTAACTTTGAGCATTAAATGTTGAGGGGATTTGGTTATACCACAAATAAATATCCCGGGCATATAATAGCGCCGAGTCTTTAATTTTGTCTGTTGCTGCCGGTACTGTGTCTTTAAGTGTGGCAACTACAACAGGTGCATCCTGTATATTTTTTTGACAGGAAGAAAATATACCTAACCCTACAACCATTGCAATGATCAATTTCATATTTTCTAATCGCATATTTATATCTAATCGCATATTTATAAATGTTTTTCTTGTTTGATGCAATTAACGGTAAGAATGGTTGGGAAGATTATAAGAAAAATCTATTTAACAAAGGGTTAGAAGGGATTGGTAGTACAGTTGTTTGTAGAAATTATAAAGACACGTTTAATTAAGTAGACCCCTACGATATCAAATTGGGTCCAATAAAAAAGCTGCCCCTTCCGGAACAGCTTTCTCTATACAAGTTGAAACTTCTATCCTAAAGCTACCCGTTTAAATTCAAGCACCTTTAACCCACTGTCTGCGCTCTTTAAAAAATCAGAAACAGATTTGGTGTTGTCTTTTACATAAGGTTGGGCTGCTAATGTGTTTTCTTTAAAAAAAGCATTTAGTTTGCCTTCAGCAATTTTAGCGATCATTTCGGCAGGCTTGCCTGCCATTTTAGGATCGGCAGAAATTTGTTCGGTTACGATTGCTCTTTCTCTTTCAACAGTTTCGGGCGGTACACTTTGTGCATCAACAGCTAACGGATTCATAGCTGCAATTTGCATGGCTATATCTTTGCCGGCATCGCCTGCTTCTTTATTAAAGCCAACCAATACACCCATGCGGTTAGCACCATGAATGTAAGAAGCAACATAAGGAGCATCAATTCTTTCAAAACGGCTTACACCAATTTTTTCACCGATAGATGTAAGTTTATCATTGATCATATCCGAAACCTTAGCGCCATCGACTGTTACATCATTTACTTCTTCAACGCTTTTTACATTGTTGCCAATTGCAGCATCAGCAATGCTGGTAGCAAAAGCAACGAAGTCAGCGTTTTTGCTCACAAAGTCTGTTTCGCAACTAATGGTTACAATAATACCTGTTTTATGATCGAAGGTTGTTCGGGCTACAACCACGCCTTCTTTCGCTTCGCGGTCGCTTCGCTTTGCAGCCACTTTCTGGCCCTGCTTACGAAGCCAGTCTATAGCAGCTTCAAAATCGCCATCGGTTTCAGTCAAAGCTTTACGGCAATCCATCATACCCGCGCCGGTTGCCTGTCGTAATTTATTAATATCCTGTGCAGTAATAGTTGTCATATTAAGCCCCCATCCCTAAAGGGGTAAAGCCAGCTCTAAAGGGAGTTTTTATGTTTAGAAATGTAGCCTGAACTTAAAGGAGTTCAGACAATATTTAAATGTTTTTGAAAAAAATGTTTACCAAAGTACATTGGTAGATGTATGCAACGCATTGCACGTTTAATAGCAGCAAACTAAGTTAAGTGCATAAACATCACTCTCCTCGTTCCCCTTTAGGGGTTAGGGGCGTCCTCCGCCACCTGCAGGACGACGGCTCGCACCTCCCGGAACACGACGCTTCGGTTGTCCGCCGGGACCAGCCTGGCCTGCACTACCACGACCTCTTCCGCCACGTGCTGCTTCGGCTTCGGCTTCAGCTTGTAAACGGGCAGCTCTTTTTTCTGCATCGTTATCTACATCTCCTTCAACCTCGTCGTCTTTAGAAGCTTGTCTTTCGGCAAGACCTTCTGCAATAGCTGCGGCGATGTAATTGGTAACTATGGCTACACTTTTGGTAGCATCGTCGTTGGCAGGTACTGCAAAGTCAACTTTATTAGGATCGCAGTTAGTATCTACCATACCAAAGGTAGTGATGCCAAGACGTTTTGCTTCGGCAAGCGCAATGTGCTCATGACCTATATCAACAAGGAACAAAGCAGCCGGGGCACGACCCAACTGGGCAATACCGCCCAATACTTTTTCCAACTTTTCTTTATCGCGGGTCAGTGTTAAGCGCTCTTTTTTTGTAAGGCTTTCTGCGCTTCCGTCGTTAAGCATTTTTTCGATGCTCTGCATTTTCTTAACGCTCTTACGAACAGTATTGAAGTTGGTGAGCATTCCACCTAACCAACGCTCAGTAACAAAAGGCATATTCACACGCTTTGCTGCCTCGGTTACAATTTCTTTAGCCTGTTTTTTGGTAGCAACAAACATAATTTTCTTACCGCTTTTGGCAATGCTCTTCATTGCTGCTGCAGCTTCCTGCAAACCTTCTACAGTTTTATTGAGATCGATGATGTGAATACCTTTTTTTTCAGCGAAGATGTAAGGCAACATCTTTGGGTTCCACTTCTTCTTTAGGTGACCAAAGTGTACACCGGCCTCCAAAAGCTGCTGTTGTAGTGAAGTGTTATTTTCCATAACGAAAAGGGCGGCCTTCCCAAACTCCTCCGAAGGAGGGGCTTATTAAAAGCCTTATTTTTAAAGTTGTTTAAATTATATTAAGAACTTTCCTTCTAAACTTCCCCCTTCGGGGGACTGAGGGAGCTTTAC
>MWWB01000051.1_pt1 | contig 20945 bp, 20 predicted proteins | sample 1047291 | NCBI WGS metagenome assembly MWWB01 (sample SAMN06349976, study PRJNA376086) | soil metagenome | isolation source: MS4-1 sample Antarctic (ecotone) soil | place: Antarctica | reverse complement strand
AATTTACCGATAAATTATGAAAGTCGGAATCTATGCACGAACTTCTACAAGGAACAGAAAAGAAATGTTTCGCCCTTACTTTCCTTTTATACACTAAGACCCTCAAGTAATCTTCACTGCTTTACATTTACTTGTTGTTCTCCGATATTGACCTGTCCACCGTTGTTTTGAATGATTACCGGTGCATATCTACGCAAATCTCTCAGTTGTCTTAATACGCGTAGAAATTGTCTGTTATAACTATCCGCTAACTTATAAGCCTGATCTATCGCGCCCGCCTCATGTTGATAAGGTGATTTCCAGCCTTTATTCTCTTGACGATTCAATTCTTTTTCTTGATTGTTGTGAATTTCAATTGATCGCTGATGTGCAATTTCTGACCAGTACATTTGCAGAGAGAAAGCAATCGTCATCATATCAATCATCGCCGATTCTATCCCGCCATTCGGCTGCCATTGATCGGCAAACGAATCGCGGATCGCAAGAAATTGAGCAAGCGCGTAAGGCTCTCTTTTGCTGCCGACTATCACCGCTGCGCGTCTGCCGCTTTCGAGTTCATCATCAGCCGCTTCACGAAGGCGAATCCACAGATTCAAACTGTCATTAACATCCAATTCGGCAATTGCTCCCAAGTGAGTCCAATCAACTTTTTCCGGCTGCAATCCTTTAACATATTCGCGTCGCCATTCATTCATCGAAAGATTTTTCTTGACAGCTTCATCATGCGGTTGTGCACCGCCCCAATCGCTTTTGTAAAATTCAAGTGTGCTGGTAAACGCCTGTGCCATTTCTTGAATGATAGATAAGCTTTCAGCACGTTCCGTACTATTTTCGATGACCCTCTTAGTTTCAATTCCACTACCATCGGCTTGATTTCGCCCATAAGTACGTTCACGCTGCTTTAATGCGTTTCTTCTGGCTTTGCGTTTTTCGCGGTCAATTGCAAAAGGACGTTGTTTCTTTGTTTTATTCATGATGAGTATCTCCGAAAGAATGTGAGTGTCTAAAAATTTCTCGTGTGCGGGCAAGCATTTGTGAGGTGGTTTAATTAACAGGACACAAAACTCTCTGTAAAATGAGATGATGCGAAAATATGATGATGAATTTAAACAAAATGCTGTCAAAAAGATTCTTGACGGGCAATCGGTCGCGTCGCTGGCGCGTGAATTAGGCGTTGCCGAATCTTTGCTGCATAAGTGGAAGCAGGCGAAAATTTCCAGTGCCTCGAATGCCGAGCGTCAAGTCATCGAGTTGAGAAAGCGGCTGCGGGAAGTCGAGATGGAGCGCGACATCTTAAAAAAGGCGGCGCTTATCTTCGGGCGAGGAAGTTAGAAAGATACCGGTTCATTGAAAGTCAGAAAGAGGCGTTTCCGATTCGCTTATTGTGCCGCGTGATGAAGGTCAGTCGTTCTTGTTATTACCTTTACGCCGGTCGGCAAACCTTTCGGCAAAGCGGCTGCGCTGCGGCTGTTAAGGAATGTTTCTTTGACAATCGCCGTCGGTATGGAACGCGCCGGATTGCGGCGAGCTTAAAAATCGGACGCGCCACGGTGCAAAAGGTGATGCGGCGTGAAGGTTTGCGGGCGATTCAACCGCGTTCATTTAAGCCGCAGACGACTGATTCAAAGCACGGGCTGCCGGTCTGCGCCAATCTTTTGCAGGACGGGGCGAATGCGCCGACGGCGAAAGGCGAAGTGATAGTCGGCGACATCACTTATTTGCGGCTGCGAGACGGCGCGTTTTGTTATCTGGCGTGCCTTCAGGACAAATACACGCGCCGGATTGTCGGGTGGAGAGTTTCGCCAAATATGACGGCGCAGTTAGTAATTGATGTTTTCAATCAGGCGCGACGGCATGATTTGATCGGCAAAGGCGCGATTATCCACACCGATCAAGGAAGCCAATATGCGGCGGTCGAATATCGCCGTCTGCTTTACATCGGTGGATTTCGCCAATCAATGAGCCGGAAAGGAAATTGTTATGATAATGCCCAAGCCGAGAGCTTCTTTTCCCGCTTCAAGGCGGAGTTGGTCGAGGACGGCATCTTTGAATCGGTTGAAGATGCTCGGTCGGAAGTCTTCAGTTACATCGAGGGCTATTATAATCGGGTCAGACTTCATTCGGGCTTAAATTACCAAAGCCCGCTGGAGTTTGAGAAACATTTAGAAATTAAAACTAAACAAAGGAGTGAGAGTTTCGTGTCCTGAAAAACTTGACCGTCTCATATGAAACAAATGAGACAATGTTTCATACATAAATATAACATCTTGCTTTAAAAAGATAAATATATTTCTAGATTGGATAGCTTATTATTGTAATTGTTAACTCTCTGATTCTCTGAAAAATATGACAGAGTATTATTAGCTTAATCTCTCAATTACTGCTGTTTCGTTTACTATTGGTCTAAGCAAATCTAGTGCTGTTGTCTGCATAATCCTAGTTATTCAGTAACATCAAATTCTCGATATTTGCTTAACAGTGCTTGAGTAATACTCAAAGTCTGTTTTGATGAAGTTCTTTTGTTAGTAAGAAGAAAGAACTTTTGGAGATATGAATCTAGCGTCCGATAATGAAATGGTTAAGAATAAGATTAAAATAGAAGGTTAAATAAGAGGTTAAAAAGGATAGGCGCAATTTTGTAGAAATATCTCCTTTGTTTTGAGTAGTTATCGAACGCTAGGTGTAGGTCAGACCTAGACACGGGCGTGATTTTTATTCAAAATTTTAACAAAAAAACTCTCCAAAAATCTCTATTTTCTTATGTGTAGGTCAGACCTAGATATTGTGTAGGTCAAACCTAGGTAGTTTTCGACTTAGTGTAGGTCAGACCTAGATATTGTGTAGGTCAAACCTAGATAGTTTGAGCCATTTGCCTGTGGAAAACTTTTCAAAAACCGTCAAAAATCTATCAAAAATCCCTTAGTGTAGGTCAAACCTAGATATTGTGTAGGTCAAACCTAGTTATATGTGTAGGTCAAACCTAGATGATGTGTAGTTCAGACCTAGATACTATTCGAGCAAACCGCGAACCCTTTTTGCTTTGGCATTGGCTCTTTTCACATCGGCGATAAAATCAAAATGCGGCTGAAACTTAAATTTGGCGTCAATCAATTTTGTTCTGGGCTGCGTATTGAAAATTTTCTCTATTTTACAGTTGAGAACTACATTCATTTGTTTCATTTCCTCTATTGCATTTTCAACTTCGACTAGATTTTGCTGCAATCGCTTCTGCGGCGTTAATCCGAAATCTCTGATTATTGTGGTCAAGAGTATTTCGTAAGACTCGGTCAGACTTGCTTGGATAAAATGATGCGACATTCTTTTATGGAGCTGCCGGGCGATGACGCTCCGGTAGCTCATCACTTTATCGTAATTGATTAAACGATAGGAGCCTGATTTTATCGTGTGGGTGACGAGTGGCGAAAATCTGACGAAGGTTTTCGTCTCCGTTCCGTCTCCGGCGAATCCGTAGCTTTCGACCGGGCTGAAAGCGGTTTCAACTTGTCCGTTTTCATCCTTCAAAACGATGTCGGTGTTATTTAGAACCCTAATGGCATCTTTAAGTTCGTCGTAACTGTAGCTGTGTCCCTTTTCTTTGAGTTCCTTTTGTAGTTGGTAGAGCGTAAAAGCGATTCCGGCTTCCCCATCGAGCATTAAACTTTGCCGCTCGGTCATTAATTTTCGCAGAGCATCTTCGACCAGTTCTTCCCTTTTCGACGGGTAAAACTCTTTGAATTCATCTCCGACTTCGATTCTAGCCGGCATCAAAGTTAAAAGATATTTTCTGCCGCGGCATTCAAACTTGCGTTTCAAACTGTCAAGAAATTTACCGTTAACCCGTTCTACTTTTCCCCACACATACTTCGGTATAAAGTCATATAGCTCGATTGACTGTGAATAGCTGTCTTCGTCTTGTTCTAAATCGAATAGAGTTAATTGAAGCGGTCTGGATACTTCAAGCTGCTCGAATTTCTTCGATTTCTCACGTTTTCTTCGCCGAGGCTTTTCAGTTTTAAGTTTTACTATTTCTTCCTTTCGCTTCATTTTTTGGTAGTGCGACCGCTAAAATTTGAAATGAATGTTACCAACTTAATATCAATCATATATCACAATAATATCTAAGTGTCTCTTTCCAATTTCTCAAAAACCGCCTCAAGCAGCCAAGTGTGGCGCGGAGTTTTTATCTTTTTAGCACTGACAATTTCATCTATCTTTTGTAGTGCTTCAGTGGGAACCCGAATTAAAATGGGTTTCCCCCCAGATTGCTTGCCACCATCGCTATTTTCTTTTGCTATGCTGCCGCCCTTATTGATAAGAGCATTTATGTTTTGCTCTTTAACCTGTTTCTCCGAAATCTTCGGTTTTCTCGAAATAGCCATAATTTAATCAAACCTCTTTATATCAATTTAATATATTTATGATATTTATTTCGTATCAAATATATAATCGTGTAATTTCAGTATTTCCGCTATTGCTTTCGGATCTTGTGATTTTAATTCCGAGACCCCTAATCCTTCGGCTGCTGCATTGCTGAATGCTTTTCTTGCTCCCAAAGGCGTGTCCAAGAAAGTCAAAGCATCATTTTCCTTCAAAACTTCCGCCGTATCGTAATTGTCCTGACCTCTTGGGTCAGCCCGGTTAAGAAACATACAGGCTCGCAGTTCTGGATTGACCGTTTTCATCTCGGAAACGAGTTTGGAAACTTTCTCAATCGTCCAAACGTCGAACGAGCGGGGAACAAAAGGAACGAGCAGTATATCGGCGATGGTAAGCGCAGCTCTTTGGCTCGATGTGTCGCGTCCGCCAGTGTCAATAATAATATCCTGATACTTATCCTTTAGCCGTAGCGTTTCGGTTCTCACCGCCGCGCCGGTCAGTTTGATATTTGTATAACCCGCGCCGTTCTCCAAAATTTCATTTCTTAAAATGGTAAAGTCGGTTGACGTTTCCTGATCATCCGCGTCAACGAGCAAAACGTCTTTTCCTTCACCGCTTCTAATAACCGCGAGATTCGTCGCTACGGTTGTTTTTCCGCTGCCGCCTTTTATTCCGCCTACAACTATTATCATATCTATATCAATTCCATTTAACTTTGATGTAAAGATAATATCAAAAACATATCAGAATAAAATATAGTAAGTTTTCTTAAAAAGCAATAGAGCAGGGAAGTCCGTACGTGAGCAAAAAAGAAAATATCCAAACCAGAACATACTGTGATAAAATTTTTTGAGTATGAACGTTGTATCAACTTTTGAAGTTAAGCTAACTAAAACCGAAGCGGGCGTAATTCGTATCGGTGATACTCGCGTGTCTTTAGATTCGGTGATTATGGCCTTTAACCAAGGTTCTGCGCCGGAACAAATTCTTTACGATTACGATTCTCTCAGCTTGCCGGAAATATATGCGGCAATTAGCTATTACCTACAACACCGTGAAGAAGTAGATTCCTATCTTTCTACGCGAGCCAAACAAAACAGGGAACTACGCAAATCAAACGAAACTCGGTTCGGTCATAAAGGACTGCGCGAGAAACTATTAGCTCGCCGCCGCAACTCCGCCTAAACTTTTTAATGCTATTCCTTTCGGACGAAGATTTTAACAATCGAATTGTGCGCGGTTTGTCGCGCCGCTTTCCCAGCCTCGATTTGGTGAGAGTGCAAGACGTGGGTTTGGCAGGGAAGCACGACACAAAAGTTTTAGAATGGGCGGCAAACGAAGAGCGGCTTGTTCTAACTCACGATTTTGCGACGATGCTCGATTACGCTTACAACCGTATTGAACGAGGTTTGCGAATGCCGGGCGTTATCGCCCTTTCTCAAGATTTACCAATCGGTGAAGCGATTGAAGAATTAACTACATTAATCGGACTCAGTTTGGAAAATGAGTGGGAAAATCAAGTGGTTTTTATTCCGCTGAGAAATTGATGAGATTTCAGTCTAATATAAGTTTAATATTATTTTGATATAGAGTCGAAATCAGACTGGGTTTACGTATTTTCCAAGAGAGCAGAAAAAAGCGGGTCTTCCGCGCTTTTGGTGCAAAAAGAAAAGCAAAGAAGTAAAGTTTGTAAATGGACGTTTCAACTTTGCTGGCTGACCCTTCAGCTATTTCTTTGGAAGCATTTGTTTCCGTGCAGAATTTGATTATGGAAGACGAGCGAGAACAGCTAAAGCGTTGGGTCGAGAATTGAAAATCCGCAAGTCTGGAACTTGAAAAAGTTCGTATTAAAGAAATACGACGCAGTAAAACTCCTGCATCAATGCTTGCGTTAAGTGATGCCTTCGACTCGGCGATGCAAAATTATGTGATCCCTAAAACCCCCGTTTTTGGCTCTCTAAACTTTCATCTCAAAAACTTGGCAAATTGTCTTGGAAATAGGTTAGAAACTCGTCCCGGAATCAAAATTTCAAAACTTGCATCTATAATGAAAAGATGAAAAAAGTAATCGTTCTTCAGCATCACGCCGACGAAGGATTGGGAGCAATTGCCGAAGCGCTCGACGGCGCGGCAATTTCAGCATCAACGATTCGTATTTTCGACGGCGAGACGATTCCCGCGCGTTTGGGCGGAGCCGACGGACTTATTGTCTTAGGCGGCGCGGTCGGCGTATATGAAGCTGAAACTTATTCATATCTTCGGGATGAAATTAGGCTGATAGAAGAGGCGCTCGGCGAAGAAAAACCCGTTTTAGGCATTTGCCTGGGAAGCCAGCTTCTCGCCGCCGCGCTCGGAGCGAGAGTCGTTAAATCGGGAAGACAGGAAATCGGCTGGCATCCGGTCAAATCGTCTGCCGCCGCGCAGGATGATGCGTTATGGAATGGCATTGAAAAACGATTTATGGCTTTTCATTGGCACGGAGACGTTTTCGAGCTTCCCGCCGGCGCGGTCTCGCTTGCTTCTTCGGCTTTGACCGAGCATCAGGCACTTAGCTTTGGCGCGAACGCTTACGGCATTTTGTTCCACCCGGAAGCAACCGGTGAGATTATTTTGAGTATGACGAAAAATTTCAACGATGAAGCCGAGCAAGCCGGAATTACCCCGTCACAGATTTTCGCCGACACCGAAAAACATCTGTCAACATTTAAAGCGACAGCAGACAAAATCTTTGGCGGCTGGGCAAAGCTGGTCGTTTAATTCCGGCGCAAAATTTTTTCCCTTTAACTGATTTTTGTATTTACGAAGAAATATTTTTTTAGATTCGCCCGTCTCCAAAAATCTAACATCAAATTTCAAAATTCCGCTTTTTGAGACGGTTGTCTTTTCCATTTATTTGCCGCTTTAATCAAGAAATATAGCTTATGTTAAGGGTCGTTATCGCTATTTTTTAGACCGTTTATTAAATTGGAAATATATTCTAATTTGAAAGTGTCCAAAACCAAACGCAAGGATTTTCTGTTGATTGTTTACAGAAAAAACGTCCGTATTTTATACAAAAATAATTGGGAGAAATTTATCAGTATTTTTATAATAAAACTTGCGATTTAATTCTTACAGCTATTGTTTTACTCAAGTTGTTTGCGAAGAACCCAAGTGGTCATCGAGCGTAAATTCTGCACGACGGTCGTCTTTATCGGTTCCGCCAAAACTCCGCCGAGACGCCCTGTCGTCTCAATCAACAACTCTTCATCGACTAGAAATCGCTCCGACCCGTCGGGCAGTAAAAATCTACGCTCCAGGATCAACTGGATTTTATCTTCAATGCCGATTGAGGAAGCTAGTCGAACGAACAATAATCCACCTGTTTTTAGAACCCGCCACATCTCATCGAGCATCCGATTGAAGTGCTGCTCGCTTTTCGCAAAATGAAGAACCGCGCTGCTGATAACGGCATCGAATTTTTCATCAGCAAACGGCATCTCTTCGACTCTCGCAACTTGAAAGTTATTTATCGAAAGTTTAGGAGCCAGTGTTTTTGCCAGATTTCGGACATATTCAATCGCATCAGAGTTTTCATCGACTCCGAAAACCAAACAACCGCTGCGGAGAAAATACACGATATTGCGACCGCCGCCGCATCCGGCGTCCAGAATCGTGCTGTTAGGGCTGAATCGATTCTTCAGTATTTGGTCGAACAGATAAATATCTATCTCGCCAAACAATTCACGCGCGTTTATCATCCCAGATATTTATACATTTGCTCTTCAAGGAATATCTTCAAATCATCGACGCTTTTGACCGTCTCGCTGAAAACAGTTTCATCGTTTTGTTTAATGCTCACCGACGGCAAGTTCTCTATGACAAGAATTGTTATTTGATAATCCTTACCTTCAACCCGACCGTTAAAGCGAAACTGCGCCGTATCCGAATCAACCAGATTGAGGCGATTCATTTTCATTATATGAACGATGTCGGAGCGTTCGTGAGCGGTCATCATATGCAGTAGATTTTATCACAATCGGCAGACTGTCATTTCCGACGGCGACAGGCTAAATTAAGCGGCGAAAACAAACATCGTTACTTTATATACCGGTAGAGCGTGGATTTTGAAACGTCGAGCGTCTGGCACACTTCCTTAATCGTAGTATTCGGGTCGGCGAGCATCGTCTTCGCCATTTGGATTTGTCTCTGTGTCATCGCTTTAGGTCGTCCGCCCAATCTGCCGCGCGCCCTGGCTGAAGCTAATCCGGCGTTGGTTCTCTCACGAATTAATTCTCGCTCGAATTCGGCGAGCGCGCCGAAAACGTGAAAAATCAATTTGCCGCCCGATGTCGTCGTATCGATGCTCTCCTGGACGGAGACGAAACCGACCACTTTCGAGTGCAGTTCGTTAATCGTTTCAATCAGATGTTTGAGGCTTCTGCCTAATCTATCCAATTTCCAGACGACTAGCGAATCACCTTTGCGGCAAAACTCAATCGCGTCAATCAAGCCCTGCCGGTCGTCACGAGCGCCGCTCGCCCGGTCGGTGAAGATTTTCTCGCAACCCGCTTTTTCTAAAGCGTCGGTCTGTAATTCTAAATTCTGGTCGAGCGTGGAAACGCGCGCGTAGCCGATTTTCATAATTCGCAAATGTTCAATTTCAGACGAGCAGACAAATTACTTGTCGACAAATTTGATTTCAATATTGAATTTGAAATTATGTCTTAAAAGCTAAAAGAAGGGCAAGTAATGACACTTTGTTTTTAGGATAAGTTTTGGGAAGTGTTTTGTTGGGTTTTTGTTTGTCTTATGCCGGTAATTTTTAACGTCCCAAAAACGGGCGTTTTCGGGACATCGGGAATTATCTACAGGTGAGTGGAATTTGTGGCATTTTTACTTCAAAAAGAATCTTTCCGCAGGTGCGCGGGTGAGCAAATCATACAACGAATCGGACAAACAAAAAAAGAGGACGCCGATCTGAGGCTATTCTGTTCCATCGAAAACTTATCGCGGTATGCTCTGAACGCAAAAGAAAAGCCGCAAGTTTTGACGCTCACGGCTTCTTTGTTTCTAAGTTTGTTAATCAATTCATCTATTGAGCGGTGAAGTCAAACTCTGTTAAATCCTCAGTCAAGTTAATCACCTTCGGATCGAACTGATAACGTTTCGAAAAGACATTGAAGATGTAGGTTTCTCCGACTGCCAGTTCCCTAAACGTGTAATACCCGAGACGATTGGTTTTGGCAGTTTGAATCTCACCATTCTGGCTAGTTAAGTGCACAACGGCATTGGATATGCCTCTGCCTCTGCCTCTGGCTGTTACTCTGCCTGAGACTGAAACACTGGCGGCGGTCGTGCCCGTCACGCTGAACCGCCCGGGGGTGGTCGCTGCCGCCGGATCGCCTTCGTTGAACACGAACGAGGTGAACGTCAAACCGGTTGTGCCCGTCGCCGTCCCTGAGGTGCCGACCACGGTAAAGCGTAAGTTGATCAGCGTGCCGGCTCCGCTCAAAGCCTGCGAGCCAAAGCCGGAGATCGTCAGCTGCCCGGTGCCAGCATTCGGCGTGATGGTAAAGCCGGCCGCGCCCGCCACCGTCCCGGTTGTATCGAAAGCCGGACTCGCCAGCTGGAGCACATTCGGGTCAAAGGTGACCGTGAAGTCAAAGCTGAAGATGCCGGCGCCGGTCGTATCGCCAACCGTCACCGGGATGATCACCGTGGTGCCATTCGAGGCGGTCGAGTTTGCCGGCAAGGACACATTAACAGTTGCCTGCTGCGCATCGGCGGCAGCGGTCACTTCCGATTGACTGTCTGCCTGATCCGGTACCGGGACCGGGTCAAAGCCCTTGAATTGATAATGCTCCTCCTCCTGCCTATCCGATTGAGCTGTCTCCTCAGCCGATGGACTGCCTGCGGTCGTACCGCCGCTCGGAGCCAGCCAGTTGCCGGATACTTCGCCCATCAAGATAGCGTCGTAGTTCTGACCTGTTTGCGATGCCGTCAAGCTCGAGTATCTTCGTGAGGCAGGTGCAAACTTCCACTGACCGGCAATGCCTGTATTGGCGATCCCGGCTGCCGTTCGGGCAATCAGAGAAGCATCAAAAGACGACACCGCGCCGTTACCAGAGGCGTCGGCGGCAATCATCTGGTTCGGTGTCAAAGTTACTGTATTCGCTGCCCGCCTGGCGACGAGTGAGGCGTCAAAACTCGAGATGCCATTGACATTGCCACTCTTTGAAGGCGTCACCAGATAGTTGCCGCCCGAGATCAGATTTGCCAGTGAATAATCACCCGTGCCGGTAGTTAGTGCCGAAACGGACGAGGCGCCGGTGGCGTTGACACTCACGCCCGGGACGAACTTTGCCGCTTGTCCGGTCGGCGTTATGCCGTAGGTGACCGCGCCGGAAATACTGTATCGGGGCGTAGCGTTAATCGTCGTCTGGTCGCCCGCCGTATTATTCGAGGTGTTGGTTTCTCCGCCGCCCGAAACCGTCACGATATTTGTGACCGAAGTCGGAGCGTTACTAGCGACATTAACGGTCAATGTAATCGCCGGATAGCTGCTGCCGCCCGCGAGAGCGTCGCTTCGGGTGCAGGTTAAGTTGCTGAAATTGCAGTTCCAGCCCGTGCCGTTGATGCCGGTTGCTGCCAGTCCGCCGGGCAGAGTGTCGGTGATGCCGACCGTTCCGTTGGTTGCCGCACCGCCGCTGTTAGTGACGGTAATCGAGTAAGTCTTTCCGGTGTCGCCCTGCGTGAAGTTGCCGGTGTGGGTTTTCGTAACCGTTAAATCAGGTTGAAGATTGTCGGTTCGCACTTCAAACGCGCCGATGTCCGCGCCGTCGCCGCCCGTCGCATTGGTAATACTTGGATTATCAAAGGGGCGAGCGAATCCGCGCTGGTCGGTCGTTAAGGTGAAAGAATTGCCTTTATCAAGCGCCGGTGAACCAAACAGCAGAGCGTGCGTTTGAGTTGCTCCGCCGTTATTGGCAAGCGGCGCAAGACGCGGGTCAATCGGAGAAGCAGGCGTGCCGACTTGATTGCCATTTGTGCCGTTGGTAATGCCGGTCGTGTCTTGATTGTTGCCGATAATATTAAAGGAACTCGTCGACGAGATTGCGCCGAAAAAGTCAGGGGGATTGGAAGCAAAGGCAACAGTGTTTCCGGCGACAATCGTGTTGTTCAGATTAGCTGTGCCGGAATTAAAGTTACTAAAGTTACTGATGCCGCCGGCGCAACCTGTGCAACCTGGGCTGGTTGCGCTGTTGTTGGTGACAGTGACGCTGGTTAGATTTAGTGTGCCGCCGGCGTTGACAATGCCGCCGCCGCCATTCGCCATATTGCCACTGACCGTTGAGTTCCTCAGCGTCATTGTGCCGCCGTCGTTGTAAATGCCGCCGCCGCCGTCATTCGCCGCTGTATTGCCACTGACCGTTGAGTTCGTCAGCGTAATTGTGCCGGCGTTAGCAATGCCGCCACCGAAGCCTTCATTCGCCGTATTGCCACTGACCGTTGAGTTCGTCAAAGTCATTGTGCCGTCGCTGTCGTTGGCAATGCCGCCGCCGTCGCCTGCCGCCGTATTATCACTGATGGCAGAGTTGGTCAATGTCAATGTGCCGCCGTCGTAAATGCCGCCGCCGTGTCCGCCCGCCATATTGCCGCTGACAGTCGAGTTGGTCAAAGTTGTTGTGCCGCCGACGTTGTTGAGAATGCCGCCGCCGCCGCCATCCGCCATATTGCCACTGACCGTTGAGTTCGTCAGCGTCATTGTGCCGCCGTTGTAAATGCCGCCGCCGCCGCCGAAACCCGCCGCCGTATTGCCACTGACCGTTGAGTTCGTCAGCGTCAATGTGCCGAAGTTGTAAATGCCGCCGCCGCCATTGGAAATGCCGCCGCCGGCACTCGCCATCCTACCGTTCGTAATCGTCACTCCGTTAATCGTTAGATTACCGCCCGAATTCACAGAAAACACGCGGCTTGTATTGTTGCCGGAAATCCGTAGATTACTCGCACTCGTTGTGTTTGTAATCGTCAATGTGCCTGCTGTTGAAGCTGGGTCGGGTACTAACGAGCCGCTCGTCAAAGTAATTGTGCAAATGCCTCCGGCAGTGCAGTTCGGATCGCTCGCCGGAATCGCAAAGGTAATCGTGTCCGGATCAATAGTTGCATTTGCCGACGCGATTGCCGCACGCAAACTTCCCGCACCAGTGTCAGCTGTCGTTGTCACCGTGAAAGTCGCCGCGCTTGCCGATGCAGTGAAAATAAAAAGCACGACCGCCACAAAAGCCGTCACACGCCCAATGATTTGTGAAAATAAACGAATATTTGAATAGACTTTCGACATACGAAACGATTCTCCTCTGTGTGAAAAACTGGTTTTAGGAAATAAATAAAATCAGCGCCCAAAAGTGGGGTTGTTCAGGATTGGACGAGTATGTCGCCCAATCGGTTCGACCGTCGCCGGTAAAATCCAAAGGAACATTCTTCCTAATCACTTGCGCATTGGTTGTCGTTATGTTTGCGCCGCACCAAAGAACCGTTACTAACACGGCGAAAATCGTCAACAGCGAATGCAAATTTATTGTGTTTTTTCTTAAAAACATATTTTTCCTCCAATAAGGTAAACTTTAGTGTTCTAAGACTAAAGGCTTGAGTATTTGATAATCCGGCAAGCAATACTTCACTTAAGCAAAATTGCTTACCGGATTAAATTGTTTACGGAATAAAAGCATTCGGAGCAGGTTGGTCAGTAGCCGTGCCGAAGGCAATGCCGATAAAACCTGATTGGCTTCTTTGGATATACCAAGTTCCGCTTCTAAACACTGCAACGTCTGCCTTCCCGTCGCCGTCGTAATCTGCCGGAACTGGCAAATCACTTCCCGCTCCGAACGCTATTCCCGTAAAGCCAGCCGTCGAGCGCTGCAAATACCAGACACCATTTGACGGACGGAACACGGCAACGTCGGCTTTTCCGTCTCCGTCATAATCGGCTGGCACAAGTTTATCTGTCGCTTCGCCAAACGCAACGCCTGTAAATCCAAGCTGACTTCGCTGGATATACCAAGTTCCGCTTCTAAAGACAGCAACATCGGCTTTACCGTCGCCGTCGTAATCCGCAGCGACGGGAACATCTCCGTTTTGCCCGAACTGCACGGCTGTAAATTGATTATTAACCAGATTGTAAATATACCAGGTGCCGTTTGACGGGCGAAACACAACTAACTCTGCGCGTCCGTCGCCGGTAAAGTCAGCCGGAACGGGAATGTCGCTGGCATCGCCGAAGGGAATGCCTGTGAAACCAAGTTGGCTTCTTTGGATATACCACGTGCCGTTGCGGTAAACAGCGACATCGGTTTTGCCGTCGCCGTCGTAATCAGCCGGAACAATCCTGTCGGTCGAGATGCCAAACTGCAGGGCGGTAAATCCCGAACTGGAATTGAGCAAATACCAAACTCCGTTGTCAGGTCGAAAGACACTTACATCTGCTTTTCCATCTCCATCAAAGTCGAACAACGTTGGACGCTGAACCACTGCATCGCCAATATAACGGGCAACCGCAAAATCACTATTGTTTAGTCCATTAATCGGTTCATTGTCACGGTAACCGGCAGCAACGATTTTGCCGTCTGCTTGAATAGCAACCGCATAAGCCGCGGAGTTGTTGCCGAGTGAAGTTAAAACTTTGCCCGTACCGTTAAATGTAGTATCAAGCGAGCCGTTTGGATTGTATCTGATAAGGGCAAAATCAAGTTTTCTGTCGGTAAAGGTTACGCCGGCGGCGACAATTTTGCCATTCGATTGAAGGACTACGCCGAAAGCGCCTCCATCGATACCGAATGGAGTAATTACCTTGCCGTCGTCATCAAACGAAGCGTCGAGTGAGCCATCAATGTTGTAACGAACGAGGGCAAATTGACTGCCGCCGCTGATTTCAACGTAACCGGCGGCAATAATTTTGCCGTCCGCTTGAATGGCGATGTCATGAGCTTCATCGTAAAAGTTGCCGAAATCAGTCGTTACTTTGCCGTCATTGTCAAAAGAAGTGTCGAGCGAGCCGTTTGGATTGTATCTGACAAGAGCGAATGCAGCATTATCGGGTCCGATTCTGCTAGAGCCGGCGGCAACAATTTTGCCGTCTGTCTGAATGGCGACGGCGAAAGCTTCATCCACCCTCATGCTGATTGAAGTAGTTACTTTGCCGTCGCCATCAAACGATGCGTCGAGCGAGCCATTGGTATTGTATCTGACAACTGCAAAGCCACCGATACTTTGACCGGCAACGACGATTTTGCCGTCTGCTTGAATGGCAACCGCCCTTGCTTCATCGGAACTATTGCCGATTATTGTGGTTGTCACCTTGCCGTCGCCGTCAAACGAAGTGTCGAGCGAGCCATTGATGTTGTAGCGAGCGACGGCAAAGTCGTCGCCTGTGCCTGTTAAGCTATTAAAAGTTGTACCGACAGCGATAATTTTGCCGTCCGTCTGAATAGCGACGTCAAAAAGAGAATCGCGACTATTGCCGAAGTCAGTGGTCACCTTGCCGTCACCATCAAAAGAAATATCCAGTGAGCCGTCAATATTGTAACGAACGAGGGCAAAATCAGTATTTGTGCCGTTAGAACTAGGACCAGCAGTAACAATCTTGCCATCTGCTTGGATGGCGACCGCATAACCAGTGTCCCTGATATTGATTGAAGTGGTCACAATACCGCCGGTACCAAATGAAGAATCCAAACTGCCCGGAGTTTGCGCTTGAGTCGTTTGCTGTCCGAACAAAATAAGCAGTGTAGAAAGTCCAAAGACAACTGTATTTAATTTCAAAAGAAGTCGTAACATATTATTTAAGCTGTTAAAAAGTCGTCGGGAAGGGAAGGAATTCGAGATTCCGAACAGCAACAGCTAACACAACCGCCGTGATTGCAACTCCAACTCCGACGCCGATAAGGATTTTCGATGTGGTTGATAATCCGGTTCCTTTCACCTGTGCTACATCGCTGTAAGCCAAGGTGCTTGTTTGCTTTGTTTTTGGATCAGTAAGACTAAATGAATCTTCTCCTGCCTGGCTGATAAACCCCTTCATCTTTGTTCCATTCAGCATTTTGACGTTAACACGCGCCTTTTCACCGGTTCTGCGTTTGACTACGTTTGCTTTAATTTTGTCGGTTGTGACGGTATTATTGCCGGTATTCGTTTGAGCTGAAATTGATTGAAGGTTAGTGGAAAAAAGCAGCAATCCAATGAATGCCACAGATAAACATTTTTTGATCATAAAATTCTCCTTTATTTTGTTTTTGTTCAACGCGGCTCGCGTTGATTCTACTTATTTACAGCAAACATACAGGAAACATAACTACTCTGATGTGCATGACAAATATCAATGACGAATTACGAAATTGCGAATTGCGAACTGGAGAGACGCTTATAGACCGCTCCTGCAATTCATTTTTCTGTTTGGAATTCCAAAGCTGTTCACAAAGCCGAACGACTCTTTTTTACAATAAACAGACGGGCAATGTAACTGTGTAGATATGTAGGTAAATTAATTGAGAATACGAATTGATTTTTAGACTAGATGCTCGCGCAGGGCTTTGACAACTGCTTCTGATTTAGAGTGGACTTGCAGCTTTTCGTAAATGTTTTTCAGGTGAAAAGAGACGGTGCTGATTGAGATTTCAAGTTCAAAGGCAGCGGTTTTGTAATGATGCCCGTCAACGAGCAATTTCAAAATCTGCGTTTCCTGCTCGGTCAGGCGATAATCAGCTTGAGCAGGCGGGCTGAATTGGCGAAACAGCTTGACCACGCGACGCGCCACGTCGGGCGACATCGGAGCGCCGCCGTCCAAAACTTCCTTCATCGCTTCGAGGATTCGCGCGGGCGGCGTGTCTTTCAGTAAATAACCGTTCGCTCCGGCGCAGAGGGCTTGAAAAATCTTGTCGTCTTCGCCATGAACCGAGAAAACGACAATTGGCAAATCCGCAAATTTTTCGCGCAAGACGCGCGTGCCTTCAATGCCGTTCATCCCTGGCAAACCAATGTCGGTCAAAACCAAATCCATCGCGCCCGGTTCGATTTTTCGCAAGGCTTCTTCCATCGAGCCGAAACAACCGGCGCACGCGAAACTCGGCGTGAAATCAAGAAGCACGCGCAAGCCCTCGCGCAACTCGCGCTCGTCTTCGACGATGACAACGCGAACCGGCGCGGCTTCGTTTCTAGTCGAGGTTTCAGTCATAGATAAATTTACAAGGTTCATCCGTTTTTAGAATAAACGTCTTGTCGATGCTTGTGACCTACGCATTTACGTAGGTTCGAAACAAATTTTTAGTTGTTAATTTGAATTTTGATACTTGTTCCACATCCTTGCTCAGATGAAACTTCAAACCGCCCGCCGATTTTTTCCGCCCGCGTTTTCATATTCATCAAACCATGACCGGTTGAATACTCTGCAAAGTCGAAGCCGCTCCCGTCATCAGCGACGCGCAGAAAAATTTCGTCGCCGGAAACGCGAAAATCAACCTCGACGCGCTGGCATCCCGAATGTCGCGCCGCATTGTTGACAGCTTCTTTGAAAATCAAAAACAATTCGCGCCGCACGTCCATCGTAAGCTTTGCGTCAGCGCCGGTTTCGGGCGCGTCAAACTTGACCGAAATGTTATTCGGAACGAAGGTTTCTTCGGCGTGCTGGCGCATTCTTCGGGTCATCTCCAAAACCGAATCGCGGTTCGGGTTGATTGCCCAAACGATGTCGCGCATCGAGCCGACCGACGAGCGCGAAACTTCGGCAATCGTCGTCAGCATCCGCTTGCTCTCGGCATTCGCTTCAGGCATCTGCATGTTGACAACGTCACTCAACAGAGAAATTTTCGAGAGGTTAGCGCCGATGTCGTCGTGCAAATCCGTAGCAATGCGCGTTCGTATTCGCTCCATTTGCAAAAGGCGCGTCAAACGGTATCGGTGGAAAAAATAGATTGCCGCCGCCGTCAACGTGAACAGTGGAATGATGAACCACGGACTTTGCCAAAACGGTATGGCGATTTTGAAAGAAACGGTTGCCGGAGTTTGGCTGGTAATTCTATCGGCGGTGACGGCGCGGACTTCAAATTGATATCCGCCGCTCGAAAGATTGGCCAAATTTACGGTGCGCTCGGTCGTTTGCGTCCAATCCGAATTTCCAAAGCGGTATTCGTATCGTAATTTCTCGCCGAGCGTCGCGCCCAATCCGATAAAGTCGACGCTGATTTGTTTCTGGCTCGAATTTAAATCTAAACGCGGCACTTCGGTTTCGCCCAAAAACGAAATTTTTTGGGCAACTCCAGCAACCCGCAAGCCTGTAATCAAAATGATCGGTGGTTTTCTGGCGCGTTCCGGTTCAGGCGTAAAACGCGCCAGCCCCTCAGTTGTTGAAAACCATAGGGCTCCCGTGCGGTCACGATAAGCGATTTCGACGTAACTGCTCGGCAAACCGTCGGCAGTCGTGAAATTTTCGACTTGTCCCGTCGCCGGATCGAGGCGGTCAATCCCGCGTCCTGTGCCTAGGTAAATTCGCCCGAATCGGTCTTCCGTGATGCAAAACACATCGTTGCTTGAAAGCCCTTCGGCGGTCGTGTATTTGACGAATTGCAAGCGGTCAGCGTTTGTATCGTCGAGCCGCCACGCTCCGGCTATTGAATTCGTCAGCCAAAGCCTTCCCGCATCATCTAAAAATAAATCTTTCGTCCAGCCAGGCGGCGCTCCGTCCAGCTGCGTGAAAACGGTAAAACGCCCGTCGCGGTAACGAATCAGCGCGCTGTCCTCAGCACCCGTCGCAATCCAGAGATTGCCGCTTCGATCTTCGACAAATGCCGTGCCGACGCGACGAAACACTCCAAATCCGACTTGCTCAGTATAATTGTGCCAAGTTTGGCTGGCGCGTTCCCAACGCAATAATTCGCTGGCACCGGCAATCGTCGCAATCCAAACGTCGCCGCGTGAATCTTCAAAAAGGCGGAAAATTTCTTTTCCCTCGGCGCCTGTCTCGATTTTCTCCAACTCGGTTCGGGCGAGATTTTCAAAACTCGTCTGGGGCGGCGAGCGAAAAAGTCCCTCTCCGGTCGGAATCCACCACGCTCCGCCGCCGTCCTGCCAGAAGGTTTGATTCCAGCCCCATCCGAGATTAACCGTTTGCCTTGGCAACCGCGGGTTAACGAGAGAAAATTTATCCACTTCAAAACGACTGATGTTATAGATTGCCTGACCGTAAACTCCGGCAGGGACACCGGCGAAAAGCTCGCCCACTTGATTTTCAAAAATTGCTCTGATGGATTCCCCGCCTAATCCGTCTGTCTTGCCGAATGTCGTAAAGCCGTATCTGGCTATCTTTTTCGCGCCGCATTTCGAACCCGTCCAAAGATTTCCGTTTTTGTCTTCAATTACGCTCCACACATCCAAGTCGCAAATACCATTTTGCGCCGTGTAAGTTTTACAAACTGAGCCGCCCGCCCCGCCCCGTTCTTGCCAGAGACACAAACCCGCTATTGTTGCCACCCAAAACCTGCCGTCGCCGGTTTGAAGCAAATCGGGAATCCAATTTGCGGGCAAGCCGTCTTTCTTCGTATAAAGTCGCGCCACAATCGAGCCATCCGCGTCCGGTTCGGACTTAAGCAGGCATAAACCGCCCGTATCCGGTTCGCGCATTCCCGCCCAAATCCGCCCGTCGCCATCTTCGAGCAAAGATACTACCGAGTTGTTCGGCAAGCCGTTGGCGGTTGTAAATCGTTCGATTTTGCCGTCCTCCTGAAGACGAAACAGCCCACTTTCCTGCGTTCCGACCCACAACGAGCCTCGCCGGTCTTTAATGACTCTCTCGACATACACTCCGACCCGCTCGACGAACGATTCGCCGAGCGGCACAAATTCAAGCTGAAATTCGCTGCCGCTCTCGTTTAATTTATAAAGCCCGTCGCTCGAACCCGCCCAAATTTGCCCGTCGCGGTCTTCATACAAAACATTAAACCTTTGCGCTTTCGGATTGTCAGGCAAATAAACGGTGAAAAGCGGATTATCTTGATTTTGGATTTGGGGTTTTAGGTTTTGGATTCGATTGCGGACGCCATGCGGATTGAGTCGAGCGATTCCCGCGTTGGTCGCAATGAGATAAACGCCTTTGCTCGTTTCGAGAAAATCATTGGCTTGGCGGTGCGGAAGTTCGTCGTCGGTCGTAAAATTTGTAAAGCCATAACCGTCAAAGCGCGAAACGCCTTCCCCGGTGCAAAACCAAAGAAAACCGCGCGAATCTTGCCGGATGCGATAAACAGTATCGCGCAGCAACCCCTCGGCTGCGGTGTAAGTTTTTACCGGAAGACGTTCGGCTTTTAATGCTAAAGGCAAAAGCAAAATGAGTGCAATCCAAACCAGCGATGCGAATCGTAAATGAAACGATAATTTTGCACGGGCATTTGGCGACACTTTTTACCTACGATAGATTTTGTTTTTTTATATAACTTCAATGAAATAACAAACGCAATATTAGTAGTTTTTTGTTCGATTTCAAAATTAATTTTAACGGATGAATATACGTGTGAGAATTGTTCGCGCTTTTTGTTTTAAAGCCTAATTATCTACTTTGATAAGCTGTCCAAAAACTACTCTTTTTGGACATGCTGTATGACACTCCCTATAACTCAATAAAACATTGTGTTAAACAAAGCCGTTTTTCGAGAGGTTTTTTGACACCCCTAAAATCATTAAATTTACCGATAAATTATGAAAGTCGGAATCTATGCACGAACTTCTACAAGGAACAGAAAAGAAATGTTTCGCCCTTACTTTCCTTTTATACACTAAGACCCTCAAGTAATCTTCACTGCTTTACATTTACTTGTTGTTCTCCGATATTGACCTGTCCACCGTTGTTTTGAATGATTACCGGTGCATATCTACGCAAATCTCTCAGTTGTCTTAATACGCGTAGAAATTGTCTGTTATAACTATCCGCTAACTTATAAGCCTGATCTATCGCGCCCGCCTCATGTTGATAAGGTGATTTCCAGCCTTTATTCTCTTGACGATTCAATTCTTTTTCTTGATTGTTGTGAATTTCAATTGATCGCTGATGCGCAATTTCTGACCAGTACATTTGCAGAGAGAAAGCAATCGTCATCATATCAATCATCGCCGATTCTATTCCACCGTTCGGCTGCCATTGATCAGCGAACGAATCTCGAATCGCCAGATATTGAGCCAGAGCGTAAGGCTCTCTTTTGCTGCCGACTATCGCCGCTGCGCGTCTGCCGCTTTCGAGTTCATCATCCGCCGCTTCACGAAGGCGAACCCACAACGCTAAACTGTCATTAACATCTACTTCGGCAATTGCTGCTAAATGCCCCCAATCTACTTTTTCCGGCGGCAAGCCTTCGACATATTTGCGTCGCCATTCGTTCATTGAAAGCATTTGTTTGAACGCTTCATCGTGAGGTTTTGCTCCTCCCCAATCGGATTTATAAAACTCCATTGTGCTGGCAAAGGCACGCGCCATTTCCTGAACGATAGATAAACTTTCTGCACGTTCGGCGCTTATCTCGATAACTCTCTTATTCTCAATAGTGGTGCCGTCC
>MWWB01000050.1_pt1 | contig 20981 bp, 19 predicted proteins | sample 1047291 | NCBI WGS metagenome assembly MWWB01 (sample SAMN06349976, study PRJNA376086) | soil metagenome | isolation source: MS4-1 sample Antarctic (ecotone) soil | place: Antarctica | reverse complement strand
AACTTGCACTTGATTTAGCTTTCGAGACATAGCAAAAAGTGAAGGCGGTTCTAGGTGAGTGCGGGGTTAATGCGGCGTAGACTACTACACAAAGCGCGAACTGTTATTAAAAAAGACAAAAAGTAAGGTCTTGTAAGATTTGATTAAAATTATCTTTCCAATTCTGGCATCAATAACCAAACAACCACCAAAGAAAACTCGCCCAAATGACCTGTAGCGCGCCAAAAATGGACAAATAGCGACGGTCTAAGCGTCGGTTGTAAGCCTGAATCGTTTCCCGTTCTTTGTTCACTTTGATTTTTTGCTATTTTGCTGCCCAAATAATTTAATCAATTTTTGAGCTTCGGCATATTCTATCGTTCCGCTAAGGAAAATCAATACAAGAATCCGTGTTATCTAAATTGCATCTCTTAATTCGATTGACCGACTTTTTAGCACCACGAAAGACTCCGAACCTTTCAAAACTCTGTATTGCATATTCGGAACAAGATGGATGAAACCGACAGTAACTTTTCATTCTTGCCGAATAACGCTTGCCCAATCTTTTTTGCCAAACAGTCCGAACAACCCAAACAGCAAACCTAACGAGGTATTTGCTGCGGCGGTTTTGAATGGTCAATAATTCGTTCATTAAAATTTGCCGAACCGCATTGCGGGCAAGACTGAAGACGCGAAAGCTCTACATTATTACCGTCCATTTTTAATTGCGCCGCTTGCACTTTGCGGGTTCCGCACATACCGCAACAGCCAACGGTTTGCAATGAACCGCTAAGTTTTTCAAGGTTGCTCGCTTTGTTAAGTTTTTCAATTTCCTTTTCCCGTGACGCGAGCGAGTGCCAAACCTTACCGCACGCGAGACATTGTCTTTGATATTCTTGAGACATTGTTAAACTCCAAACAGAGAATTAGTTTTCAACAAGATTTTTATATCTACTCCCTTATACACCAAAATTTAATCTTAGGTTAGTCATATTTAGTTAGTTCTATTCATATTTCAAATTTAATCATTTCGATTACTCATCATCTAAACTGCGCCAGCCCGTATCATACGTGCCGCCGATAGAATCAACTTTCGGCATACAGAACGGCAACAATTTAATGAGCAGTTCGAGGCGTTCCTTTGACGGCAATTCCGCGAGCGTTCCGGGCAAAGCGTCCAGCTCGTCGGCAATGATTGATTTGAGAGTTTTCCGCAACTCAATGGTAATTCGGTTCGGCGTTCCGACAACGCGCCCGCCTGTTTTCTGTCCTTTCATAATGTCTAGTTTTGTCTAGTTTTGATTCTCACTTTTCTTTTTTAGTGTGCCTACTTATAAGCATTCTCTTTTTTTAAGGTGTGTAAAGTGTGCAAGTTGCGCAGATGCGCCCCTTTTTAGGGTGTCTGATTTGTCCAGGTTCGCCTTTTTCCCGCGCCCAACCGAGCAGACCGCCAAGCGAAAACAGAGCCGTTCTTAGAAACACGATTGAGGGCGGGGCATACCTCTGAAAATAGATTTATTTTTCTAAAAATCAAGTTTTCTCAAGTCCAAGTTTCATTGTTCTTTCTCTGTTTTCGCTTCGCATCCCTCACTCGTGCGCGTAGAACGAGTGGTAGCCGCGCACGTTTGAGGGGCGTGTGGAGAAATCCGTGCGGGTTCGAGTCCCGCCCTCAGCATTTCCCTTTATTTATAAGGCTTTCGTTGTAAATATCGAAAGCCTTTTCTTTTGCCTCAAAATCGGGCGGTGTGGGTTCTATGTGGGCGTGATGAGCTTTTCATTTCTTTTTTTAGTGTTGAACTTGTCGAGCTTTACCCGGCGGCGATGATTCCATTTGCTCGTAAAACTGCGGCAATTCCTTAGCCGACATTCGCAAATCAAACAACGGCTCGTTGCATTGCGGATGCGGACAAGCGCAGCCCTCGACTAAATCCCGGCTCAAACTTTCCAAATCACTGCCGTCCGCGTCGTTATCAGACGGCTCGAAGTCTTTGCAAAAATCCCGAAACTCTCCGAACGTGCCGAACATTCTCATATTTTTTAATGCTAAAAACTCTTTCAAATCGTCCGCGCCGAATCTGCGTATGTCTAAGGGTTTGGAGACGTATTTAACAACCTCTTGAAGCCCTGTAGCGATGTCCTGAATCGGTTTTAAGTGCAAAACGTGGCTGTCGCCCGTCGCCGCCAGCCATTCGCCGCGCAGAAGCTCGATGTCGAAAAACTTCCGTCTGAATCCGATAATGTGCAGATGCGTGTGATGCAATCCGTTTTTGTCTTTGGTAAATTCGAGCGACCAAGTGCCGCCTTTGAAATGTTTTTTCCAAAATTCGCGCCGTTGCAGTCTGGTGAATGAATCCTTAATTCGCTTTGCCGACTGCTTACGGCTCTCTTTTCGATGCGTCTGCGTCAAGACGAGATGAACCGGCGTAACTTTGTGGCGAAGCATAAAGCCGCGCACCATCGGCAGATATTTGTTCTGAAGCTTCCGCGAACGCCGACGACCGCAGTCCGGGCATAGGCGAAACTCACAAGTGAAGTTTGGAATTATTCGGGCAATGTGCCGGCCGCACGTTAAAACCGCAAGGCGCGAGTGGCATCGCTCAAGTTTGTCCGCTAATTCGCCCTCGCCAAGTCCGACCGCCAGCCCTACCAAGTGTTCTTTAGTCTGAAGCCGTTCCCACGCCCTTTGTGACCTCGTGCGCTTAGTCCCACGTTGCGACTTTATTACCCTATTATCAAGATAGGTGTGCGGCAACGGCGACCGCGCTGACTGAAATGGCTTTTCTTTGTTACGGGCGGGAGAATTAAAACCGTTTTTAACGAGTGATTCTGCGCCCGCTAATGGCTTTTGATTTAATTTTGAGGTTGCGGTCTGCATAAAAAATCTAAAGGCGTTGGTGACCGCTCCAACGCCTTTTGAATTTCAAGTTCTGGGTAAATTTCAATTTTACCGTTGCCTTGAAGAAAAATTTCTGTTAAAAATGGAAATACAGATGGCGGTCAAGCTATATCTGTATTTTGGTTTATAAAATCAAAGAACGATTAAGCGAGTTACTTTTGAAGGAGATGACTCGCTTTTTCTTTTACAACATACCACAGACCACAGACGGGGGTAAATCAAAAAACGCAATGTTACAAACTGACATTTGATTTGTCATAAATTCCTGTAAAAACGATTAGCTCAAGTGAAAAAAAAAAGTTTCTAAAGGTTTTTGCTTTCACGATACCAAATCTCAAACACTAAATAATCCGCTTCACTAAAAAAACGCGCTGTTCGTTTGCCGCTCTGCTCTGACTTCAATTGCCCTGCCTTTACGAAATCCAGTATTCGCCTGTTACTCAAAATCTTCTCGGCAATCGGCGCAAGTCTTTTTGCGACTTGTTCGGTTGTCATTCCTTTAGCAGATGCCGTTGTTCCGGGCGTTTCAGACGTGCTGGCTGGCTTTTCCATGTCTCTAGGAACTGACTGAGGTTTTACCGTCTGCGGCGCGTTGTGCGGCTTACTCGATTGGTGAACAATCAAATCAGACGGCTTACAGTCTAATTCGTCGCAAAGTCTATCTAGCACGTCTAAAGCAATCATCTTTGCTTCATTACGCCTGAACTTCGAGACAACCGATTGGTGCAAACCTGTGCTTTTTGCCACCTGGTAGGCTGTTTTTCTTTTTTCCTTTAGAACTTCGTCCAACGTCAAAATAATCATAGGTTCATTATACACAAAAAAAGTAGTAATACACAAAAGATACAAATATATTCTTTGTGTATTACTACAATTCTCAAGTTACTACATTTTTCGAGTTACTACTTATTTTGTGATTACTACACTTTTTATGTATTCTTACCTTGTATTACTACATTCTTTGTGTAATACTCTTTCTTGTCAGTCAGTAAAACAAAGGAAGGTAAAAAACAAATGTTTATATTAAAAGGAATTGAGCAGTTAGAAAAAGCAATCGCAAAGGCTAAAAAGATTCGTCCGCGTGTCGAGTTTGGCGGATTCGGTCATTACCGTGTTTCCGGTTCAAAAGGTTATTACACGGTTATTTGCCGCAGAGATGAAAGCGGCTATAAGACAGTTGAATGCACCTGTTTCGGCGCGGAAAGGGGTCTGGTATGCTACCACAGCGCGGCGGCTTTATCGCTTCACATCGGATTAGCAAAGCAACGTCAAACGGCATAAAAACGAAAGGCGGTTGAATTTATTAAACAGGGTTACGTTGTTTTTGTCGACACTTTCGCCGTTCCTGCAAATCGTGATATTGTTGCCTCTAGCATCAACGGCAAATTAAACGTCAAGATTTTAGAAAAGCAGACCAACGGTCTTTTTCTCGTTTCGGTAAACAAAAAATACAAACCGCGCCAGATTGTCGAAAGCGATAATTTTCGGATTCTCGGCGTGGTAAAAGGACATTTAGCTGTTTATTAGGACTTTTTAGGGAGTGTTAATTTATGCAAATAAAATGCCCGCGTTGCGGTCAAATCCAATCTGCCGAAGTTCGTTTTTGTATCAATTGCGGAATAGCGCGTCCCGTTGCCAATATGTCCGCCTCGCCAACGCAATCAACGGTTGGCAGCGTTCTAAAACCGTTTTCCGATTGGTTTACCGCGTTAGGCTTGTTTTACCAATCAATATTAATCGGCGGAATAATTGTTTTTTTCACGCTCTTTTTAGGCGGTATCGTAATAGTTGGCAAAAAAGAAAAAGAAGCTTGCGTTGATATAAACAAATCTAACAAAACTTCCACGCAGACAAATGTTTCAAATTCGACTCTTACAAGCGCAACGACACCTTCACCGTTGCCTCAAGCGTCTTTGAGTGAATTGCCTAAAACGCCTACGCCGTCTGCTCCAAGTAAAATGGTAAAAAATCTAGCTATCATCGAAGGTGTCGAAAATAATAGCGGGAAAGTTGCCCGCATAAGTTCTCTGCTAACGGAGCTAGATGCAAAGTATCCTGAAAATTCTGAACAAATTGGAGATATGACGGCAGGAGCTTACGGTGAAATCACGAAGAAAGGACAATCAGCAAGCATAATTGGTATTATGGAAGCAATGATTGAAGTAGCCGAAAGCAAATCTAAAATTCCTTATGCTGACGCTGTTACTTCATACGCTTTGCTGCGAGTAAATGGAATGAAATAAACATTTTGGTAGCAAACGCGCTGTCGAACAAGTCATTGGACGTGAGGGCGAAACAGCTACTTTGTTTGGTTAGTTGTCCGTTAAATTCAAACGGGCTTGGTGGCGGTTTCCGCCCACGTCAACTCCGCCGTTTGACAGCTTCCTCTAATCGAATAAGTATGAGCTATGCAACTGATTTAATTGTTACTATTCGTGATAGTGACAAATATCCTTATTTTGAAAGACCCGACTTTTTAGATGAATTGGATGATGTAGCGAACGAAGCCCTTTCTAAAAATACAGTCGAAGGTTATTTAGCGTCTCTACTCATATTTCATCAATTATGTGAGGAAATGGTTAGATTGCTATTGAAGGATGGTCAGTTTTTTGTTCAACTATCCGTGTTTCCTGCTGAAATTTCATTTCCTGAAAAGAAAAGGTTGATGTTTGGGCAGTTAATTGAAGAATTAAAATCTACTATTTCTTTTGAAGGCAAAGAGGACTTTATAGAGAAATGTATGGAGTTGAACAGGCATAGAACTGATATTGTTCATCATTTAACTAAGCGCAGTTCCTTAACAGACCTTGAAACCCAACTTTTGAAAGTCAAAGAGTTGTATGATGAGGTTTATAAGTTGTTTGATGACGCGCACGATTGGTTTCGCGTTTGTTTCAAAGATTTTAGGAAAGATGTATTTATAGATTACAAAATTAATGAAATTGAAGCGTAAAATCTTATTTGCTAACGCGCTGTCTAACAATTTAATGGACGTGAGGGCGGAACAGCTTTTGTTATTGTCGGAGAGTATACTGTTCGAGACGTTAAAAAATCGTGTCTCAATCAATGTCTCAATGAGGTTTTCTCATAACGTCCTAGAAGTTTTAAGACAAGAGTTACGAGGCTATTTGCCCTGAATTTGTGGACGGGATGGGCAGTTCACTAAAAGGTTATGTTTGTGTGTCATTTCGTGGGACTTTCCCAGAGATTTTCGATTTATACAATAATTGCCGCGAAAAAAACAGGATTTTGAGAAGAATGGAGATAATTATGAAGAATATAGAGAAAAATGTTGAGATTGAAAATGAAATTCCTTATTTAATTGACGAGCCGACCGCGGCGAAGTTACTTTTTATGAGTTATGACAAATTGAGAAAAAGAGTTAGACCGATGGGCAAGATTGCCTATATGCGAGTAGGTCCGTCTGTGAAATATACGATGGAAGATTTGAAAGCGTATCTAGCGAAATGTCGTGTCGAGGTAAAAGACTAAGCTGCGCTTACTCTACGCGGCTTGGTTGCAGTGTATCTGTAACCTGATAGGCTTCACCGCCAAGTTGATATATAGTCGGGGTTGGAGGAAATTATGAAAATGCGTTTATTTGTGATGCTTTTTTGCGTTTTGATTTTTGTAGGGGGAGTTTCGGCACAGGAACGTAGTTGGACGCAAGTGCCTACTGGGATGTCTTCTATGATGGGGACTTGGTATATTGATAATTCTAGCATCCGACGGTTGCCAAATGGGAATGTTACATATTGGACGAAGGGAGGAGGGAAAATTTATCAAACTGAGGTTAATTGTGTAGCCAAAGAGCAACGGACGCTCAAAAGCATAAAATATTCTAGGGCTGATAGTTACGGCAATAAAATTAATGATGATGAAGACACTCTTAGACCGAGTGATATGGAATGGAGAGCGATTTCACCTACTTCAATTAGTGATAATATGAATGGTATAGCTTGTCGCTCGGCTAAAAGTATTGCCCCGCAGTCTGGTAAACGAGTTACGAAAAAGAAGGTCGTAAAGGGAACTCGAACGAGAAAGCAGTAAAATGTAGCGTAGAAAATCAAACAGCTATGTTCCTATAAGGCAAACCTGGTTTTTGATGGGAAGCTGAACTCTGCAAGCGTAGTTCAGCTTTTTTTATGAAACTGCTTGTAGACTCGACGACTTATTTAGAAACCAGAATTGCTGGAAAGGAAGAAACCCACCTTATCCACCTTCTTAATTTTCCTGCTGATTCGACAACTTTATATTATATAAATCCTTTTGTGGTGTTAGTGTTTTCGTTTCTGGCAATTATGAAGTTAAATGTAATTTGATTGCTTTTGCAAGCTTTTTTGAGTATTATCTACGAGTCGAAAATTCTACAGGAAGAACAAATCTTTCAACCCAAAAATAGGAGAATAACTTAATGAAGTTCGTAAACATCGGGATTCTGTCCTTGTTGGTAATGCTCACGAGTTCAGCTGCCTTTGCCCAGAAGAGTCGCCCACGTTCTACCGGAGCGAAATCAAAAGTTGCAACTAAATCGCAACCAAAGCCAGAGCCGAAAGCAGAAGCAAAGCCTGCTCCGGTAAGAACTGGAAAAATTGACCTAGAAGCGGGGCTTGTTTTTAATAGTGGAGATGTTAAGCCAGTTGTTCGTGCTGACTTTTACCTTTTCAAAGATAACGCAGAAAAAATTGTTATAACGCAAAAACACCTAGACCTTTATAACCAAGAAATAGTGCCACGTGGTACCACTGAGACGCTTAATGGGTGGAGTATGTATGGAGCAGTCCTTTATATGAACGGACGATTAACTCCTAGCTTTGCTGTCGCTGTTAAAAAGTCTTTAGAATCCTCATCAGTAGCTTCATCAACAACAGGGCTTGATGGTAAAGCTACTTTAGAGGACGTGCCTGTTGGTGATTACTATTTGTTTGGTTACTACAAATTTGGTAGGGAGACTGCCTATTGGAATATCCCAGTATCGGTTAAACCCGGAACTAACAAGATAATCCTAAGCAATGACAATATGAATTAGTTGCTTAACACAGATTTGGTTACCACATTTTGGGTTTTTGGGTTTTTGAGTTGCTGAAACTCCAAAAACTCACTTTTCTCGTAACCATTTAATTAGTAGCTCGTCTACTAACTCAGAAAATTCTTGTCGGTTATCGTTGGCAAGTAACTTCATTTTGGTTTGCTTGTAGGTTTCTGTTCCGACGTAGGCGGTAACTTGGCGGAAATTTTCGTTTGACCGCTTACCGTTTGGTCGTCCTCGGCGTGGTATCTCAACATTAGTCTGATTAGTGATTTCCTGCTGTTTGCTGACCTTCTGTCGTGCTTTTGTCTGCTTTTCCAGTGTTGATGTAACCTCAGATTTTTGCAATGTTTTAGCGGCTGTTAATGAAGCGAACCTATTCTTGTTCATAACTTAAAATCTCCTTTGCTACTGCTTGGAATTCTTTCAAAGCCTCCTTTCCATCTTTCATTTCATTTACGGTGATTCCCTTCAAAGCAGCACGTCCGCAGACTGCGCGGCGATATATCTCTGTCTTAAAAAATGGAATTTCTAAAACTTCTAGAAGTTCTTTTGCTTCGTGTCCGGCGTGGCTAAGAGGCGGAACTAATGTAAATAATACTTTGAAGTTCTTCGACTTAATTTCTTTCAACGAAGTTACCAATTTTATCAGCGCGTCGAGGCTCAAGGCGTCCGGCTGACTTGGAATGATAACCAAATCGCTTTCCTTGCTAATAGTCTTTAGTTCTTTGGTTGTTGGTCGTGCTGGCGTGTCTAAAATGATGTGCTTGAATTTTCCGGCGTGTTTGGTTAATTTGTTTTCGCTGATGACGTGAAACGATAGCTTTCCGCGTCCTTGCCAAGCAAGCGCGGATTGGTTAGGGTCTCCGTCAACTAACAGCGTAGGCGCTTTTCGGTTTAACACTTCTGAAATATGTACTGCGGTTGTTGTCTTTCCTACTCCGCCTTTGAAGCTGACAATTGAAACAATCATTCGTTCAATATACAGATTATTTTTAGCATTTCAAGTTTTTGCGTTGCTAAAAATAAGGAACGATAATCGAAGCAGTCAAGTTAAATAGAGTTCAACCACCTTATCTACTTCTTAATTTCTTACAAGTTTCGATTGAAACTATTGATAGACTATGCGATTTGTTTGATTGCTCGCCGGCGTAGAAGCTCTGTGAGCGTTCCAAATCCTCAAAATATCGAAAAAGGTATGTTGGGCAGGCTTACTACGATTGAAGCGGCTGAGGGGCTCGGATTGAGCCGAAAAAGGGTGAATGATTACGTCAACAAGGGATTGCTTCGAGCGGAAAAAATTAAAGGTCAAAATTTTATCAGCGAATCGGATTTTATAGAGTTTGAAAAGCTGTATCGGTCGGGCGTTAAATTAGGGTTTGCGCGTTCGGATTGATGCAATTTATTTTTATCCGCTTCTTAATTTTTTTTGATTTGAAATCTCGTAAGTTTAAGGGAATGAGTATTTATGAGAATTTTTTTTAAGGTCTGATTGGTTGATGTGAAGGAGAACTGGCTATTGCTGGTTTCTTTGGAGTAAGATTCAATTTAGAAGTTTTTGAAAAAAAAATAGGGAAGCCATCCGCCAAGATTAAACTTCCCCACTCTGTTGCTCAATTTGATGAGACGTTGCAATTTCATCATATAACAGTCTGGGAAAACTTTACAAGTGAAATTCCGGCTTCTCTGCGAATGAGAGCCGGATTTTTGTTGCTGCAAATCTCCGCGCCGTTGTGGAGATTTTTTGTTTTGTTAAATCCAATTGTAGTTCCTAGAGTTGCTAAAGTCAATGAAATCAAGCTTTCGCCAAGCGGGAAGATTGGTTATACGCCTTATGAAAAGGCATTAAATATGCTTCGTAGTCGCAAGCGTAACGCCCAAAAACTACTTTCTGCGGTGAATAGCTCGGAGTTTGAAAATTATGATGATTATATTCACTCTTTATTTACTGCCGAACATCTTTTAGTTAATGCTGGCACAAATAATCATTTCGTCGCAGAGAATCTTCAAGCCGCGTCCGGCGAATCCTACACGGGCTACGGTTCTTTTACAGTGGCATCGTCCAGCCTAGACGCGGCGTATCTCAAGACAAAATCGAAAAAGAGTAGGAAAGCTATTACATTCGCTTTGGAGCTTTGTAAAACCTATCTAGCGGCTAACAAAATAGGGGCGTATAAGCATTTTATTACTTTTACGCAACCTACTTTAATTGGTGTAGGTCTTGATAAAACTTTTGCCGTTGCTGATTATGCGTGGTCTTTATTTCGTAAGCGTAAATGCTTTGTCGAAAGAATTTTCGGCGCGGTGATAGCAGAAGAGTTTACGCTCGGAGAAAATTATAAGAGAGAAAGCAGAGCTTGGACTTTCGAGAAAGACGGGTTTCACGTTCATCGTCATTTGATTGCCTATGGAAAGTGGCTAGACGTGGAACAACTAAAAATTGATTGGACGCATTGCCTAGAAATTGCAGCTATGAAGTTTGGTTATGAACTTAGTTTTAATACTGCAAATGGTTTGGCTAATGTAAATCGTCAGACCGTTTGGAGTGATGATAAAGCGATTGACGAGCTAGGAAAGTATATCTGTAAAAGTTCTACTTTTGACGATTTGCCAGTGTCGGAAATTATCGCAGTTGAAAAGGCTTTGCAGAGAAAGAGAACATTGCAGACTTTCGGAAAATGTAACAAGCGGGTTGGAACGCAAGCTGCGGACGCTCATTTCAATACAACATCCGTTATTGACGGCAAAGAATCGTCAAATCTTGTTATGACTAATGAAAATAAGGTCAAAAAGAATTATCTAAAAGTCACGTTTCAGGAAAAGTTAGAGGCTGGTGGGCTAGAACACGCGAAAATTTATCTAAGAAAGGAAATAGCAAAGCGTAGAAAATGGCGAATAGATAATTTTTTAGAAAGATTTCCCTCAGCCTTGATAACAGACTTGTCCGGCAATCAATTTCAGGGTGCTGAGTATGTTCCGAAACGGGTAACTGAACACTGATTTAATCTTAAAAGTTTGGCGATGAACGGCGTTTCGCCGTGAAGCTGCAAGCGTCGGCTTTGAGACGCTGAAAGTCTTTCTTTGAATCCGTAGGCTGCGCCCGGAGGATTCTTACTGGTAGAAATTAGCGCAAATAAAGGAGATTACAAGGTTATGAAAGATAATTTGGAAGAATTGAGACAACAAAAAATTGATTTAGAAGAGCAGATTTTCTTGTGAAACGCAGACCGAAAGGCAGAAACTTGAAGACCTTGAAAACGAAGTAAAACTTGGTAGAGTCCGGGTTAAAGAATTAGAGGCTGAAGCGTATAACGTCTCAATAGCCAATCAAGCTGAAATTAACGCTCATCTAGCCGAAGTTGAAAGGCTGAGATTGGAAAGCTTTGATATTACCGCCGATGCTTTTGACCTTCAAAATCGGCTACAAGGAAGACAAGTCGAACTGATAAAGCTCAGAGAAACAATTGAAAAGGCAAAGGTTGTATAAAACTTAATCGTTTTTTTTAGAGATAAGAAAGAGTTTTGGAGTGCTATCTGTTATAAATAAAAGATTTATTGCCGAACATTTCCGATAGAACCTTATTTTATTAGTCCCAAACAAAAGTAAAGGAATTATTAGAAGATGAAGAAATTCACCATCGCTTGGTATCAGGCAAACCCCCAACACGTGAAAGAGCAGAATGAGATTTATGATAAAAAATATCCTGCTCACTGGTATAGAAAGGGTGATGAAAATTATTGGAAGACTAGGCTGGCAGCGCATCAACACAGGGCTAAAAAACTAAACCGAACCGCAGCTTGGGCGGATAAAGCCAAAATCGAACAAATTTTTAGAGATTGCCCACTTGATAAGACAATTCATCACGAATTCCCACTTCAGGCGGATTTGGTTTGCGGCTTAGACCATGAATTAAACCTAAAATATCTCACTCTATCAGAAAATTGCAGTCTGAATAATAAATTTACGCCGCGTTATCACCGCACATTTAGAGCTACTATCAGTTTGATTTGACCTTGAAAACTAGGGTGTCCAAAAACCCTAGCAAAATTACGCGCTTGAGCGTCAATGTTTATCGGTGTATGAAATCTTAATTTTAAGCTGTCCAAAAAGATTAGTTTTTGGACACGGGTTGAAATACAAGAAATTTGTGCCGCGAACATTTGTTCGTAACTATCGTGCAATCATTTTGCTCGAAACTCGATTTTGATTTATCTTCTGGAAACTCATTTACTTGTTTTTGTAACTTACATTTCACCTTGAACAAATTTCTCTTTTGCTAACACTTTTCCGCTTGCGAAGTCGTATAGCCAAACTTCTTCTACTGCAATTACTAAACTGTAAATTTTCCCGTCCATATGTTCGGGCTTGTCAAGGGTTGGTTTATAAGAGACGTGCTCAATTTTCAAGAAAGGTTGTAGCAATGTCCCCAACACCAACATACGTAAGTTTGGCAAAAGTATCTGTGCATTTGAGGGTGGAATGCGTCCTAAAACGAATTCGGGTTTAAACTTGTTGCCTTCGATGTTTATATTTTCAATTTTCTCGTATTTGATGAGCTTTTTGACTCCGAAAGCATTCTGACCAACGTAAGTTTTGCTTTCTACCAATCTATTGAACCAATTATAAGTTTTAAGAGTTTCCGAAATATTTGAACATTCAACTCTTTCCAGATTCGGGTCGTAATCGCATTTGCGTGGGATGGAAAAGGCAAGTCTATCGCTCGCAGTTAGTTTCGATGAAATCGGGCGTTTATAGATATTATTCAAGAGAACTTGCAAGCGAACTTGGCAAGGTTCTGTTTTCTCGAACTTTCCGCATCCTTTATTTATTTCAAGCGCGAAAGAAAAAAGACTTGGCAACAACACCGCTGCATCATGTCCTAAGAAATTTGGTGGTAACTTCTCTACATTAGAGTCAAAAGGCGTAGTTTGAAATTTAGAAGTTGTAGTTTGTGTTGCTTTTGATTTAATTTGACTGATTGTTGAAAGGCTACAAACAAAAACTAAGATTAGTGAGAAGTAGAATTTCGTTTTCATCACTCAGTTATGCCACAATTTCTCTGTTTTTGGCAATATCGGCTGGAATTAGCCGACGAAATTGAGGAAGTTCAAAGGTTTCGGTGGTTTCAACTCCAGAAACGGTTTGAGTTTGCGACTTTTCAAACTTTAGACGGCAAAATTTTCTGATGTTGATGATGAGGTCTAATGATGAGTTGTTGTTATTGTTGTTCCGAGAAAAAAGGATTGCGGACAAAATAGGATTGTCGGCTTTTATTGTCGAAGCCGTTCAAAAACAAGGTATTCAGACCTTGTAAAAGTAACTATGCGCGGGTTTATGCCGCAACTTAGCGGTATAATAACTAGTTCGACAGCTTCCTTGTTAATTTTGCAGTTTTGCACTGGACAGAAAAGTATATGCAATCTTTAATGGATAAGTTAATGGTTTTAAGATTTCTGGTAGCGGCACTTTTGCTTAACGCGCTTTTAATAGCTTGCGTTGATATAAACAAATCTAACAAAACTTCCACGCAGACAAATGTTTCAAATTCGACTCTTACAAGCGCAACGACACCTTCACCGTTGCCTCAAGCGTCTTTGAGTGAATTGCCTAAAACGCCTACGCCGTCTGCTCCAAGTAAAATGGTAAAAAATCTAGCTATCATCGAAGGTGTCGAAAATAATAGCGGGAAAGTTGCCCGCATAAGTTCTCTGCTAACGGAGCTAGATGCAAAGTATCCTGAAAATTCTGAACAAATTGGAGATATGACGGCAGGAGCTTACGGTGAAATCACGAAGAAAGGACAATCAGCAAGCATAATTGGTATTATGGAAGCAATGATTGAAGTAGCCGAAAGCAAATCTAAAATTCCTTATGCTGACGCTGTTACTTCATACGCTTTGCTGCGAGTAAATGGAATGAAATAAACATTTTGGTAGCAAACGCGCTGTCGAACAAGTCATTGGACGTGAGGGCGAAACAGCTACTTTGTTTGGTTAGTTGTCCGTTAAATTCAAACGGGCTTGGTGGCGGTTTCCGCCCACGTCAACTCCGCCGTTTGACAGCTTCCTCTAATCGAATAAGTATGAGCTATGCAACTGATTTAATTGTTACTATTCGTGATAGTGACAAATATCCTTATTTTGAAAGACCCGACTTTTTAGATGAATTGGATGATGTAGCGAACGAAGCCCTTTCTAAAAATACAGTCGAAGGTTATTTAGCGTCTCTACTCATATTTCATCAATTATGTGAGGAAATGGTTAGATTGCTATTGAAGGATGGTCAGTTTTTTGTTCAACTATCCGTGTTTCCTGCTGAAATTTCATTTCCTGAAAAGAAAAGGTTGATGTTTGGGCAGTTAATTGAAGAATTAAAATCTACTATTTCTTTTGAAGGCAAAGAGGACTTTATAGAGAAATGTATGGAGTTGAACAGGCATAGAACTGATATTGTTCATCATTTAACTAAGCGCAGTTCCTTAACAGACCTTGAAACCCAACTTTTGAAAGTCAAAGAGTTGTATGATGAGGTTTATAAGTTGTTTGATGACGCGCACGATTGGTTTCGCGTTTGTTTCAAAGATTTTAGGAAAGATGTATTTATAGATTACAAAATTAATGAAATTGAAGCGTAAAATCTTATTTGCTAACGCGCTGTCTAACAATTTAATGGACGTGAGGGCGGAACAGCTTTTGTTATTGTCGGAGAGTATACTGTTCGAGACGTTAAAAAATCGTGTCTCAATCAATGTCTCAATGAGGTTTTCTCATAACGTCCTAGAAGTTTTAAGACAAGAGTTACGAGGCTATTTGCCCTGAATTTGTGGACGGGATGGGCAGTTCACTAAAAGGTTATGTTTGTGTGTCATTTCGTGGGACTTTCCCAGAGATTTTCGATTTATACAATAATTGCCGCGAAAAAAACAGGATTTTGAGAAGAATGGAGATAATTATGAAGAATATAGAGAAAAATGTTGAGATTGAAAATGAAATTCCTTATTTAATTGACGAGCCGACCGCGGCGAAGTTACTTTTTATGAGTTATGACAAATTGAGAAAAAGAGTTAGACCGATGGGCAAGATTGCCTATATGCGAGTAGGTCCGTCTGTGAAATATACGATGGAAGATTTGAAAGCGTATCTAGCGAAATGTCGTGTCGAGGTAAAAGACTAAGCTGCGCTTACTCTACGCGGCTTGGTTGCAGTGTATCTGTAACCTGATAGGCTTCACCGCCAAGTTGATATATAGTCGGGGTTGGAGGAAATTATGAAAATGCGTTTATTTGTGATGCTTTTTTGCGTTTTGATTTTTGTAGGGGGAGTTTCGGCACAGGAACGTAGTTGGACGCAAGTGCCTACTGGGATGTCTTCTATGATGGGGACTTGGTATATTGATAATTCTAGCATCCGACGGTTGCCAAATGGGAATGTTACATATTGGACGAAGGGAGGAGGGAAAATTTATCAAACTGAGGTTAATTGTGTAGCCAAAGAGCAACGGACGCTCAAAAGCATAAAATATTCTAGGGCTGATAGTTACGGCAATAAAATTAATGATGATGAAGACACTCTTAGACCGAGTGATATGGAATGGAGAGCGATTTCACCTACTTCAATTAGTGATAATATGAATGGTATAGCTTGTCGCTCGGCTAAAAGTATTGCCCCGCAGTCTGGTAAACGAGTTACGAAAAAGAAGGTCGTAAAGGGAACTCGAACGAGAAAGCAGTAAAATGTAGCGTAGAAAATCAAACAGCTATGTTCCTATAAGGCAAACCTGGTTTTTGATGGGAAGCTGAACTCTGCAAGCGTAGTTCAGCTTTTTTTATGAAACTGCTTGTAGACTCGACGACTTATTTAGAAACCAGAATTGCTGGAAAGGAAGAAACCCACCTTATCCACCTTCTTAATTTTCCTGCTGATTCGACAACTTTATATTATATAAATCCTTTTGTGGTGTTAGTGTTTTCGTTTCTGGCAATTATGAAGTTAAATGTAATTTGATTGCTTTTGCAAGCTTTTTTGAGTATTATCTACGAGTCGAAAATTCTACAGGAAGAACAAATCTTTCAACCCAAAAATAGGAGAATAACTTAATGAAGTTCGTAAACATCGGGATTCTGTCCTTGTTGGTAATGCTCACGAGTTCAGCTGCCTTTGCCCAGAAGAGTCGCCCACGTTCTACCGGAGCGAAATCAAAAGTTGCAACTAAATCGCAACCAAAGCCAGAGCCGAAAGCAGAAGCAAAGCCTGCTCCGGTAAGAACTGGAAAAATTGACCTAGAAGCGGGGCTTGTTTTTAATAGTGGAGATGTTAAGCCAGTTGTTCGTGCTGACTTTTACCTTTTCAAAGATAACGCAGAAAAAATTGTTATAACGCAAAAACACCTAGACCTTTATAACCAAGAAATAGTGCCACGTGGTACCACTGAGACGCTTAATGGGTGGAGTATGTATGGAGCAGTCCTTTATATGAACGGACGATTAACTCCTAGCTTTGCTGTCGCTGTTAAAAAGTCTTTAGAATCCTCATCAGTAGCTTCATCAACAACAGGGCTTGATGGTAAAGCTACTTTAGAGGACGTGCCTGTTGGTGATTACTATTTGTTTGGTTACTACAAATTTGGTAGGGAGACTGCCTATTGGAATATCCCAGTATCGGTTAAACCCGGAACTAACAAGATAATCCTAAGCAATGACAATATGAATTAGTTGCTTAACACAGATTTGGTTACCACATTTTGGGTTTTTGGGTTTTTGAGTTGCTGAAACTCCAAAAACTCACTTTTCTCGTAACCATTTAATTAGTAGCTCGTCTACTAACTCAGAAAATTCTTGTCGGTTATCGTTGGCAAGTAACTTCATTTTGGTTTGCTTGTAGGTTTCTGTTCCGACGTAGGCGGTAACTTGGCGGAAATTTTCGTTTGACCGCTTACCGTTTGGTCGTCCTCGGCGTGGTATCTCAACATTAGTCTGATTAGTGATTTCCTGCTGTTTGCTGACCTTCTGTCGTGCTTTTGTCTGCTTTTCCAGTGTTGATGTAACCTCAGATTTTTGCAATGTTTTAGCGGCTGTTAATGAAGCGAACCTATTCTTGTTCATAACTTAAAATCTCCTTTGCTACTGCTTGGAATTCTTTCAAAGCCTCCTTTCCATCTTTCATTTCATTTACGGTGATTCCCTTCAAAGCAGCACGTCCGCAGACTGCGCGGCGATATATCTCTGTCTTAAAAAATGGAATTTCTAAAACTTCTAGAAGTTCTTTTGCTTCGTGTCCGGCGTGGCTAAGAGGCGGAACTAATGTAAATAATACTTTGAAGTTCTTCGACTTAATTTCTTTCAACGAAGTTACCAATTTTATCAGCGCGTCGAGGCTCAAGGCGTCCGGCTGACTTGGAATGATAACCAAATCGCTTTCCTTGCTAATAGTCTTTAGTTCTTTGGTTGTTGGTCGTGCTGGCGTGTCTAAAATGATGTGCTTGAATTTTCCGGCGTGTTTGGTTAATTTGTTTTCGCTGATGACGTGAAACGATAGCTTTCCGCGTCCTTGCCAAGCAAGCGCGGATTGGTTAGGGTCTCCGTCAACTAACAGCGTAGGCGCTTTTCGGTTTAACACTTCTGAAATATGTACTGCGGTTGTTGTCTTTCCTACTCCGCCTTTGAAGCTGACAATTGAAACAATCATTCGTTCAATATACAGATTATTTTTAGCATTTCAAGTTTTTGCGTTGCTAAAAATAAGGAACGATAATCGAAGCAGTCAAGTTAAATAGAGTTCAACCACCTTATCTACTTCTTAATTTCTTACAAGTTTCGATTGAAACTATTGATAGACTATGCGATTTGTTTGATTGCTCGCCGGCGTAGAAGCTCTGTGAGCGTTCCAAATCCTCAAAATATCGAAAAAGGTATGTTGGGCAGGCTTACTACGATTGAAGCGGCTGAGGGGCTCGGATTGAGCCGAAAAAGGGTGAATGATTACGTCAACAAGGGATTGCTTCGAGCGGAAAAAATTAAAGGTCAAAATTTTATCAGCGAATCGGATTTTATAGAGTTTGAAAAGCTGTATCGGTCGGGCGTTAAATTAGGGTTTGCGCGTTCGGATTGATGCAATTTATTTTTATCCGCTTCTTAATTTTTTTTGATTTGAAATCTCGTAAGTTTAAGGGAATGAGTATTTATGAGAATTTTTTTTAAGGTCTGATTGGTTGATGTGAAGGAGAACTGGCTATTGCTGGTTTCTTTGGAGTAAGATTCAATTTAGAAGTTTTTGAAAAAAAAATAGGGAAGCCATCCGCCAAGATTAAACTTCCCCACTCTGTTGCTCAATTTGATGAGACGTTGCAATTTCATCATATAACAGTCTGGGAAAACTTTACAAGTGAAATTCCGGCTTCTCTGCGAATGAGAGCCGGATTTTTGTTGCTGCAAATCTCCGCGCCGTTGTGGAGATTTTTTGTTTTGTTAAATCCAATTGTAGTTCCTAGAGTTGCTAAAGTCAATGAAATCAAGCTTTCGCCAAGCGGGAAGATTGGTTATACGCCTTATGAAAAGGCATTAAATATGCTTCGTAGTCGCAAGCGTAACGCCCAAAAACTACTTTCTGCGGTGAATAGCTCGGAGTTTGAAAATTATGATGATTATATTCACTCTTTATTTACTGCCGAACATCTTTTAGTTAATGCTGGCACAAATAATCATTTCGTCGCAGAGAATCTTCAAGCCGCGTCCGGCGAATCCTACACGGGCTACGGTTCTTTTACAGTGGCATCGTCCAGCCTAGACGCGGCGTATCTCAAGACAAAATCGAAAAAGAGTAGGAAAGCTATTACATTCGCTTTGGAGCTTTGTAAAACCTATCTAGCGGCTAACAAAATAGGGGCGTATAAGCATTTTATTACTTTTACGCAACCTACTTTAATTGGTGTAGGTCTTGATAAAACTTTTGCCGTTGCTGATTATGCGTGGTCTTTATTTCGTAAGCGTAAATGCTTTGTCGAAAGAATTTTCGGCGCGGTGATAGCAGAAGAGTTTACGCTCGGAGAAAATTATAAGAGAGAAAGCAGAGCTTGGACTTTCGAGAAAGACGGGTTTCACGTTCATCGTCATTTGATTGCCTATGGAAAGTGGCTAGACGTGGAACAACTAAAAATTGATTGGACGCATTGCCTAGAAATTGCAGCTATGAAGTTTGGTTATGAACTTAGTTTTAATACTGCAAATGGTTTGGCTAATGTAAATCGTCAGACCGTTTGGAGTGATGATAAAGCGATTGACGAGCTAGGAAAGTATATCTGTAAAAGTTCTACTTTTGACGATTTGCCAGTGTCGGAAATTATCGCAGTTGAAAAGGCTTTGCAGAGAAAGAGAACATTGCAGACTTTCGGAAAATGTAACAAGCGGGTTGGAACGCAAGCTGCGGACGCTCATTTCAATACAACATCCGTTATTGACGGCAAAGAATCGTCAAATCTTGTTATGACTAATGAAAATAAGGTCAAAAAGAATTATCTAAAAGTCACGTTTCAGGAAAAGTTAGAGGCTGGTGGGCTAGAACACGCGAAAATTTATCTAAGAAAGGAAATAGCAAAGCGTAGAAAATGGCGAATAGATAATTTTTTAGAAAGATTTCCCTCAGCCTTGATAACAGACTTGTCCGGCAATCAATTTCAGGGTGCTGAGTATGTTCCGAAACGGGTAACTGAACACTGATTTAATCTTAAAAGTTTGGCGATGAACGGCGTTTCGCCGTGAAGCTGCAAGCGTCGGCTTTGAGACGCTGAAAGTCTTTCTTTGAATCCGTAGGCTGCGCCCGGAGGATTCTTACTGGTAGAAATTAGCGCAAATAAAGGAGATTACAAGGTTATGAAAGATAATTTGGAAGAATTGAGACAACAAAAAATTGATTTAGAAGAGCAGATTTTCTTGTGAAACGCAGACCGAAAGGCAGAAACTTGAAGACCTTGAAAACGAAGTAAAACTTGGTAGAGTCCGGGTTAAAGAATTAGAGGCTGAAGCGTATAACGTCTCAATAGCCAATCAAGCTGAAATTAACGCTCATCTAGCCGAAGTTGAAAGGCTGAGATTGGAAAGCTTTGATATTACCGCCGATGCTTTTGACCTTCAAAATCGGCTACAAGGAAGACAAGTCGAACTGATAAAGCTCAGAGAAACAATTGAAAAGGCAAAGGTTGTATAAAACTTAATCGTTTTTTTTAGAGATAAGAAAGAGTTTTGGAGTGCTATCTGTTATAAATAAAAGATTTATTGCCGAACATTTCCGATAGAACCTTATTTTATTAGTCCCAAACAAAAGTAAAGGAATTATTAGAAGATGAAGAAATTCACCATCGCTTGGTATCAGGCAAACCCCCAACACGTGAAAGAGCAGAATGAGATTTATGATAAAAAATATCCTGCTCACTGGTATAGAAAGGGTGATGAAAATTATTGGAAGACTAGGCTGGCAGCGCATCAACACAGGGCTAAAAAACTAAACCGAACCGCAGCTTGGGCGGATAAAGCCAAAATCGAACAAATTTTTAGAGATTGCCCACTTGATAAGACAATTCATCACGAATTCCCACTTCAGGCGGATTTGGTTTGCGGCTTAGACCATGAATTAAACCTAAAATATCTCACTCTATCAGAAAATTGCAGTCTGAATAATAAATTTACGCCGCGTTATCACCGCACATTTAGAGCTACTATCAGTTTGATTTGACCTTGAAAACTAGGGTGTCCAAAAACCCTAGCAAAATTACGCGCTTGAGCGTCAATGTTTATCGGTGTATGAAATCTTAATTTTAAGCTGTCCAAAAAGATTAGTTTTTGGACACGGGTTGAAATACAAGAAATTTGTGCCGCGAACATTTGTTCGTAACTATCGTGCAATCATTTTGCTCGAAACTCGATTTTGATTTATCTTCTGGAAACTCATTTACTTGTTTTTGTAACTTACATTTCACCTTGAACAAATTTCTCTTTTGCTAACACTTTTCCGCTTGCGAAGTCGTATAGCCAAACTTCTTCTACTGCAATTACTAAACTGTAAATTTTCCCGTCCATATGTTCGGGC
>MWWB01000049.1_pt1 | contig 21547 bp, 16 predicted proteins | sample 1047291 | NCBI WGS metagenome assembly MWWB01 (sample SAMN06349976, study PRJNA376086) | soil metagenome | isolation source: MS4-1 sample Antarctic (ecotone) soil | place: Antarctica | reverse complement strand
CCAAAAAGGTGAGCCGGGAACAATCGTCCAAACCGCGAGCAGCCACAAAAAAACCGTCGGCGCAACCAGACTCCGCCGCAGATTGTCGAGAATTTTCCAACGCGAAATCATCGGCAGACGGTTTCGCACCGTTTTCCCGTCAGCATCTTTCACCCAGGGGAAAATCCACCGCGCAATCTGCCAATCGCCGCGCACCCAACGATGCGAGCGTCCGGCGAAACTATCGTAATGCGCCGGAAAATCGTCGAGCAGTTCGATGTCCGTTACCAAACCGCACCGCGCGTAAAGTCCTTCAAAAAGGTCGTGGCTCAAAATGGAATTTTCCGGCACGCGCCCTTTTAGTGCCGCCTCGAAAGCGTCAACATCGTAAAGACCTTTGCCCGTAAAACTGCCTTCGTTGAACAAGTCTTGATATACGTCGGAAGTTGCGGTCGTGTAAGGGTCAAAGCCCGTATTGCCGGAAAAAATCCGCGCAAAACGCGAACGCGCCGCGCTCGTCAAAGAAATGCTGACGCGCGGCTGCAAAACGCCGTAGCCTTTCGTCACGCGCCCTAAAGCCGAATCGAAATGCGGACGATTGAGCGGATGCGCGGCAACGCCGACGAGTTTGCGGGCGGCATCACGCGGCAACTGCGTATCCGAATCGAGCGTGATGACATATTTGATTTGTTGGAGAATTTCCGCATCCGCCGTTGCCGCGATAAAACTCGTATCTTTCGCGCCGCGCAAAAGGCGATTAAATTCCTGCAGCTTGCCGCGCTTGCGCTCCCAACCCATCCGTTTTCCTTCGCGCTCGTTCCACAAACGGCGGCGATGAAAAAGATGAAATTTACGCCGCCCGTTTTCTTGATGCTTATTGTTTAATCGTTCAATTCCGTCAAACGCCTGATTCAAAACTGCCGCGTCTTGCGGCATTTCTTCAGTTGGCGCGTCCGGGAAATCGCCGAGTAAGGAGAAATAAATATTGTCGTCTTGATTGGCAAGATAATAAACTTCCAATTTTTCCAGCAATTCTTCGACGACCGTTTCACTCGTCAAAAGCGTCGGAATCACAACCATCGTCTGCGCGTCTTTGGGAATCGCCGCTTCGGTATTCATCTGCGGAAGCAGACGCGGCGGAATCATCAGCGTAAAATCCCAATTCAAAACGCTCAACGCCAAATCGCTCGCCGGAATCAGCGAAAGCAAACCGAACCCAATCAGCAAAGGCAAGCCCGCGCCGAGATAGGCGGCGGCGACGACAAATAAACCGACAATCAGCGTGGTCAAAAACGCCAGCATACCGAGATAAATTTTTGTCGGATGGTTTAGGATAAAACAGCGCAGCCGCTCGGAAAAGCGCGGACGATAATTGAATTCTTTTTCAAGTTCGGCAAGTCCGTCATCTATCAAATAATAACCGGCGTGCGAATATCGTTTGTCCGCCCGATTCTTTTTTTCTGCGCGGCGGGCGAGTTCGACGACGCGCCCGGCGACTTCCAACTCGTCGGTTTTCGTGCGTCTGGCAATCCGCTCGACAACGGCGCGGTAACGGTTGCGCGTCGCAAAATTCATCTCCGCATAGACATTCGCCGGGTCGGTTTTTAGAAGCGGGTCAATCAAGCTGACGCTCTCGAAAAAGTCGCGCCAATCGAGCGTCGAAAGCAGGCGCATACTCGTAATTATATTCCCGACGGTAACTTGCGCGGCGGCTTGACTCTGATGCTCCGTCTGCACGAATTGCTCGGTGCTTTCGCCCTGTTTTCGCAAACGGGTTTCCAACCATTCATAAGCCGGGGCGATTGCCGGGTCTTGTTCACGAAGTTGGCGCGTAATTTGAGCGACGAAAGAGTATCCGAAATTTTTGCGCTTGCCCAAACGCTTGACCATGAACGGCAGTAATTCATCCGGTTGATTGCCCGCCAATTCAAGCAATTCCTCAACCAGCGCGTCCGCCTCTGCGCGTTCTTCGCGCGAAGTAACGATGCGCGAAGCAAGACGGCGCAGATTTTCCACCAGCGCAAGCCGCAAAGTAATGGCGACCGCCCACAATTCACCGATGTTGAGCGGCGTTATTTTTTGATAGGAGCGCAGAAATCTTTCCAGCGTTTCGACTTCCAGCCGGCTGTCGGTGTGAGCGATGAGCGTCACCGCGACGGCGTAAATGCGCGGATAGCCGGCAAAATCGCCTCGGGTGAGTTTCGGCAGTTCGCGGTAGTAGCCTTTCGGCAAATCTTCCCGAATTTCGCGCAACTGTTCTTCGACAATGTGAAAATTATCAACCAGCCACTCCGCCGCCGGAGAAATGGTTTGTTCGTTGCGAATCGCGTCGGCTAAAGAACGGTAAGCGGCGACGAGAACACGCCCGTTTTCTTCAAGGCGCGGAAGCAGTTTGCGAAACAGTTTCGGTCGGGCAATCTCGCGGTGTTCCTCAGCCAGCGTCGCGGCAAATTGTTCAAGCCGCTCGACGCTGAAAAGCTCGGCGCGAATCGGCTCATCATCCTTGCTATTGCCGAATGAGTTTTGAAAGGCACCGGATTTTAAGTCGGAAGACTCTATCATTACTTTCCATTGTGATTTATCCCAATCAAATTGTCATTTAAGAGTCAAAATATTTAATGATAAACACAAAGCGGGCGAAGCGTGCAGTTCGCCGCTCGTCTCAACATCGGCGATTAATGGTGAACTTTCGACTTTGCGGAAGTTATTTAACGTCGCCGTTCAAAACCGAAAATTAAAAGATAATCCAATTATAATACTCGCAAGAATCGCTCCGACAAAATAACAAAATTAAATTATGAGGTGTGAATTTGGGTGTGAATAGAAAAAGAGACATCGAGTTAATGTCTCTTTTTCCTTTGTTTATTGGTCGGGGCGAGATGATTTGAACATCCGACCTCACGGTCCCGAACCGCAAGACCTCACATTGCACGCCTTTTCAATAACTTTCAAAACTCTCTCAAAAAGCCTGTAAACTCAACTTTTCCCGTTGACTATCTTTTCATACTATTTCACAATGTTTCTATTCACACCACGTTTTAGAGTGTGAATCAAGGTGTGAATTATGGAAGTCAAAAGCAAAGTGTTCAAACGCAAGACCGGGAAAAGTAAAAACAAGTGGATTGTCCGCTTAGAATACTTCGATGATATAAAAGGCAAAAAATGCTTTATGGAGCGGCACGCCGACCGCAAAACCGACGCGACCGATTTAAGAAATAAATTAGTTGATGAAGTCAAAAAATCACACGGTCAGATTCAAACCGGGACTCGAATGACATTTGCTCAATTGGCTGACTTGTGCGAAGAAAACTTTTATAAGCCAGCCGTCATTGTCGAAGGGCGAAAAGTTGCTGGTGTGCGGTCAATCGAAAGCGTGAAATTGCAGCTTGCGACTTTGAAAAAGTTTTTCGGCAAACGTCTGATTAAAGAACTCACAACCGAAAGTTTATTTGATTACAAATTGTGGCGACTCAAAACAAAATCGGAACGATTAGGGCGGTCCGTAAAAATCACGACGGTCAACCGTGAATTAACGACGATGGGCAAAGTAATGCGCTTTGCATACGGCAAAGGCTGGATTCTTAAAGACATCTTTTTTAATTCAAAAGTAATAGATAAATCCGCCGAAATTGAACGTCATCGGCTTCTAACTTTTGACGAAGAAAAACGGCTGTTAGATTCGTGCGAAGGCGAAAGGGAAGTTGACTACACGCGAACCCGGAAAGGCAGAAAAGAAACAATAACGGCAACAATAAGCGTTAATAATCCGCATTTGAAAGCAATGATTATTCTTGCCATTGATAGCGGTTTGCGGCGCGGCGAAATTTTCAAAATAAGCTGGAAGGATATTGATTTTGATAACGGCATCATTCGCGTTTTGGGAACGCACACCAAAACCGAACGGGAAAGACTTGCTCCGCTTTCGGAACGCGCCCGGCTCGAACTCGAAAAACTCAAAGAAATTTCGAGCGGCGAAAATCCTTTTCCGCTCAAAGATATAAAACGCTCGTTTGCAACCGCGAAAAAGTTGGCAAAGATTAACGATCTTCATTTTCACGACCTTAGACGAACGGCTATAACGCGCTGGATTCAGCAAGGCACGCCTTTAGCCCTTGCCGGAAAGCTCGGCGGACATACGCAGCTTCAAACGACGATGAAACATTACACGGCGAACGATGCAGACGCGGTAAAAGAAATTACAGAGCGAATGAATAACTTTTATTCTCAATTAAACGAAGCAAAACAGATTGAAAATGAGTTGGTAAATTAAGTCTATGAGTGAAAATCAGTTGTCTAAACATTTGGCTAGAATTCTTGAGGATGGGTTGAGTAGTTTTTTCGCTTTATCTTGGGTAGAACAACTAGAAAAAGCAGAAGCGTTTTTCTATGACCGTTGCAGCACTAAAAGCTCAAAAAACATAAGTTTAATGTTCAAAGCATTAGCGGATGACGAAAAACAATTTTTAGAAGAGGCAAGCGATGAGCGCAAAGATTTTTCTAACTTTGTTAATAGGTCGGGTTTAGGTAATTACATAGACGAACAATTTCAAGATTTGATTTATAGACTTCCATACTATTTTCTTTTTAGTCATATAGTCTGCAGTCAAACTTACTTCCAAATTGATAATGAGGCTAGAGTAGAATTAAGAGAAATAGCCGGATTAACAACCGCGACAAGCAGACGAGATGCTTTCACAGAATTATTCAATTTTCTTTTAAGGGAAAAAATTACAAGTGGAGGCGATAGAGTTTTATTTTGGAACACACCGAACAGATTATATTTTCTTTCTATCTATAATCGGTATCAGATAGTTATAAAAAACGCTCGGAAGGATTTGGAAATTCAGCTAAAAAGCGGAAAGCGGGAATCTGCAGCAAAACGTGAAATTATAGCAAAATACCTTATTCCAGACGGTTACTCTGATTTAACTTTTAATGAGGACGATTCGCCAGCAAACCTTGCAATGGATTGGGCAAAAAAAGCTATGCACATTACCCAAGAATCAAGCTCCATTAGAAGAGATGTTTTGCCGGAAGCCAGGCAAGAAGCCAAGAAATACGACGCTTCACACAAATTAGTGAGCGTTCATAATTTGAATTTGAATTTAGCCATTAGAACTACAATCCTTTCAAAAGGCTGGAAATCTGAAATGCGCTTCCCTGACTTTTGGAAGGATAAGCCCGCTATGCTTTATTTTATTTGAAAATGCGAACTGCAAATTTTTTTTGCAGGGGATTTTTTTTTGAAATGCAATGAAATAATCTTGAATTGTTTTGAAGGTGTATAAAAGCCGTTTTCGTTCTAAGTTTGGAGACACAGACGAAAACGGCACTCGATAAGCCTTAAAAACGCGCCTTTCGGCGTGTTGGACCTATTTCTATTTAAGGATATTTCAAATATGAACGAAAAACAAATTTCAACCGACCGTGAGCTATTAAACACGAAAAATGAAGCAATCGAACGACAGCGAATTTTTACCGACCGTGAAGCTGCGGCATATCTGCGAATCGGTCAAACAACCCTTTGGCGTTTGCGGAAAAACGGAAAAATTTCCTTTCGCCGCGCTGCTTCTAAAATAATTTACACGCAAAACGATCTGGAAAATTATTTGAGTAGCACAAAGCGGGAGGCGTTCGCGTGTGCCGCTTAACTAGATTAGAGGCAAAGAAAAAAGCCGTTTTGCAGACGGCTTCTTAAAAACAAACTGAAAATTAACTATGAATAAATTTAACACCAATCCAAATAATTTTCAATTAAATTCGTCGCCATCACGCCGTGAGCTGCTCGAACAAACAAAACTTTCGCGCTTGCCCGAACGCACGCCGTTTCGATTGCCTGACTTCGGCAACACGGCGACGAAACCCGTTGCCATCGCTGCCTTGTGTGCCGGATGCAACGCACGGCTCGACCGCGATGATAATTTTCAGCAATCAATTCACGGCTGTCGAAAGTGCATCGGCATTTATGCGCGAATGGACGCGGCGATTGACGAAGCATCGAAGCGCAAACGGCGCGAACTGCTCGAAAAATTTGCGGCGGAGGCGAAATGACACATAAACAACCTTTGACGCAAAGCGATTTGGATAACTTAGCGCGTTCATTTATCACGGCGGGCATTGCAGAGCAAGCCGGATTTTTCCGCGTGAATGATTTGGAAGGCGCGGAAATCGTCGGCGCGAAACGCAGCGCGGGAACGGATTATTCCGGCGTGGCTATGCCTTACTTTTTACCCGAAGAATCAAGCCCGCGTGAATACCGTTTGCGGCGCGATAATCCTGATCTGGAGCGAAAATCCGACGGGACAATAAAAGATATTAAAAAATATCTTTCGCCGATGGGCAGAACCGGAATGTTTTACTTGCCGCCGAACTGTCAAAAAGGATGGCTGGCAGATGTTTCCTTGCCGCTTGTTTTTACCGAAGGCGAAAAAAAAGCATTAGCTTTGCATCGCGCAGCCTGGCACGGAACGACCGACGCGGCAAACGCGCCGAAGTTTCTTGCAATCGGTTTAAGCGGCGTTTGGAACTTTCGCGGAACTGTCGGCAAAACAAACGACGGCGGGACGCGCAAAGACATTAAAGGAATTATTCCTGACTTTCAGCTAATCGAATGGAAAGGGCGCAAAGTTACAATTCTTTACGATGCAAATGTCTCGACGAATGAAGACGTCAAATTTGCCCGGCTCACGCTTGCTAAAGAACTTCGCAATTTGGGCGCGACCGTGTTTCTCGCCGATTGCCCGGACGTGGAAAATTGCAACGGCATTGATGATGTTTTGGGCAAAATCGAACGCGAACAAAATACAGACGCGGCGGTCAAGCTATGCTTTGAAATTCTCGACGACGCGCAAGCCTTCAAAGCCGAAAAAGTATCACAGGCAAACCAGATTCTACATCTTGCCGAAGATATAGAGTTATTTCACACAAACGACCGCACGGCGTATGCTTCAATTGAAGTTAGCGGACATAAAGAAATTCACCCGGTCAATTCTAAAAGTTTTCGTGATTACCTGTCTTACCAGTTCTACCAAACGGACGGAAAATCACCGTCTAGCCAAGCCTTACAGGATGCAATTAACTCATTAAGCGGTAAAGCGAAATTTGAAGGCAAAACGCAGGAAGTTCATATTAGATTTGCCGCTTATAAAGGAAAAATATTTCTGGATTTGTGCAATGACGAATGGCAAATTCTTGAGATTGCCTCGAACGGTAGGCGCGTGATTGAAGCGACGGATGCGCCTGTTCGCTTCAAACGCACAAAGGCAATGCTTAGTTTGCCTATGCCGTCCGAACACGGCGACATTTCCAAACTCAAGAACTTTCTGAATGTTGACGAAAAGAATTTTATTCTAATCCTTGCCTGGCTTGTAAATTGTTTCCGCCCGGATTACCCGTTTCCGATATTGAACATAAGCGGTGAACAAGGCACGGCAAAAAGCACGGCGACAAAAATTTGCCGCGAATTAGTTGATCCAAGCCTTGCGCCGTTTCGATCCGCTCCGCGTGATGAACGTGATTTAGTTATCGCGGCAAGCAATGCCTGGATTTGCGCTTTTGATAATTTATCGGCAGTTCCCAACTCATTAAGCGACGGATTTTGCAGACTTTCGACAGGCGGATCACTTGCGACCCGAACGCTTTACACTGACGACGACGAAACAATTTTCACGGCAAAACGTCCGATTATCTTAAACGGAATTGGGGACATTGCCAGCAACGGCGATTTGATAGACCGGGCTTTGAATATAAAACTTGAAGTCATACCCAAAGACAAACGCAAAACGGAACGCAAGTTTTGGGCGGATTTTGAAAAAGACCGTGCCTCTATTTTTTCCGCGCTCGTATCGGCTGCCAGCTTTGCGCTTGGGAAAATTGATGAGCTTACTTTCCCCGAATTTCCGCGAATGGCGGATTTTGCGGAATGGGCAACGGCGGCTGAACAAGGCTTAGGACTTGAAGAAAACGCTTTTTTTAAGGCTTATACGCAAAACCGCGAAGATGCACACTCGATTGTTTTGGAAGGCTCGATTCTAGCCGAAATTCTGCAAGAATTTTTCACAAAAAAAGCGACGGGCGGCGAATATAAGCAAACCGACATTTTGCTAAAAGATTTTCTTACCGAATTAAAAGAAACGGCAGATGCTGGCGGCAAGGAAAGAAGTAAAGATAAACAGTTTCCGAAAAGCCCGAAAGGTTTAAGAAATGCTATTGAGCGGATAAACCCGAACTTGCGCGAAATCGGTATTTTTATCACGTTTCACGGGCGCACGGGCGGAAACGCTAACAAAGGCGCATCGCTCTCATTAGAATATACCTGTAATCAAACGTCACAAACGTCACAAACGTCACAAAGTCTACAAAATAAGGCTCAAACCAGTGATGTTACTTGTGATGTTACTCAAAACGGCGAAACGAGTAACATCACTAACATCACAAACCAGGCGAGTAACATCACAAGTGCAAACTCTAATAACAACAACGGTTTAGCGTCAAAAAGTGATGTTAGTGATGTTAGTGATGTTGTTTTACAGTCTTATTCTAACGGCAATGGAAAAGCTGAATTTGTGGATATGGAGATTTGAGAAATGGAGCTTTATAAACAAATCGAAAAAGAAGCCGAAACTCTTTTATCCGAATTTCAAGCAAGCGGTTTGAGTTTGGCTGTTACGGGCAAGACTTCGCTCCGAATCAAAGGCGAAGCGACGCAGCAGCAAATTGAAAATCTTCGCAAATGGAAAACACACATAATTAACCGGCTTTCGCCGGAATGCTCGAATTGCACGCTACCTTTGCAACTTATCAATGACGGCACGCTTTGGTTTTGCCCGTTTGGTTGCGAAAGCCGAAATAAAGACATAGCAGAGCAAGGCTCAACTAATAAAAACGGCTTGTAGAGAAAGGGAAAATACGAAAATAAACAAAAAAAGGAGCGAAAACGAAATGATTAACGAAAATGAATTTGATTATGAAGAAATGACCGACGAAGAACTAGCCGCGCAAGCGTTAGATGATGCCATAGAACACGCGCAAATAACGCTTCAGTTATCCGAAACTTGTTATCGAAAATTTGGCAAGCAATTACTTTCGGACGCGCAGAAAACGTATTTTGAAAATATAGCGAACGGCAAACTTCCCACCGACGAAGAACGAGCGGTAATGGAAAGCGAACAAATAACGCTCGATATGCAAGCCGTCATGCAGGCGCGGCGACTTGCTAAACAGACAGCCGCAAGACTTGGCGAAGCATACACGCCGGAGCTTGTCTTTCAGGATAGAACCGATTCAAGCGTTAATTGAAAACGAAAGGAAAAATAGACTTTGAAAGACTTTGATAGATATATGCCAAAAGAAACGAACAAAGAAAAAGTATTGATTGCGTTGATTGAAACATCGTCAATCCGTGAGGCTGCAAAAGCAAGCGGCATCGGTGAAGCGACAATTTACCGATATTTGCAGGATAAAGAGTTTTTAGCCGAATACAGAAATGCCCGGCGGCAAACGGTTGAATCGGCAATCGCGCAAATGCAAAACGCGGCGGGCGATGCAGTTGAAAGGTTAAAAGAACTGCAATACTGCGAAAACCCGGCGGTTGCCGCTCGATGCGCTCAAATTATTTTTGAAAATTCCATTAAAGGAATGGAAACGACCGATATCTTAGAACGACTGGAGAAAATAGAAGATGAACATCAAAAACAGATTGAAGAAACTGCAAAACCAAATAATCGGAAACGATTCTGAATTTTGCGGCTGTGATAAAGAAACAGTTTTTAAGATTGTGCCTTTCGAGCAAAGAGAGGAACCAGCCGAAACCACTTACTGCGAGCTTTGCAAGAAACCGATGCCCGACCCGTTTCAATGCACGTTCTCTTTTAATAACAATATCAAGATCATTGAGCCAAAAACGAATTTTAGCCGCGAAGAATTTGAAGAATGGCAAAACAATCACGTCGTCAGCAAACATATCAGCTATGAAGAACATTTGGCGGAAAGCGAAAAGGAAACATTATGAGCATTTTGAACAGACTAAAGAAACTTGAAACGGATAACCCGAATAAACCGCCGTGCTTTTGCAATAAAACATTGCTTGATTTGTGGTATGGCAACACGGATACGGATTCGCTGACCTATTGCCGGAACTGCAAACCGCAGTATGACTCTTGGGCGAATCTAGTTGCTGAAGCCATGAAGAACGAAAATCTGACTGACGAAAATTAAAAACTATGAGCATAAAGAACAGACTTCATAAACTTGAATTGACAATGCGAACCGGCAGCGCGTTCTGCGTTTGCCGCGATGCGGTAAATAATTTCGAGATGTGGCAAGCCGACTTGTCCATAAAATCAAATAGCAGCGAGCCTCACCTGACGGGCGAATCCGTCCCGGACGTTTGCCGGGCGTGCCGCAAGCCGATTGAAAAGCGAAAGATTATTTTGCAGCTTTGCGACGGCACAACCAAAGATCGTTTTCCTAAAGAATGGAATGCAGAAAGGAATAAATAAAAGCTAAGTTGGTAGCTACATAGAACGCGCCTGCCTTCTTCCTTACAACGCAATTGTAAGGTTTATTTGCATTTGAAATGGTATTTCTCTAAAATGCGCGATATGAAATTATCCGCTTCAATTTTATTGATTTTACTTTTAACTATTTCACTTTTCAGTCAGAACCGAAAAATTACTCCGCAGCCGACACCGAAACCGGCGGCTAATTCATCTGCTAACAATCTCAAACTCTCAGCTTTGCGAAAACAAAGAGACGAGGCGCAAGCCGAACTTAACCAACTTCTTGTTAAATACTCGTCGGAGTATTCCGGGGTAAAAGAGAAGCAAGAGCAGATTGACGCGCTCGACAAAGAAATTATTGAGTGAGCCAAAGCAGTTGAAGCCGTGCCTAAAATCTCTAACATTCAAACGGAATTATTAGGTGAAATTTTACTTCTCCGAACACGGTTAAAACTTTGCTCATACATACCTAGCACCGAAGGTTGTGCTAATGGAGAAAACAAAACAAAACTCGCCGCCGCTTATCAGAAAGCTGTTAAATATCCTGATGTAATGAATGATTTAATCGGTGACGCTTTAGATAAATACGATAGCTTGCGCGGACAGACAAAATCAGCCGCACAAGTTTCTCAGATAGCCGACGAACAGAATGCCGAATTGATGCGAATTATGGTTGTTCAAAACCAAAGGATTATTGAACTGCTTGAAATTCTTGCAAAACAAAAGAGATGAAAGAAATCAGTTTAGCGTGACAGTTAAATCACACGGTGTGGATTGGAAAGGTTTCATACTGATAACATCGCCAAAATGGAATTCAACTTGTTTAATTTCCAATGGATTGAGTTTCTTATCTTTATCGAGATAAACAAGTGAAGCCGTTTTTTCGAGCGTGTTAAAAATTTTGTGTAAATGAGCTGTTGGTGAAACTGCTACTTGGCAGTCGGTTTTCAAATAAGATGGCGAATTGGTTCATCGCTCCGCTCCAGTCGTGAATGGGCATTGTCCATTTTTTGCTGATATTTTTCAAGGCTAAGTAGAGAATCTTGAAAACCGCTTCATCCGAGGGAAACATCGCGCGATTTTTGATGATTTTCCGCAAAGTCATATTCAGCGATTCAATCGTGTTCGTCGTATAAATGGCTTTCCTGATTTCTGGAGCGAACGAGAACATCGGGATCACTCGCGCCCAGTTCTGCTGCCAGCTTCGGACGACCATCGGATATGCGGTGTTCCATTTCTCAGCAAATTTCCCCAACTGATAATCGGCTTCGTCCAAAGTCGGAGCCTGATAAATCATTTTTAAGTCGGTCGCCACTTCTTTGCGGTCTTTGTGCGAAACATAGAACAAAGAGTGCCGAACCAAGTGAACAATGCACAGTTGAATCTGCGTGTTTGGATAAATCGCTTCGATGGCTTCGGGAAATCCTTTGAGACCATCAACGCAGGCGATGAAAATGTCCTGAACGCCGCGATTCTTCAACTCGGTGATGACCTGCATCCAGAACTTTGACCCTTCATTGTCGGAAGCCCAGATGCCGAGAACTTCTTTGAGTCCGTTCATTCCGACACCGAATGCCAGATAAATCGCCTTATTACGCACACTGCCCTGACTTTTGACTTTCACTTGCAGCGCGTCCAGGTAAAGAATCGGGTAAACCGCATCAAGTGGTCGGGATTGCCACGCTCTTACTTCATCCAGAACCGCATCGGTGACGTTGGAAATCAGGCTGGGCGAAACATCAACGCCATAAATCTCTTCCAAATGCCCTTGAATCTCGCGCGTCGTCATTCCTCTGGCGTAAAGAGAAATAATCTTTTCGTCGAGACCATCAAACCGTGTTTGATTCTTCTTAACGAGCTGCGGTTCAAACTCGGCGTTTCTATCACGCGGGACTTCGATTTCGACTTGCCCGCGCTTGCCCTTGAGAACTTTCGGTGTCGAACCGTTTCTGGAATTGCCTGAGTTGTTACCCGCTGGACTGTGCTTTTCGTAACCGAGATGATGCGTCATCTCACCGTTCAAAGCTCGTTCAACAAGGGCTTTAGTCAGTTGTTGAAGCAGCCCGTTTTCGCTTAGTAAATCTTCGGGCTTCTCGTAATCTTTTAGTATCTGGTCTAAAACTTCATTTGTAATCGGCATAGGAAATCCTCCATTAAAATAAATGTTGATTTCAGCCATTTACACAATTTTATTTACAGGCTCGTTTTTTCGACGTTTGGTTGGATTTCACCTGATATTTTACCTTCACCAAGAAACATATTTACGTCCAATTGCCGAGTTCCGATAACAAGATTTTTTTGGTCTGGAAAAAAGGAAAGCACATTTTTTGACTTATTAACCGCCGACATTCCAACGGTAATTTTATCGCTTTCAATCGCAATCTCGCCAACCGTTATGTCTAAACCGCCGCAAGTTTTAGTTTGATTGATTTGAAATCTTTTAATGTTTTTTGATTCAGGCGCGGTTGAAGTTGCTGTATTGCCAGTATTAACTTTTGTCGTTTGATTGCAGCCTAGAATTAAAAACAAAAGAAAAGTGAAAATTAGCGGATTATTTTTCATCAGCCTAAAGTAGCAGATTCTGCGCTATTAGCAAAGAACCGCCGCGCTTTATATTATTCTCCATTTATCGGAAATCAAATTAAGATTTTGGAATTCTGGACATAAGAAAACAGAGTGAAGAAAATGAAAGCCGCAAGTTTTGACGCTCACGGCTTTTAGTTTCTGTTATTATGAATTTACCGTAATGTGTCAAACCAATCGCGGTTTGATAGAGAGGCTTAGAGATGTTGACGCATCATCTAAGCCTTTCGTCTTTATGCCGTTTGCTGTCGTCTGGCAAGTCCGATGTGCAAACTCAAAGCAGATGCGGCGTGATAGCAAACCAAGCCTCTTTCCGCTCCCTTGCAAGTGCAAGCCACCGTCTTATATCCGCGTTCGTCTTTGCGGCAAATAACCGTGTAATAGCCTTTGCTTCCCGAAACGCGATAACGTCCGAAGCGGTCAAACTCGACACGCGGGCGAATCTTTTTAGCTTTGGCGATGGCGTTTTCTAACTGCTCGATTCCTTTTAATATAAACATTTTTGTAATCCTTCCTTTTGTGAATTTGTTAATTGCTTAACTAAGAATAATCTTACGCTTGCGTAAGTAATAAGTCAAGCTAAAAGGCATTATTTTTTACTCTTGCGTAAGATTTTTTTACGTGATATAAATTAGTGTAATGAAAGGTTATCTAACGACAACACAAACCGCCGAAAGACTGAATGTTTCTCAAACCCGCGTCCGTCAAATGATTATTGAAGGAATTATTAAAGCTGAAAAAGTTGGGCGTGATAATTTTATCCCAGAAGCAGAAGTTAAGCGGCTGGAAAGTATTGAGCGTAAAACCGGGCGACCGAAGAAATCAGCCGCGCAAGAATAATTATGAAAAAAGAGTATGACGTTTGTGAAGGATATTCTAAAACAGAAATAAAAATAACAGTTGATAAGGCTTTAAGTGAAGGTTGGACGTGCTTGGGTGGATTAGCAGTCTCCCCCTTTGCTGTAGAACAGAGTGGGCGTGATTTTACGGGTTTAATCTTTCATCAAGCAATAATTAGAGACAAGGCTTGAAACCAAAGAAATACCATTTGGAAATCTTACCGATGAATATGTTAGTAATTAACCAGTATTTAAAAAGAAAAACGGCTTGAGCGTCAATCTCAAACCGTCTCTTTCAGTTCTTTGAAAAGCGAAGCGTATTTGGTGTGAATTTAGGTGTGAACAAGAAAAGAGACATCAATTTGATGTCTCTAAACTATTGTAAACAAATGGTCGGGGCGAGATGATTTGAACATCCGACCTCACGGTCCCGAAGCAGTTAAGCTATTGATAACAAAGCGTTATCAAGCCCATTTTCATTGAGTTTTACGAGTTTTCGGTAAATCAAATTTTGCCTGATTCTGCCTCGTTTTACTTCTTCATTACACCAACTTTACACCAACTTTTGATGTCGCCTGAAATTGAAAGAATCATAAAATATTATCTGAGTGATGAATAATATCAGCCATATAAATAATCTGCAATGAAATTCGGTAATAAAAAACAAATACCTGATAAGCATTAAAAAAGGACGCAAATGTCCATTGAGTAACTGGATTTCATTGCCGAATAAATAACAGCTAACATTTTCAAATCCTTTCTCGATTGTGCTAAGGTTTTCACAGGCTTGCTAAGAAATTTTAATTCTTTGGAAGATTCATGAAACTACCTGCCGATACCGGATTAGTTGCTTTGGTTAAAGAACTCAAGTTGCAGATACAACTGCCTGCAACTCATTCAAAAATAGTTGCTGGTTCTCGCCGAACCGAAATCGAAAAGGATATGATTCGTGAGTTTTACCCGAAAAGTTACGCTTCCGATTCTCTGTATTGACATCTGAAATTTGCGCTGCATTATGAGCCGGGTGATTTGGGTGTTTATCAGGCTGTTTTCAAAAAACTCTACGGGGCTTGGCTTGAAACACATATCGGAAGTAAGCCGACCGGAATCCACGCGCGTCGTATTTAGTATTTATACGAAACGCTGACCGGAAAAAGGCTTGATTTGGAAGATGTGCCGCGCACGGGTTACGTTGATTTGTTGGACGAGAAACTGCATTTTACGGGGAAGCCGGTAAAGGCGCGTCGGCAATATATTATTGACCGGCTGTGCCGCGAGTTGTTATTGCCGAAAGCACGCGCTTTCCTCTTAATTGGTATCTTTAGATATTTTATCCGCTTTTAATTTCACCAAGCGTAACGCGCACTTGATGCGTCAGTCCGTCGTCGGTCAGAGGAATTTCGCCGGACGCTAAAAGTTTGTCGTCCAGCAATACTTCGGCGACTCCGCGACAGACACTCGAAGGATTTTCGACTTTTATCCGGTAAAGCGTTTTGTTATGCCGGTAATTGATTTCAAATTCGCGCCAGCCGCGCGGAATGCACGGCTCGATTTTGAGCGCTTCACCTCGCAAATGAAAGCCGAGCATTGATTCGAGCGCGGCGCGATACATCCAGCCCGCCGAACCCGTATACCAGGTCCAGCCGCCGCGTCCGACGCGGGTGGATTCAGCATAGACATCGCCCGCCGCGACATACGGCTCGACTTTGTATTTGTGCAGTCCGGCGCGGGTCGAAGCGTGATTTATCGGATTGAGTAAGGCAAACAATTCGCCTGCTTTGTCGCCGTCGCCGAGCATCGCAAACGCAATCAGCGTCCAGAGTGCGGCGTGGGTATATTGCCCGCCGTTTTCGCGCACGCCCGGCACATAGCCTTTGATATAGCCCGGCTCGAGCGCGCTTTTGTCAAAAGGCGGCGTGAACAAAAGAACGATTCCGTCGCCGCGCCGAATCAGATATTCGTCCACCGAAGCCATCGCCCGCGCCGCTTTCTGCGGATTTGCGCCGCCGGAAATGACGCTCCACGATTGGGCGATGGAATCAATCCGGCATTCTTCATTTTCCGCCGAGCCGAGCGGCGTGCCGTCGTCGAAATACGCCCGCCGAAACCAATCGCCGTCCCATGCGTTTTCGTCGAGCGCGATTTTCAAGTTTTCGATGTGTGTTCGATATTTACCCTCGCGGCTTTTCTCCTGGCGTTCCGTGCAGAACGGCGCGAAATCCGAAAGCGTGTTGAGAAGAAACCAGCCGACCCAGACGCTTTCGCCTTTGCCTTCGTCGCCGACGCTGCTCATTCCGTCGTTCCAATCGCCCGAACCCATCAGCGGCAAACCGTGTTCGCCAACCGCTAAACTGCGGTCTATTGTCCGCGCGCAATGTTCGTAAATATTCGCCGTTTCCGTTGAAATTGTGGGTTGCGTGTAAGATTCGTCCTCGCCTTCGGCTAACAGCGGGGCTTCGATAAACGGCACAATTTCGTCAAGCACGGATTTATCGCCCGTCGCTTTGATATAAAAACTCGTGACGAACGGCAGCCATAATAAATCGTCGGAAAAGCGCGTCCGAACGCCGCGTCCGGTCGGCGGATGCCACCAATGCTGGACATCGCCTTCTTTGAATTGGCGCGACGCGGCAAGCAGAATCTGCTCGCGCACAATCTCCGGTTTCGCATAAACCAATGACATCACATCCTGCAATTGGTCGCGGAAACCGAACGCGCCGCCCGATTGATAAAATGCCGAACGCGCCCAAATTCGGCAGGCGAGCGATTGATACAAAAGCCAGCGGTTGACCATCGTATCTAAAGCCGCGTCCGGCGTGCGGACTTCGACCGCGCTGAGCAGCTCGTCCCAATAATTCAAAACTTCGGCGTGTGATTTTTTTACATTGGAGAGCTGGCGGAAACGCGAAATTATTACGGTTGCTTCTTCTTCTGAATCGGTTTCGCCGAGCAAAACGGCAACCTCGCGTGATTCATTCGGGGCTAGTTCGATGACGGTTTGCAACGCCGCGCACGGGTCGAGTCCCGCGCCGCTGCGTCCCGAAAGTTTTTCGCGCCGCAGGGCAAACGGGCGTTTGAGATTTGAGTTTCTACCGATAAATTCTTTGCGGTCGCACGTCAGAGAATTCGTTTCCGCGCTCATTGCGACAAAAGCGACGCGATTGGCAAACTCGTTGTTATACGGATTTCGCGCCAAAATACTGCCGTTTTTTTCGTCCGTTTCCGTGATGATAAACGGCGCGGTTTGGCTTCGCTTGAAACCCAAAACAAGTTCGTTATAGCTTGTAATTGATATTTTGCGCTTGCGGTCGGTTCGATTTTGCAGACGAAGAAGCGAAATTTTGACGGGCGCGTCGAGCGGCACAAACATTACAAGTTCCTGCGCGATGCCGTGGCTCAGATGTTCAAAAATCGTGTAGCCTTGCCCGTGCCGAATCGCGTAAGGCTCGGCTTCACGAATCGGAAGCGGTGTCGGTGTCCAGGTCGTTCCCGTATCTTCATCACGCAGATAAATCACTTCGCCCGGCGGGTCGCCGACCGTATCGTTCGACCACGGCGTGAGGCGATTTTCGCGGCTGTTGACCGACCACGTAAAGCCCGCGCCGGTTTCCGAAACTTGAAAACCAAAAGCGTTTTCGTTGGCAATCACATTGAGCCACGGCGCGGGTGTCCATTGCCCTTCGCCGAGAATCGTGATGTATTCTTTTCCCGCTTGACCGAATCCGCCAAGCCCGTTGAAAAAAGTCAAATCGGGCAGTTTGGGCAGCGGTTCGGGATAAGAACGCGCCGGACTGCGGGCGATAAAATCCTTCGGCAAATCAATTTCAACGGGTTTTCGGACGAGTTGGTTTTCAAAATCGCCGCGTTCCGTCACGATGACCGCCCGCGCTACCGTGTGCAACAGAATGCGGTCGGCTTCGGGCATCTGGTCGGCGCGTTTGAGAAAAATCCCGCCGTTTTTATCCAGGAAATGAGATTCGCCGCTCGTGCGGACGAGCAGCAATAATTCATCTTGCAGCGATTGGATATAACTCGGCGGATGGTCGTTTAAAATCACCAAATCGAATATTAAACCTTTCAGACGTAGATATTCGTGCGCGTTGAGAAGCTGGCGCACCTGCGGCAAATCTTCGGCGCGGTTGATTCGCACGACGACGATGGGCGTGTCGCCGCTGATGCCGTAAGCCCACAAATCAGACTGCGCTTTGCGGTTGAGCGCAAGCACTTTCGGCTGCGGGCGCAACGATGAATCGGAATAAAGAATGCGGGCGGCGAGTCTTTGAAAAAGATAGGCATTTTCCGGGTCAATGTTGAGATGGCGCATCTGGACTTGCGAGCGCGTCCAGGCGAGCGCGGCTTCGCGTTCAAAAATACTTATCTCGTGATATTTGTCGGCAAGCCGCAACGCTTCCTCGTATGAACGGGCAAAGGCGGTCGAAAACGAGATGCGAACGGTTTCGTGCGGCTGGATGCGAGCGCGCCGCCGCAGAGAAAAAATCGGGTCGAGAACCGCGCCGACGCTGTTTGAAAGCGGGCGGTCTTCCGTCACCGCGAGCGGCGCGGAAGCGTCGTGTCCGCGTCCGAGAAAACGGGCGCGGTCGGTTTCATACTGCACCGCGCCGATGGTTTCGCCGTCGGTCGCAACCGTGTGAATTGCCCAAACGGGTTCGTCTTTTTCGGCGCGTGGACGGCGTTTGGCGATAATGGAATTTTCGGCGGCGAAAAATTCGGTTTCGACGAACAGATTGCTGAACGCCGGATGCGCCGCGTCCGCGTTCGGCGGAGCTAAAACTATTTCCGCGTAGCTCGTCGCTTCGATTTCGCGCACTCTCGACGAATGATTGGTTATCGAAACGCGGCGGATTTCGGCGTTGTCTTCCGGCGACACGATAATTTCCGTGCGCGTGGCGATGCCGGCTTCACTGCGCGAAATGACGATTTTATCTTCTGAAAAAGCGGCTTCGTAATTTTTCGAGACGCGCCGCGTCGGTTGAAAACCGCTCGACCAGACCGCGCCGCTTGAAACATCGCGCAGGTATATAAAATTGCCCCAATCGTCGCGTGTCGCGTCTTCGCGCCAGCGCGTTACGGCAAGCCCTTCACACATCGAATAGCCCGCGCCGGAATTGGTCATCATCACCGAATACGCGCCGTTGGAAAGAATCTGAGTGCGCGGTGTCGGCAAATGCGGCGTGTCGAAAATTCTTGCAACTCGTCCCGCCAAAGAACGCACGACGCGCCCCGACAAAACTTCTTCGGCGCGTGGATGCGATGCGGGAATGCCGCGCGGAATCCGTTCCTGCAACAGCAATTCGGTAGCTTGCACCAGCGGCTCGGCATGAAAACGCTTTTGCATTATATCGGCGTGAATCAGATTATCGAGCGCGACCAGAATCATCCCTTGATGATGCGCCATAAATGCGCGGATGACGTGGCGTGTTTCGTTCGGCGGCAAGCGTTCGGGCGTAAAATCAATCGCTTCGTAAAAGCCGAAACGGGCGAGTGCGCCGCCTTTTATCAAAACGCGAAAATTATCAATCGCCTCGCACGGCGCAACGAGCGCGGCAAGCGCGGTTGAATATGGTGAAACCACCAAGTCCTCACTCAAACCGCGTTTCAGCCCAAGACCGGGAATACCGAACGCGCCGTATTGATAATTAAACTGCAAATCGCGGGCGTTATAAGCCGATTCGGAAATGCCCCACGGGACATTATTTTTCGCGCCGTATTCGATTTGTCTGGCAACTATCGCTTGATAAGTTTGATTGAGAAGAGTTTTATCGTAATCGCGCATTACGAGAACCGGCATCAAATACTCGAACATCGTCGCCGTCCACGAAATCAACGCGCGGCTGCCGTCAACCGGCGTGAGCGACCGACCGAGCCGAAACCAATGTTCCTGCGGAACTTCGCCTTTGGCAATGGCGACGAAACTCGCCAGACGCGCTTCGGAAGCAAGCAAATCGTAAAAAGAATTGTCGCGCCTTTCATTATCAACGCTGTAACCGATGGCGAAAACTTTGCGTTTTTCGTCAAACAGAAAACTAAAATCCATCTCCCCGACAATTTGCTCGCTTTCCATTGCCAGCGCGTTCAATTCGGAGAGCGTCGCGGCGGCAGTTTGCGCGGCTTTCTGAACGGCGGACGTGAGAATTTGCAAGCCGTTAAGCACCGCCGTGCAATCCTTTTCCGTCGTTTGGCAACGCCCTATTTCTTCACCGATTTTAAAAAGCCGCAGATGTAATGCTTCATATAATTCGGGAAGCTGCGCGAGCGACGGAAAAAAGTGAAATAGATTTTCGGTTTCGCTCCACTCTTGTTTGATGTCGGGAAAATCGCGGTCAATAATCGCCGCCAAATGAGCAAAATCGGTTTCTTTCCAGGGAATAAATGTTTCGATGTCGCGCCGGAAAGCGTGAGTTTGACGCGCTAAACTCGTCGTCCAGAAACGCAATTCGTGGAAATGCGCGTCGCCGTGTTCCTGCGCTAACGCGCCGGTGATGTCGGTCAAAATTTCCAAATTCACGGTCAGCGATTCGAGCAAATTCGTCCACGCTTCGGGCGTTTCGTTTTTGGGGTTTTCCAATAACCCGACACACGCCGCAACCTCATCGCGCAGTTGTTTGACCGTCACGGCTTCGGTGCGCCCGTGAACCGCGCTCAACTGCGCCGCTTCTTCGCGCAGAAGCTCGACCGTATCGCGCAATCCGTCAATCAATCTTTTATCGAAAATCGGACAATTGGTTATTTCGATAATCGCTTGTTTGACGGCGAGCAGATGCCCGGCGAGATTGCCGCTGTCAACCGTCGAAATATAGCGCGGCGCGAGCGGCGCGAGCGTCTGCGTGTCATACCAATTTAAATACTGTCCGCGATATTTTTCGAGCTTTTCGAGTGTCGCAAAAGTAAAGCGAAGTCTTTCGGTCAGTTCGAGCGTTCCGATGTAGCCGAAATCGTGCGCCGAAACAGTCGAAAGCAGAAGCAAACCGATGTTCGTCGGCGATGTGCGATGCGCGATTTTCGGCTGCGGGTCTTCCTGAAAATTGTCGGGCGGCAGCCAGTTGTCGTCATCGCCGACGAAAGTTTCAAAAAATCGCCACGTCCGCCGCGCAATCATTCGCGCCGTTTTCACATCGTCCGCCGATAGAGAAACGCGCTCGCTTTGTGCCGGGCGACTCACTCGATAAGCGACGAAAGGCGAGATAAACCACGCAAGAAGAAACGGCGCGGCAATTGGCAAAGCGTTTGGACGAAACCATAAAACTAAAACAAAACTCAATACCGACATCAGCATCGCCGTCCACATAAGGCGCAGAAACGATGTTTGGTCGTGCGGATTTTCCTTTTCGGATTGCGCCGCCGTCGTCCATTCGAGCAGATTTCTGCGCGAGATAATTTTGCGGTAAATGGTGCGCGTGATGGCATCAATTTTCAAATACGCTTGATGCGTGAGGCAAACGATTGAAAGCGCGACCTGCGCGGCGTTGTTGCGGAAATCGCCAAAAACGCTTTTAAAATGATTCTTCCAGCGAACGCCTTTCGGGTGCGTCAAGAGATTTGTCTGCAAATGGGCAAAGACGGCAAAAGCCAATTCAAAAATAATAAAAAGCGTCCACCAAAAAGGTGAGCCGGGAACAATCGTCCAAA
>MWWB01000048.1_pt1 | contig 21550 bp, 21 predicted proteins | sample 1047291 | NCBI WGS metagenome assembly MWWB01 (sample SAMN06349976, study PRJNA376086) | soil metagenome | isolation source: MS4-1 sample Antarctic (ecotone) soil | place: Antarctica | reverse complement strand
AATTTCGCGGCGACGGAAATCGCCTGGGAAATGATAAAACCGAAGGTCATCTGCGCGAGCAGAGCCTGCGGCGGCATCGGCGATTGTTCTGTTTTCGGGGAAGCTGAATTCATTTTTTTGTTATCTCCTATTGATAAAATTTGATTAAATCTTCTCTTTCGTCATTTTTCGACGAGCGAAACTCCGCTGATGATGTGTTTAAGGGTGAACCGGATATTCGCCGGATATACAAATCAGAAAATTGATACCGAGATAAGGCGGCATATTGTTATGCGCCGCGTTGCCGCCGGTTTTAGTTCGCTAGCCCCAAACCGATGCTCACGCCGAGCATCATCAACATCATCGTCATTCTCCGTTTCATTTTTCTTTACCTCGTTTTTACTCTTTCGTTGAAACTTATTTGTGCTTTTATTTCCGCATTAGCGAAAAATGCGGCGAAAAAAAGCAACGGTGATTAAAAGCGAAAATTTATTTTTTGAGATAACTTTATTTCCTTATCTTCTTGAATGCGGCGTTTTTGTTATTTTGTTTTATGCATTTCCCTCCCGTTGGCAGCTTTTATAAACTGAGCTTGTCGGGTTAAATAATCTGAGCGTTTCAGATTGCTGGCAAATTCTCCTTCTACCTAATTAAACGAGAGTTGGAAAAAAAAAGGGACATCGCTCCGAAAAGTTTTTTTCAAAAATGCGAAACAAACGCGAGTCGGATGTGTCATGCGCCTCGCTTATTGGGCTAACTTCTGCAAAAATACTGAGGCATTTAAAGAAGGTTTTGTCAGATTCAGGGTTTCTGCTTTATACTTGATGAGTAAATTCCGCACGAAAATTAAATGCTAAATGTCGCTTCAGATCAGATCACGCTTCTGCTGGCTAGTTGGAGCAAAGGAGATGAGTTTGCCCTTGAGCGGTTAATGCCGCTGGTCTATGAAGAATTGCGGCGGATGGCAAAAAGTTATATGCGGCGTCAGGCTTCGGGACATACTTTTCAAACCACCGAACTGATTCATGAGGCTTACCTGAAAATTGCCAAAGGCGAAGAGCGAAACTGGGAGAATCGCGCGCATTTTTTCGGTGTCGCGTCGCAAGCGATGCGGCATATTCTGGTTGATTACGCGCGTTCCAAACAAAGCCGAAAACGCGGCGACTGGCAGGAAAGAGTAACCTTTGCCGAAGCTGCGCTGGTTTCAAATGAAGGCTCGGAAAAAATTGTCGCGCTTGACGACGCTTTAAAGCAACTGGCGGTTTTCGATGAACGGAAATGCCGCGTCGTCGAGATGAAGTTCTTCGGCGGTTTGACGATGGAAGAAATCGCCGAGGTTCTGAAAACGTCATCCAAAACCGTCAAACGTGATTGGCAGTTTGCGCGAATGTGGCTTGCGCGCGAATTGGCGGGCGGCGAGTAAAAAAAGAAATTTACAAAACTTAGGAAACGACCCTTTTTTCTCCCCAATCACTTTTTGGTAAGTAGAGGCAAGATGTGCCGAAGCTCCCGCGAAACGAGGACGGATTTTTCACATCCGACCGTTGGGCGCGCTTCTGCCGTTTCGATTTAAGTGGATGTGAACAGACTAAAACAGGTTGAAGAAATCCTTCACGCGGCGTTGGAAATTCCGCCCGGCGAGCGTGAATCTTTTTTCAATGAATTTTGCGGCGAAGATGTCGAACTGCGCCGTGAAGTTGAATCTCTGCTCGCTTTCGAGGAAAATTCCGACGATTTTTTAGACGTATCGCCCGAATCGCTCGCCGCCGAAATGTTTGCCGAACGCGAACAACAGACGAGTCTGATTAACCGGGAAATCGGGCATTACAAAATCAAAGAACTTTTGGGCAAAGGCGGAATGGGCGAAGTATTCCTGGCGGACGATACGGAACTCGAACGTCTGGTAGCTTTGAAAGTATTGCCCGTTGAAGTTGCTAATGATTCGGAACGAATTAGAAGGTTTGTTCGGGAAGCAAAGGCGGTGTCAGCCTTAAATCATCCGAATATAATTACTATTTACGAAATCGGCAAAACAAATGACACGCATTTTATTGCTACCGAATATATTGAAGGCGAAACTCTGCACAGCCGTTTGAACGGTGAGCAGATGAATCTCAAAACTGTTCTTGACGTGGCGATTCAAACTGCCGGCGCGCTTGATGCGGCTCACCGCGCGGGCATTGTTCACCGCGACATCAAACCGGAAAACATCATGATTCGTCCCGACGGGTTCGTCAAGATTCTCGATTTTGGGATTGCTAAATTAATCGAGAGACATTCTGAATCTGTAGAAGCCAAAGCAGCTACGGCAACAAAAGGTTTAACGCGCGATGGAATGATAGTCGGGACGGCGAGCTATATGTCGCCCGAACAAGCGCGTGGTAAAGATACGGATGCTCGAAGCGATATTTTCAGTTTTGGTGTTGTGCTTTACGAAACGCTGACCGGAAAGCAACCGTTTGAAGGTGAAAGCGCGATAGATACTATCAGCTCAATCATCAGCAAAGAGCCGATGCCTTTAGGTCAGCTCACGCCTGACATATCGCGCGAACTAAATCATATTGTCGAAAAGAGTTTGCGAAAAGACCGCGAAGAGCGTTATCAAACGGCAAAAGATTTACTCATTGATTTGAGAGATGTCTGGCAGGATTTGGAATTTCAAAACAATCTGGAGCGAACCGCTTCGCCGAGTCGAGAAGAATCGAAAACACAAATCTTGAGCGCGACAACAAGCAACGCTCCGCACACAACATCGAGCGCCGAATATATTGCCAATGAAATTAAAAGTCACAAACCTGCCGTCACCGCTGGTTTGGCGATTTTGTTGTTGGCGGCTATCGGACTTGGTTACTTGTTTTTCGCCAATCGTTCCGCAAATGCGACGCAAATTGAATCTATCGCCGTTCTGCCGTTTGAAAATCAGAATCTCGACACCGAATATCTTTCGGACGGCTTAACCGAAAGCATCATCAACAATTTGACCAAACTGCCGAATTTGCGTGTCATCAGTCGCAACTCCGTATTTCGGTATAAAGGCAAAGAGACGGATTCGACAGCGGTCGGGCAGGAGTTAAATGTGCGCGCTGTTTTAACGGGCAGAATCGTTCAGCGCGGCGATAATTTGATTATCAGCGCGGAATTGACGGATTTGCAGGATAACAAACAAATTTGGGGACAGCAATACAATCGTCGGGAGACCGACGCATTCGCCTTGCAGCAAGAAGTTTCGCGGGATATTTCCGAAACATTGCGCGCGAAGCTGACGGGCGAACAGCAGCAGCGACTCACAAAGCGTGAGACCGTCAGCCCCGAAGCCTACCAGCTTTATCTCAAAGGGCGGTATCACTGGAATAAAAGAACCGCCGCGGACGTAAGGAAAGGCGTTGACTACTTCCAACAGGCGATTGATAAAGACCCGTCATATGCGTTGGCTTATGCAGGACTTGCCGATGCATATATTTTAATTCCGAAGTACATAGGCGACTCGCCGAAAGAGGCTTATTCGAACGACTCTAATCACGATACTTATCCAAAAGCAAGAGCGGCGGCAATGAAAGCCTTAGAGATTGACGAAACCCTTGCCGAGGCTCACGCGGCTTTGGCAACCGTTATGTATGAGTATGAAGTAAATTTTGCTGATGCTGAAAGAGAGTTCAAACGAGCAATCGAAATCAATCCTGATTATGCGACCGCGCATCAATGGTATGCTGAGTGTCTAATGAAAATGGGGCGAAACGAAGAAGCTATTGCTGAAATAAAACGAGCGCAGGAATTAGACCCACTCTCTTTGATAATCAATTCAATGGTCGGAGTCGCTTATATGGAAAACCGTCAATACGACCAAGCGGTGGAGCAGTTGCGAAAGACAATAGAAATGGACGCGAACTTCTCCCGCGCGCATTTCTTTTTAGCGCAGGCTTACGAAAGAAGTGAAGTGTTTGAGGAAGCCATTTCAGAACATGAAAAGCGTTTTATCCTCGACGGAACACCGCCCGAAGAAGCAGCCCAGAAAGCAGCGGCTTTAAGAGAAGCTCACCGAAAATCAGGTGCAAAAGGTTACTGGCGAAAACAAATCGAGATGTATGAAAGCGGGCAGACATCATGGACACTGACTAGAGTAGCATCATTTTATGCGCAGCTCGGAGAGAATGACCAAGCCTTCGCTTTACTGGAAAAGGCTTATGAGAAGAGGCAAATAAGAAACCTCAAATCACCAATCTTTGACTCCATTCGCTTAGACCCGCGCTTTCAGGATTTGCTGCGCCGTCTTGGACTACCGCAATAAGCGAGTAAAATCGTCCGTGTTCAAATTTCAAAACTGTGCCGTCGTTTGTTTTTGCCCCGCAGATTGACTGCATTAGGTTTGCTGCCGTCAGCCGAACGAGCTAACACTACCTTTAATCGACGAGCAGTTAAACAAATCGGGCGACCGAACCGGCTCTAATTTCTTTTACACGATAACAAAAACCGGTTTCAGCAATGGAATGGAAAAGCTGTTGCAAAAGCGTCTTGAAAGTGACGATGAGCAGGTTGCCGGCACAGCCGCTTACTATTTACCGAAAAACGGCGGTAGGGAAAACGAGTCGTTGATTGAAAAACGCTATAGTCGCTGGCTTGCCAAATGGAGCGGACGCGGAGCGGAACTGGAAAATCCCAATGCCGTTGCCGAAGTAAAAGGCGAGGCGATGTTTCAGATAAATTTACTGGAAGCTTTAACCGGAGCAGATAACTGGAAATTAACGGATGAGGAAGTTTCCTGGCTGAAACTGACCTGTCTGATAGATGATTCTCGGCGGCGCTTTAATATCGTGCCTTAAACGCTACCAGCTTTCTACAGATTTTTCGTAAAAATATATAGTTCTGATTTTGAGCAGGGGATTTATGTAAGTCGTCGATAATAACTTTAAGCAGTTCCTAACCTTTTATTCCTTGATTTAACCGAATAAGATTTATCTTGTTAAATCTTATTGGACGCAACTTGGGGCAAAATAAAAATTTCAGGCGAATTTGAAATTTTTATTGATAGAAGATGAAATGAAGGGTCGCATAAACGCTCCCATACTGTTGTCGAATTCATTTTGATTCAAGTAGTCTCAATTTGAGATCTCATAAAATCGGAGAGTTGTTTGCAATTGTAAAGGTGATTTTCAATTCGGCAACAGTATCGTATCCTTTCCGATACTCTACGTCTAATTTAGCTAAATGATTTTGGGTGTCCAAAAATTCAAAACAAATTATCCCTGTTATACACAAGTTTTATAGGCTTCGGAAAATTAAATTACGCGCCGCCCGAAAAGGGTAGTTTTCGGACATGCTATAATTGCTTCATTAAAAGCCCGTAAACATTGAACATTTAAGAGCCGATTTTAGAGGGGTTTTTGGACACCCCCTATATTAGTAACTTTTTGCGCGAAATATGAAAGTTGGAATCTACGCCCGCGTCTCGACGCAGGAGCAGCAAACTCTGCCGCTTCAAATAAAAGATTTGCGCGAGTATGCCAAACGCCGGAAGTGGAAAGTCGAGGTTGAGATAACCGATATCGCTTCGGGAGCGAAATCTCGACCGAAACGCGAGGAGCTGTTAAAGCTCGCTCGTCAGAAACGGATAGATTGCATTCTGGTGTGGCGGCTCGACCGGTTCGGGAGAAGTCTCGCCGATCTTATATTGACATTAAACGAATTGAATTCTCTGGAAGTTGGTTTTGTTTCATTGAACGAATCGCTTGACCTGACAACGCCGTCGGGCAGAGCAATGGCGGGTATGCTGGCGGTGTTTGCCGAGTTTGAGCGCGAGATTCTGCGCGAACGCGTGAGAGCCGGTATTGCCGACGCGAGAAGCAAAGGCAAAGCGCACGGCAGACCAAAGACGACAGCAAAGAAAAAAGACGAAGCGCGAAAACTATTCAAAAACGGAAAAGGATTGAGTAAATCTGAAATCGCCAGAAAACTAAAAATCGGTAGAACTTCAGTTATCAGATTGCTGAATGAAAAACCGGATAAATGAGTTAAGAATACAAAAAATCTGATTTAATAATAGCTTTTCGCTTGATTATAGCTATAATAGCTATGAAGGAGACAGTGTTTTATGCAAACCGTCAACATAGCCGACTTAAAAAACAATCTGAGCGCGTGGCTTGAGCAAGTAAAGAACGGCGAAGAATTGGTAGTAAAAGACCGTAATAAGCCCATAGCGCGAGTAATGCCGCTAATCGCTGGTGAAGATTTGGATGCGGAAGAAGAGGCTTTAGTAGCCGCAGGATTAATGCGCTTGCCTTTGAGAGAAAAGAACGATGATTTTCTTGATATGCCCGCCCCGCAAGTTTCGATGGAGGACATTCAGGCAGTAATTCGAGCGGAGCGCGATGAAGATTAGTATTTCGTTTTGGGATACAAGCAGCATCGTCCCGCTTTGCTGTCAGCAAGAGCTTAGTCAACAGATGCGTCAGTTATGGCGTGAAACGCGCCGTGCGGTTGTTTGGTGGGGAACAACTGTTGAGGTGCAGAGCGCAATTAGTCGATTACAGGATGAAGGAAAGCTAACGCTCAAAAATGTTCAGTTTGCCTTAGACCGCCTGGACTCGTTGCGCGAGCAGTGGCGAGAAATTACGCCGAGCGATAGGTTGCGGGGCATTGCGGAAACCTTGCCGGAGAAATACAGCCTGCGGGCGTTGGATTCGTTTCAACTCGCCGCCGCGCTGGTGTGGTGCAATGAAAAGCCTAGAAATCGAATCTTCGTTTGTCACGACGAAAAATTAGCTAGGGCAGCGCAAAGAGCAGGATTTAAGATAAAACCATAATCATATAAATGCCTAGCCACATAACCGAATAATTTAATAGTTGATTATGCGGTTATTTGTATAAGCGAATTTTTATGCTATTATGACGGCGATATGATAATCACAATCGCAAGTTTCAAAGGCGGCGTAGGCAAAACAACAACCGCCGTGCATTTAGCCGGTTATTTTTCCAAAAAAGGCAAAACGCTTTTAGTAGACGGCGACCCGAACCGCAGCAGCAGCGATTGGGCAGCCGCCGGACTTTTGCCGTTTTCGGTAATGGACGAAGAACAAGCCAGCGCGGAGGCGAGAAATTTTAAGCACGTCATTATTGACACAAAGGCGCGCCCGGACGAATCCGACCTTAAAGAGCTTGCCGCGCATACGGATTTATTGATTGTGCCAACCACGCCGGACGCGCTCGCATTGAAAGCGACGTTAAAAATGCTCGCTACTTTGAGAGGTATTAATGTCAGCAACTACAAATTGCTTTTAACGATGATACCGCCGCCGCCGAGCCACGACGGAGCGGACGCGGTAGAACTCATTAAAAACAGCAAGCTGCCGAGCTTCAAAACCCAGATTAAACGCTATGCGTCCTACAAAAAAGCCGCATTGCAAGGCGTGTTAGTTGGAGAAGTCCGCGACCGCAGCGCGAGAACCGCCGCCGCCGCTTACGAGCAATTAGCTAAGGAGATTTTATAACGTGGGACAATTTACCGAATTATTTAACGGACTCGAAAACGCCGAGCCGAAATCGCAACGAAAAGCGAAAGCCGACAACACCGCGAAACGCAGCCCGGAGAAGCAAACCACCGCCGCGGCAAAGGAAGCACCGGCAAAGGCTTTGCCAAGTTCTAAAAGCAAACCGAAAAGCAAAGAGGGGAACGGCAATGCCGCGATTGCGATCGCCGCGCCGGTGCGCGGCAAGCGCAGCCACCCGGATTATACGCAAGCCCCCGCATTCGTCCGTAAGGACACCTACAAAGCCATTAAAATCGCTTTGCTGAATGATGATCGCGGTTTGGATTATTCGGACTTGGTACAAGAACTGTTGACGGCTTGGCTGTCAGATAGAAAATAATCATATAATCGGTTATGTGTATAATCACATACTCGAATAATTATCTATATGATTATTGAGCGGAGATTAACAAAATGCACAAGGACACTCAAAAAAAGGAAAAGCCGCAATCACCAGCGGAAATTGAAGCCCCGCCCGAATCGCTGGAGAGATTAGAAGATTACGAACAAACTTATCCCTTGCAGCTATCGCTATTTCAGTTACTTGACCTAAAGCCGAATGAGCAGCCGCGCTACTCGAACACGATAGAGCTTTATGACTTTATGCCCAAGTATCACTGGGGAAAGGTTGAGCGGATCGGCGGCGAGTTTTTGCGCGTTCTCGAACGTGAATTTGAATGCAGAGGCACGAAATATAAAATCACCGTTGCGCCCGCAGTGATCAAAGACCGCGACGGCGTAAACCGCTATTACTATCCATCGAAACGCGAGGAGCTTGTAGAAGATGCCTTACGCCGACTTGCGACGAGCGAGCGAGGCGTTTTTCTCGACGACCGGGCGGGCGTAGCATTCACGCTTTATCAGTTGCAGCAAGAATTGAGGAAAAACGGGCATAGTTACGACATAGCACAAATAAAAGACGCGCTTTTAATCTGTAACCGAACAAATATCACCGTTACGACCGCCGACGGCAAAGCCGTTTTAAGCTCAAGTATGTTTGAAACGCTTGGCTTGAACAGCCGCGATGATTGGAAAGGAACAGGCACAAAAACAAAAGCCTTTGTGCGATTCAACAGCCTAGTAACCGAAAGCATTAAAAAAGGCGCGTTCCGTCAACTCGATTACGAAAAGGCGATGAGTTACAGCAGCGTCATCGCCCGCCAGCTTCACAAGCGAATGAGCCACCATTTCACGCAAGCCGGTTTTACGACGCGCTACGAAATCAAACTTTCAACCGTGATCCGCGATTTCGGACTAGCTGAATACGCTCGCCCGTCACTTAACCTTTCCCACGTCTTGAAAGCTCTCGACGAGATGAAAGAAAAATCCGTTTTGCTTTCCTACGACGTGCAAAAGGAGCTTGACCACTCTAACCGCAATAAACTGATTGACGCGAAATTTATTCTTACACCACACCCGTTTTTTAGCGGCGAAGCCCGGAAGATAAACGACCGACAGGGACGCATCACTCGCCAACTACCGAACTCTGAAAAACAGTAACTCGGTTATCAAAATATGTAGTTTTGATTATCGCAAAACAGCCAAAATATGTAGTTTTGATTATCGGAATATGTAGTTTTGATTATCGCAAGCGTTTTTGGGTAAAAAATTCGCTCAAAAAATTGAGTTTTCCACAGGCAAATATGTAGTTTTGATTATCGGATATGTAGTTTTGATTATCGGAAGGCATCAAAATATGTAGTTTTGATTATCGGAAGGCATCAAAATATGTAGTTTTGATTATCGCAAGCAGTTGAAAATATCAAAATATGTAGTTTTGATTATCGCAAGAAATTCGTAAGAGTCTGATAATAAAGGATTTAGCGGTTTTAAAAGCTCCTTATCCTTTAACCGTTATTTAACCTAATATTTTAACCCTAGCCTGTGGAAAACTTTTCGAGTTTTCGATTAGCAGAAAAAACTTTCATCCTGAACAATTATTATCGGACACAATTTAAGTATGAGAAATTGTTATTCGGTAAACTACAATCCTGCGTTCATACCAATTCTCCACATCAAACGCGATTCTCTAATCACATTGGGGTTAGTTCCCCGACAGCTTGCTGCGGCTTTATAATGCGAGAATGAGTCAATTCATTCATAAAAGCCACAATGTTTCGGTTTTGTTGTATCACATCGTTTGTCCGGCAAAATACCGACGAGCCGTATTTTCGGCGGAAGTAGATGCAAAACTAAAACAAGTTTGTTACGAAATCCAAAAAAGATATGAAATACAATTTTTGGAAATCGGAACTGACAAAGACCACGTTCATTTTCTCGTGCAGAGTGTGCCGATGTATAGTCCAAAAAAGATAGTGCAGACAATCAAAAGCATCACGGCACGAGAGATATTCAAGAGTTGCCCGGAAGTCAAGAAATACCTATGGGGCGGTGAATTTTGGAGTGATGGATATTTCATCAGCACAGTTGGCGCACACGGCTCAGAAGAAATGATAAAGAACTATGTCAAGCAACAAGGCAAGACGGACACGGACGGTCAACTCAAACTCTTTTAATACTCCGCAGCTTTGCTGCGGGGAAATTTACTGGAAAAATAAGGTGAAGTCCTTAAATATAAAAAAAGGAGCCAGAAGAATTAAAACTTTGGTTTCGTCAAAGACCAAACTTGCTGTTTTCGTAGTATGCTTCGGCACGTCAAATAATTGTTACTCAATCAACATTTTTCTTTGTGCAAAATTTCAAATATTGAAAGACAAAATATGGATCAGGATCAGCAAACTACTTTCAAACGAATGATTAAGTTCAGAATAGGACAGCAAGTGAAGTGAGACAAAAAGCAGTTTCTATAATGCGCTCAACTCTGCCCAAATAGAGAAATTTAATAACCGCGCTACTTACAGAAGCCCTTAATCTGCCGCTAAGAGGTACATAAAACCACCCGCGATTTTAGCAATCGGCTCACATTCAACTGAACGCAATTTGGAAGAACGCGAGAAAACTCATTCAAAGCCCTAGGGAAGCCGTAGAGCGCGAAATACCAACCTTCCCATACCAATATATTAGGCGGAGCAATTAAAAACATCTCAGGGCTGTTTATCAAAGCCGTCGAAGAAGGCTATGAAACTCCGCAAAATTATCTCAATTCTCTGAAGGAAATCGAATCAAAAAGACGATTTGAAGCCGAGCAGAAAAAAAGGGAAGAAAATGACAAGGAAAAAAGGAAAGAAGCAGAAGCATGGGAACGAGCAAACGAGCGATTAAATAATTTACCGGAAGCCGAGCGTCAAAAGCTTTGGGAAGCGACCAGAGTCAAAATTCTTTCATCACCAAAATATAAAGATTCGACCCCGCAGCAGTTAAAAATTTTGGAGTATGTAATGGACGGTTCGATTCGTTCGGAAATTATCGAAATTTTTATTCGAGAAGAAGAGCAAAAAATTGCCGATTCCCAAGAGAAAGGCAAGTAGTGTTTTGCTAACGCAAAACTCACTCACCGCGCTTCGCTTGTTCGTGCGCTTGCCCTGCGGGGCTGGCTGTTAAAGCAAGCAAAATGACCTGCGGAATGAAGAAAATTTGATGAAAAATCGATGAAAAAAACCGGACGACCAAGGCTTGGAGAGAAGAAAAAAACGCACCGCGTCGGGGTATTTTTTACATCGGAAGAGTTCACCAAAATTCAACTCAATGCTAATCGCGCGGGACTAAAAGAGGCGGAATTTTTGCGGCAACTAGGACTTGGCAAAAAGGTGAAAGCTCCGCCAAGAACGGTTAATTTTGCGGCGGTAAAAGAGATTAACGCAATCGGAAAAAATTTGAATTCATTGGTCAGAGCAGTCCTCACTTTTAGGCTTGAGGATGCCACCGGAATTTTAAATTCAATCGAGCGAATGGAATTAAGTTTGCAGGAGACAATCGGGAGACTTTTGGAGCGATAAGATGGCAATTGCAAGCGTTGGCAGATCGGGCGGAGCCAAGGGAGCAATCGGTTATGTTCTCAAAATTGATAGAGAAAAAGAACCGATTATTATCGGCGGAGCTTTCGGCACAAAAGAAGAAATCACCAAGCAGTTTGATGCCTATTCCGCGCTTCGTCCGGGAGTGAAAAATCAGGTTTCGCACATCTCCATTTCACTCAAACCCGGCGAGCAGTTGGATGAAGAACAGAAACTTAACTTTGCCGAAAAACTGTTGGAAAAACTCGCTTTTCAAAAAGAGCACGTGCCGTATTTGGTCGTCGAGCATCACGATAAAGATTACGAGCATTTTCACATTGTCGCCGGAAGAATTCGGGACGACGGCACAGTGGTTTCAGACTCAAAAATCGCGTTACGAACGATTCAAGCGACTAAGGAACTAGAGAAGGAATTCAGACTCGAACAAGTTGAATTTAAACAAAACAGCGACCGCAGAATAAAGCGCGGCGAATATAAACTGATGGAGCGCACCTGCGAATTATCCACTATCGCCGAGGCAAAACTCGTGATTGATGAAATTTTGAAAGACAAACCGCAGATTAGAGAATTTGTTGAAAATCTTCAAAACTCAGGCTTTCAGATTAGACCGAATATTTCGGAAAAAACAGGGAAAATGAACGGCTTCAGCTTTAAAAAAGGAGAAATTACATTTAAGTCTTCAGCCATTGCCAAAAATTATTCTTTTCAAAGTTTACAGAAAGAGGGCTTGGATTATGACCAAGCCAGGGACGCAGCATATTTAATTGAGGTTAAAAATGAATTTACCCAAAAACTTGGTAATGAAAGCCGAGGAAATAGAAGAATTGAAACGTCAAAATCAGCTGCTGATCGAGCAGAATCAATTATTAACCGAACGGAATCAAGCATTGTCCAAATACAGCCAAACCTTAGCAAAACAGAATCAGGAATTTCACAAATTCAAGTTCGAGATCGTCAATCTCAAATTGATGATTCAAAAGACATCACTGTCCAGACTGACGTTAGTTCAAATCTTTCTGCTATTGCAAGACAAACTCATCAGACACAAATATTTGACCGAAAGTTTTTTGAAAGCAGATTCGCAGGAGATCAGGAGAAATCAGGAGCTGACGGTCGAGAAGATTCAGGAACTAGAGAAGCAACTGAAGAGTTTATCTCAATAAACTTCACAGTTACCGAGCCGAAGCTGAAAGACGCGCCCACACAAAAACAAGAGCGCGAGGTAGAACGCTCACGTAACTTCGGAGTGGAAAGATGAAACACAAAAAAACGTAATTCGATAATCGCGTGTCAAGGCTCGTCGAATAGAATATAGCCGGTTGTAAACCTCCCATGATTGATACCAATTTAGATTACAGTTTCCGGGCTGATGAGCTACTCCCAAAAACGAGACCAGTCTAAATTAACCTGAGTTCGAGATAAGAACTAAATGGCAATCGGCTCTAATTGCCAAGTTTCATTCAGATTCAATGATGGTTTCTTTTCTCTGAAACTGTAAGCAACCAACCCCGATGCGACGTTCCCCAGAAAGTTCCACAACGACCGATGCCGCGTGTGTTCAATCTGCGAAATATTCTTCAACTGGTCATTGACCGTGCGCGATAATCGCTCGTTTCCGCAGCATTAACTTGTCATACAAATTGACCACCTTATTTTTCATGTTCTTTTTAATGCCCGTCACCAATTGCACTTCTTCGATTTGCAAACATTCTCGCAACGCCTTTGAAATATAACCTTTATCGCCAAACAACTTGCCAAACATCCGCCGCGCCTTTTTGACCATCCCGGCGACCGGCTTTCGGTCATCCACATTGCCCGCCGTCAAATAACAACTTAATAGCTCACCCGTGTCGTTGATGATTAAATGCAGTTTGAAACCATAAAACCACCCGACCGAGGTTTGCCCGCGCCCGGCACTACCCGCAAACACTTTGTGGCGCGGTATCCGCAAGTTCTGACAAACCTTTAAGCTAGTCGCGTCGACAAACGAAATACCCGTGCAATTGCCCCGCCGCAGATGCAGATAACACCACAACGGAATCAGTGCCTCGCGCTGGCGTTCGACAAACCGCCCGTAACTGGACAAGTGCGGAAACTCCGCTGCTAAATACTGACCGACAAAGCCATTGTAAAAAGTTTTCAAGTTGCGAAAACCTGATAAGTGAAACAGCACCATAATGGTCATCACTTCCGAGAGTGCCATCGCGCTCGGCTTATTCCGCTGCCGTTTACCGTCACCAATCAACATTTGATTAAAGCGCGGCTCAAACTCGAGGCAAAAGTCGTCAATTTCACAAAAAATGGTTAAAATATCCATTGGGAAAACTCCTTCTAAGATTTATTTGGTTTGCTAAACACAATTTTATCTTATGATTGGGAGTTTTCTCCAACTATTTCTTATCTCGAACTCAGGTTAAAGTAGAGATTTCAGGCTTCTTTGGTGCTGGCTGAGCGCTTCAGCCGGCGTTAGATTTTCAAGTGCGCTGTGCGGTCGAAAGTGATTATATTCTTCCTTGAAAGCGTTGATTTTCTCCCTCGCATCGTCCAGTGACAAGAACCAATTGACGTTCAGACATTCATCCCGGAAACTCCCATTGAATGACTCGATAAACGCGTTATCCGTTGGTTTTCCAGGTCGGGAGAAGTCCAGTATAACATCATTTTCATACGCCCATTTGTCCAATGCTTTAGAAATAAACTCGCTGCCGTTATCGACTTTTATTCTGTTTGGAACGACACCTCTCGTGAGCTTCATTCGCTCCATCACGCGCACCACATCTTCGCCCTTCAGCGACTGTCCAACCTCGATTTCCAGACACTCGCGACTGTTGTCAAGACCCCGAACCTTGAGCCATTGGACTGGCGAGTTTCTCCCTTGATTCATATTTCAATAATCTTTGCCGCCTTTCCCAATCCTGTTTGTATTCTTCCGGCGTTTGATAACTCAAACTGCTATGCGGTCGCTCCGAGTTGTAAAACTTACGCCACTTTTCGGCGACCACCACCGCCTCGCGCCAGTTGCCGAAGATTTCCATCCGCAAACATTCGTCCCTGAATTTACCATTAAAACTTTCGCCTTTTCCGTTTTGCCACCGACTGCCCGGCTCAATATATGCCGCTTTGACATTGTTCTCCGTCAAGAAATCTTTAATGATTCCGGCGATAAATTCTGACCCGTTATCTGACCTTATAAATTGCGGGAAGCCGCGTTTTGCGCCAACTTCGCGTAAAACTTCTTTGACCTGCCCGGATTTAAAAGAGCGCCCGACCCGGATTGCCAAACCTTCTCTGGTGAACTCGTCCATCAAAGTCAGCAGCTTTAATCGTCTGCCTGCCGCGTCGCGGTCAAACACAAAATCATACGTCCAGACTTCATTCGGGCGCGTGGCGGTCGGCATTACCGGTTGTGGCTCTCGAAGAGATTTCCTTTTTCGCGTTCGGCGCGGCACCTGCATGCCGCACTTCTGCCAGACCCGCACCACCCGTTTGCGATTAACAGTTTGCCCGTTCCTTCTCAAAAGGGCGTGAACGCGCCGAGAGCCGTAGCGCGGATGAGCGAATGCTAGTTCCTTAATCTGATTTTCAAACTCCTCGTCCGACTCTCGCTTGAGGCGATACCGACAGGTTGAACGCGCTAAAAGTATCAGTTGACACGACCGCCGCTCGCTGACCTCTTTGGTTCTTAAAAAAACCACCGCCTCGCGTTTTCGTTCAACCGTTACCACTTTTTTGCCAGCAGTTCCCGCATCGCGTCAATCTCAATCAACCGGTCTGCCAACAGCCTTTTAAGTCGGGCGTTTTCCGATTCGAGTTCGCGCAGCCGCTTGACCTCGGCAACCTGCATCGAACCGAACCGCTTTTTCCACTTGTAAAACGTGCCTTCGTTAAATCCCTTCTGCCGACAAAATTCGACAATCGTTACTTCCGTTCTCTCAGCTTCCCGAACAAAACCGACAATCTGCTCATCGGAATAAATCCTCTTCATCTGAAGTTCCTCCTAAATTGATTTTTCAATATCGGAAGAAACTTGCCAAGCTACTGGCTCAATTCTACGGGTTCAGGTCACTGTAATTATCGACTATAGTTAATGCCCGAAACCGCCGTCCGTCAAACAAGGCGTCGGCAACGAAATCCATACTCCAACATTCGTTTGCAGAAGTCAGCTGCGGATGCATCTGCCGGTGCGCCGCTGCCTTACTCCGTCGCGGTCGCCGGTGCCGTAGGTTCAATCCCTCTTCCAGATAAATGCGGCGTGTTCGCTTGTGATTATCCCGCCAGCCTTTGCGTCTTAACAGCACGTGGATGCGGGCGATGCCGTAGCGGACGCGTGTCATCGCGATCCCTTTGATTCTTGCTCTGACGGCGCGGTCATACGCGGTCCCTGCAATTTGTAGTAAACAACCGAGCGGGCGGTTAGACAAACCGCGCAGGCTCACCTGGTGGAGACGCGGTATTCGTCGATCAGTTTCTTGACGAGCTCCCGCCTCTCCTTTGCCCTTAAAGCTTTTTTTTCAAAACGTCCTGCAGCATCTGCTTGTCGAGCATCAAATTGGCGACAACCTGCTTGAGCCGCGAGTTCTCATCTTCGAGCTGCCGCAGTCGCCGCAACTCCTGAGTTCCTAAGCCTGAAAACTTCCGCTTCCAGCTGAAAAAGGTCGCTTCCGAGATGCCTATTTTGCGACACACTTCGGCGACCGGAATGCCCGTCTCCGCCTGCTTCGGAGCAAAAACGATCTGCTGTTCGGTAAACTTCGATCTTTTCATAGCAATTATATCCTCTCGTAAATTTCTAGTTTATAAATTGCCCGAAAAACTCTACTTTAGAACTGTCCGATTCTTTGGGGGGAGGTCACACTCAGTATCTAAGAAAGCCGTGGGTTTTAACGCCAACGGCTTTCTTCTTTAATGTGCCCTGTTAAACCAATATTTTACCTCTAAAATTCATAGTAAGATTAAAAATAAATGTTGGCTACTGTTGGCATTGCACGGTTGGGTTGAATTCAGCAAACATTCCCGAAGGATTGTGTTTCCAAATCCAAACGTGAAGGTCATAATGCCATGGCATACCTGGTCCGTGTCCGGGCATCGGACCCGCAAAAGTCTGCCCAAACAAACTTGGAGCAGAATTAAATTGACCTGCCGGCGGCGATCCCGGTACAAACCATGGCATACCATTGACTATTACTGGAGCGAAATACTCTACTCCAACAAGACGCAGCTTGCCGTTTTTGGTTGGTTCGTACAGCAAAGTCTCTGGCTGTGTTATATCTAAATCCAAATCATCTACTAGAGAGGGATTAACATAATGAATTCCCATTCCGCCGGCGGGGCTGGTAACACAGACTGGATCTGCAACATAGCCATCAGCCAAAGCGACTTCTACTCTATGATACTTTGCAGTTGCTCTTCGCGCCTCTGCTAAGTCTTGTTGACATTCATTGTCGCAGTTAGTTTGTGAAAGCACACCACTAGAAAATGATAAGCAAAAAACAGATACGACAAATGAAAATATAAAGCTTCTTTTCAGACAATTCTTCATAACTTGAAGATTCATAATTTTTCTCCTATGATAAGTGTCTACTCCAGCTTGACGGAATTTAGCTTTCCGCCAAGACGAAATTCGGGAAATCTGCAAACACCCAGTTGTTTTTCAAAGTGCTGTAAATAATTCCCAAAAACTTTCGCGCCGTCGCAATGACCGCTTTGCCACTTCCACGTCGCGCTTTCAATCGCTCGTAATAGCTTTTCAAATACGGGCTGTAACGCATGGCGACCAAGGTGCATTGCACCAAAGTAGTTCTGCCCAATTTTGAACCGCGCTTTGTTATCTGTCCGTGATTGACCGAATCAGCAGAATTTGAAACGCGCGGCACGATTCCGAAATAACTTGCTAACTTATCCGCATCCGGGAAATCCGCGACCTCGCCGTTGACCGCCAACAGCAAGGCTGCCGACTTTTCGCCGATACCTTTAATCGAGACCAAGTTTTCAAAGCCCGCCAACTTTCTGCCGAGAGCGGCAATCTCGGCTTCGAGTCGCTTGATGCCGCCGCTCAGACTTTCAATCTGTGCGCTGATGACTTCCAACTCCACCCGCTCCGCCACGCTCCACTCCATTGTCAACACCCGCGCTCTGCCGACCGCGCTTGCCAAACTCTCTTTTTTCGCTTTGCGCCCCGCACCGACCAGCAGCGCGTGAATCTTGTTCAACAGTGACGTGCGCGTGCCGACTAATTTTTCTCGTGTCTGCTGCAAACTTTGCACTCGCTCCGCTAATGCGCTTTTTAACCGCACTTCCGGCAACAGTCCGTCTCGCAAAAAACGTGCGAGCGATTCCGCATCGCGCTCGTCCGTCTTTTTCACCGATTGCCGAATTACCTGAAACTCGCGCGGATTAACGACCCATATGCGCCCGACTAACTCTTTGACCTGCTCGATAAACCAACGAGTGTTGCCCGTCGCTTCGACCGCGATTTGATCGGCGGGCGACAACCCGTCGCAAAACTTTGCCAACTCCGCGAGTTTTAGGCTTTCAATGCGCTACCCGTCATCTGTCAAATAACAAACCGTCATTTGAGTCGTGTGCAAATCTACTCCAATAAATCTCATTGATAGTTTCCTCCAAGTTCTTTGTTTATTTGAAAACTTTTGAGTAGACTACAAACGGTAACAGCACCAAACTCCTATTCAAGGTCGCGTTGCCTTATGGTGGCGGTTCGGTTATAGGCACGAATGGAGTTAATCTCCTTAACGCGGTCAAGCCGCAAAAAATTATTCAGCCTCTAACCTATCTACTCCGAGTCTTGCAACTCCAGAGTATAAACCGTCACCGTTTCTTATCATCCCATCTCCTTAATTTACTTTTAGTTGTTACAATTTACTTTTAGTTGTTACGTCAGTTACTGTATTGCAAGTGTTAATTCTGATTGTTCAGATAACACCTTCGAGCACACATCTGCCTGTATTGGCTAGCTATCTGCCTGTATTGACGAACTGAATGTAGTCGCCTTGATTTTTGACTGCGTTTGGTCAATAAACATGCTCTCCTCAGGACTAGTGCAACCGCCTTATCCCCCGCCGCTCAACCTGCATGTGTCCTGTGCTAGAGCGAGGCTAGAGTCGCCACGCAGGTCAACACCACAAAGTACGACAGACGGTTTTTTTCAGCCGCACACGAATACCGTGTGCATCGGCTCGATCCACTCCTGCGGTGTCGATGTTGCTAATCCGAACCACACTTTTGAGCACCCCGCCTTTGCCTCCCTGGTTTACCTGAATGACGCCAAGTCCTGGCGTGCTGCCAGTTGCGGCATGTGGGCTCCCACTCAGGGGATTGGGACCCCTGAGAGACACAAAAATCCAATTGCCACAAGGAGAAATATCCGCGAGATCTGGTGTGGGGCGGTCACTCAACGGGTGGGCGAGAGCTATCGTGTTCACATGGGATTTTCGTGCTCGACGGCTCAAGGTATCAAAGACTTCCGCAACCCTCAGTCCCCGATCGAACATCCAGACATAGCGGTTATCCTTGGTCGCCACCACTCCGTGGGCGTCCCGTTCGTGCGCTGGGGGCACGGTGTCATCGGAGTACACAACGACCGGGGCTGGGGTGTTCGGTAAATTCGCGGCAGCGTATCCTGCCAGCGGAAAGCGATAGACATCGAATTCCGACGGATTCGTGTGCTCATCACCCGCTCCGGAGTTAATGTACATGTGACCGTTCGCTTCGATGCCTCCGAAGCCACTGGCGTGGACCGTCGTCCTATCATACTCCGCCAGGATTTCCATCGTGGTCGGGTCGACCACGAATAAACCACCGCCGCGCAGCGTGACGAAGGCGAGGGTACTGGTGGCGTCCGGCACCACCAGGATGGGGGCGTTGTCGGGTCGCCCCGCGAACTCCCTGAGGACGCCATTCGGCGTCATCCCGTTGGCGAGGTCCAGCGTGGCGTCGAGCACGAACGTGTTGGTGGCGTAATCCGTGGTGATACGGTCCACGCGTTTGCCATTCTGGTTCGCCACGAGAATGTACGAATCGTCAGCTGTGGGCGTAGCGGCGTGCGCCTGGCGCTGTCCTCCGGCACCGAGTAAGGTTCTGACGCATGCGACTGGCGTGCGCGTCGCCGCCTCAAAGATGACGACGTGTCCGCTTGCTACGAATGACAAGACGGCGTGGCTATGGGCGGCATTAAAAAACAACATGTGCGGTCGGACCGGGTTGGCGCCGGTCTGAGTCAAACAGCGGGCAGCCGTGGCACCGCCTAAATCGAGCACATCCGTTGGCGTGGCTGAGGGGGCGTCATTACCGTTGAGATCGGACCCTTCGTAGATGTGGATCGTTCCACCGTACGTCTTGCCAAGAGAGTTTGACTGATCGACCAACCACACTTCGAAATCACGGTCAGAGCCAGGCGTTGCTATAGTGAGGACAAGCAACGCAAGGGCAAGAGTGAATATCCGGGTGCCTGTCAGGACAGAGCAAAGTATAGCCATAATTTTTTCTCCTACTTTTGTAATTTACCGGCATTGCCGGGTTAAGTAAAAATAGCCCTATCCTTGATGGAATCAAGACTTTCCAATTGCGGGTTTTGAAAAAAACGTCCAACAATAACAGCTTCAACAGAATGTCGAAGTTGTCGCCAAGTTATTGTCGGATTGCCTTGCGCCGCATTCACAAGAGCAAAACTAAAAATCCCACGGAAATTATCCTTTCGCCGTGATTAGCGCGAGCGGCTTTCACCTTTGTTTCGCAAGATTGAATCTAGCGCGGGACAATCTTATTTGACTGCCCCGCGCGTTTTAATTGCCATTAGTTTGCCGCCGCGCGTCTGCCAGTGTTGATGAACCCGATGCAATCGCCTTGATTTTTGCCAGTGGGTAATCGATTGGCTGTAGCTATACTATTATTAGACTCAACTTCTGGAAAGAAGGATCCGGGCGTGCATTGCCCGCGCGCGACAGGAATATAAACGACCAACGCAATAAAAAATGCGATAATAAATTGTAATTTCAGTTTCATTTTGTTTCTCCTGTTGTATTTGGTTTTTGGGATTGAAAATAAACCGCTGCTTAAATAGCTGCGGTATGTTCTATTTTCACCGTCCCTAAACTCTGACGGCTTCGACAACCTGCACGGGAGAGGCGGTCGGATAAACGTTCGTTAACTTAAATCCCGTCTCTTCGAGCAGCGCTGCATATTCTTCTGCCGTGCGTTCTTTCCCGCCCGTGCAGACGAGCATATTCAAATCCATTACTTTGCTCATCGAAGGCATTGCGTCATCTTCCTCAACAACCGATTCGATGAGCAGGAGTTTCGCGCCCGTGGCAGCGGCTTTGGCGAGATTTGTCAGAATCGTCTTCGATTGTTCGTCGTTCCAGTCGTGAATGATGTGCTTCATCAAATAAACGTCCGCGGCGACCGGGATTTCCGCGAAGAAATCGCCGCCTGAGATTTTTATCCGGTCGGAAGTTTTCGCGCCTTCGACGACCTGCGGCTGATCGAATAAAATACCGCTCAAATGCTCGTTTGCCTGCAGAATCGTCGAAAGCAAAATGCCGTGTCCGCCGCCGATGTCGGCGACGGTTTGAGCGCCGGAGAAATCGTAAGCGGCGGTGACGGCGTTGGCGATGCCGCGCGTAAAGCTCGTCATTCCTTCATCGAAAATCAGTCCGAGCGCGGGGCGCGTCGAAGCATACTCGAAAAACGGCTGACCGAAAGTGTAGGTGAAACCGTTTTCGCCGGTTTTAACGCTCTGCATCATATTGCCGTGCGCGTGCCAGTGTTCGCGGTCGCAAATAAGATGGGCGATGCCGCGTAAGGATTCGGGATGATCGCCGCGCAGGAATTCGGACATCGCCGTGTTCGAATAACGCCCGTCCAAATCTTTTTGAAAAATCCCGACGCTCATCAAGGTACGCAGCAGGCGATAGAGCGATGATTGATCGGTTGCGGTCGCGGTCGCTAGATCGCCGACGGTCTGCGGGTCATTAGATATTACGTCAGCGATACCCAATTTCGCGGCGACGGAAATCGCCTGGGAAATGATAAAACCGAAGGTCATCTGCGCGAGCAGAGCCTGCGGCGGCATCGGCGATTGTTCTGTTTTCGGGGAAGCTGAATTCATTTTTTTGTTATCTC
>MWWB01000047.1_pt1 | contig 21713 bp, 15 predicted proteins | sample 1047291 | NCBI WGS metagenome assembly MWWB01 (sample SAMN06349976, study PRJNA376086) | soil metagenome | isolation source: MS4-1 sample Antarctic (ecotone) soil | place: Antarctica | reverse complement strand
CTCTTAAACTCGTCAAAGTTTCCGCCAACATCCTGAATGAGTGGAATCAGTTCCGCGCCCGAACGCCCGAAGGCATCAGTAGCGGCTTTGGTTTGCTCAACGCCGGGTCGGAGTTCTGAAATGCGTTTGAATACTTGCGCGAGTGCGCCGTCTAAATCGTCAATCGCGGCTTTCGGGTCAATACCGAGCCGCTTCATTGTTTCGGTTGCTTCTTTCCCGCCTTCTGCCGCTTCGCCGATATTCTTCTCGAAAAGCGTTAGTGAAGTAGAAACTGATTCGATGCTTGTTCCGGCTTGGTCGGCGGCAAATTTGAGAGTTGAAATAGTCTCAGCACCGAGTCCGGTTTTCTTTGAAATGTCGAAAATCTGCGAGCCGAAGTCCGAGGCGTTTTTGGCTAAACTAAATAAACCCGCGCCCGCCGTTATCGCAGCAGCACCAATGGCGGCAACCGCGCCGCCAGCCAAAGCCGCCGGTCCTGCCAGAGACGCAAATGCGCCGCTTAGTTTGCCGCTTGAGCCGGTTAATTTATCGAGTTCCGCCGAGCCTTTTGAGCCGATGGCAGAGGTTTCCGATTGAACCGTTTTTGATAGTTTCGAGATTACGTCAGACGCCTTATCCTCGGCTTTTATCTGAAACAACAAACCAACATTACTTTCTCCAAACATAGTTTTTACCATTCCTCGACGCCGGTCTCAGCGTCACCGGGCGCATCGTCAATTTGGGCGCCCATCATTATTGCCATCATTTTGAACTTCTCGGATTCACGCCCGTTTTCGTAAATCTGAATCCGCAAACTGCACGCCCGGTTAAAGTCGAGTGCCGTTACCCTGTCATCAATGCCTAAAATCTCACTTGGCAGTTTTGCGAAGTTTTTTGCGAGCAGGGCGATTTCCAGAAGACGGTCCGGGTTGTCCACGAAAGGAGTTTAAGCCCGCCGCTTTACCACCTCCGCTGCTCATTGCCTGGCGAGATAGAAAATCAAAGGCAGCGGGGGAAACCTTAAACGGCGAGATTTCATCCGGCGTCTGCGGCGTGAGGGTGATCTTCGGCTTCACGCACGCATATTTGACTGCCTCACGGATAAACATCAGATTGCTGAAGATTTCTTCCTGCGTTAAGTTGTCGGCAATCTCTTTTTCAAAACCCGCCTGGTCATTTTGCTTCAAGGCAAGCAGCGCCCGGTCCGAAAGCGTGCCGGGAAGCTGTCCGTACATAACAAAGAAATGAGTCGGCACGGGTCGCATCGTCCATTCGCGCCCGTCTGGATCGGTGACTGTGTAAAAGTTGTCAGTGTTTTGAGTTTCTATCTGTGTTCTATCTGTTTTTTCGTTTTTATTTGTATCTAACATTTTGATTTTTCCTTATTCGCAAAATTGTGAAGTTTTGCGGGTGAAGGGGCGTTTGTGGAACGCCCGTGTGAAGAGTTAATTATAAGCTATTTACAGGCTTATAACAAAGTTTTTTGTTAACGTTAAAGTGCATAACGCCCGTTCGCCAGCCGCTGGCTTGAACATTTGTTCGTTTGTTCGGCAGGATAAAATGGTGTAGGACGGGGAGCGGTGGCGCTGGTCCGCTCCCCGTCCGCAACCGCTTTCACGCGCAACGTGAGCGGTAATTGGATGTTAGACAAGGCGAAAGGGCATCGTACTCCAAGTCTGCACATTCGTCGCCGACCATAATGCCAGTGCTGCAGCCAAAACTAAATCATCGTGCGAATTTTCGCGCCATTCCGACGCCGCGCCGAAGGTTTCATTCGCGCTTGCGGTGATTCTCATCTCGAAGTTTTGCAGTTCGCGCGTGAGCGTGCCAGCCTCGGGTAACTGACTGGCAATCTTTAACCGCTTGCTTTGTAGATAGACTTGCACCACTGCGACTAAATCTTTTTTCGGTACGTGGGTAACCCCGCTCCCACGCGAGACGGTTGAGCCTCCGGTAATCCAGATTGGCACGAGCTTTGAGTTATGTTTTTCTCGCCTGAACAACTCGACAACCGGCACACCGACGGCGGTCGCGTCAATCGCTAATGTCGGGCGCGATGGTCCGGATTGGAGTTCAGGTTTGTTCATCAACCGGACGGTGTCGGCGACAATTCTCAGATACTCCGTCTTGAGCGCCCACCTGTGTAAATAGGTGCAAGAAAAATGGAAATTAGCGGGGGCATTGCCAGTGCGCTCTATCACGCAAAGCGCGCTAAAATCGCGTGTCTTTCCTAAATCCAGTCCGACGAAAAGCGCCGGTTGTTTTTGGCGGATAAACCAATTGTGTCTCTCCTCAAAAGTGGCGTCCGGCGGTGGCTGTGATTGAAAAATGTTATTCATTTTTTGTGTTCCTGTCTCCCGTCATATCAGGCTAATGTCGCCGAATAACGGCTGGATGCTCGGGTCAAGCGCGCTTTCGATGTCGTCATAGCTAAAAACCGAATCAAGTGTTTCGCAGAACTCGCACATGAATTCCTGACGAAACCAAAAATCAGGCATCGCCCGGCGTTCGCCTTCGAGCCATTCGGGACTAATGCGCGGGCAATCGTGAGCCGTAATTAATACCCGCTTCCAGTCGCCCGCGCCCTCCGTCCAAATTTGGTGAAAAAATCCCCTTTTTCCCCTCGGCGTCGAGAGCAGGACGAGCCGACCGTTTGAGGTTGCCAGCATCGGTTTGATGGCATAGAAAAGCGCGTCATCGCACGCCGCCGCTTCGTCGATAATTGCCAGAGCCACGCCCGAAAACCCTCGGATTGTCTGCTCGCTGCCGGGTAGGGCGATAACGCGGCTCCCGTTCGAGAACTGCAAACGCAACGAACTCTCTTCAATTGCAGTCGGCAGTTCGGGGACGGTAATCGAGCTGTAAATATCCTTCAGCTTCTTAAACAATTCCTGTGACTGCCTTAGGCTGGGTGAGAGCATCAAGACGAGCGCATCAGGGGCGTAAATCGCCGTGTGAAGTCCTAAAACTGCCGTGATTGTCGACTTGCCGCTCTGCCGTGAGCAGTTCAAAATCATCTGTTTCACATCAGAGCGCAAAATGCCCGTTTGCCAGTCGTCGGGTACAATTCCCGCACGCCGTGCCAGTAATGAGGCGTCGTGCCTTTCACGCTCAAAGCGGTGCTTCAGGACGCTACTCGCGAATGAGACTTGCTTCGAGTTCGGCAACGTAAAGTTTGCTCTCATCGATGAATTCCTCCTCCGTTAATCCGGCACTGGAAGCGATTGAGCGCCAGTCATTTACTTGTAAATCAACTTCAACCGCCTGCGGTGCTTTACCTGCTATGCGGTCGAAAATCTCTTTTATTGCCCAACCTTGTCCTTCCACAATTGCGGAATAAACAAGCCGTGCATTAACGGCGTCAAGATTCGTTACCTGCGAAATGCCCGTGCAGAAGTCGGTAATTTGTTTGGAGTTTTGAATCTTGTCGGGTGCGATATTTTCGAGCATCTTGATAAGACGATTCTTTATATCAATGGCGCCGGGCGGCTTTCCGTTCGGATTTGGCGAAGAATCGCCCGGCTGCCATAGCTGAAGGTTTTTCTTCGAGTTTGGATGCTGCCCTCGTCCGAATTTCCCGCCTTCGTTTCTGTGTTCTTTCTGTGTATTTGCCATTTTTCTGCTCCGCCTAGAAGTTTCTTTCGAACGCTGCCACCGATTGTTCGACAACCGACTTGATAGATTCGGCAGGCGAAAGGTTTGTGGCTGAGACTTCACCAATTGAAAGCGTCCGCAGTCTGTCCTGCACCGAAATGCCATAGGAGGTTTTACCGGGCGGGGTTCCGGCTGTAATGACGTCCGTTTCCGGATACAAGTCAGCCCCTCTCAACGCGCCTCGGATATTATTCAAGCCATTTTGAAAAGTTGAGCAGGCTGTTAAATATTCGTGCAGGGTTTTTGTAAACGATTCGAGTTTTGCGTCGATGACTTTGTGCGAATCAGCAATGACTTTCAATCGTGTTTGCAAATTGAGCAGGTGCGTCTTACGTTCAGATTCGAGGTTTGTCTGTTTGATAATCTCCGCCGCTTGTTCCTGTAATTCGGCAAATTCGAGTTCAGCACGTGCGTTGCTTAAATCCTGCGCGTTTAGTTTGGCGTTGCCGCTAATAATCGCTTGTTGAATTCCGTTGATTTTATTTTGTGCCGATTCGACGGCGCTAATTGTTTCGGTGGTTTGTGTCTGCATTAATTTGTCCTCCGTGTTGAAACGTGCCAGTCGACGCTAAATGTAAAACTCGGATTGGTTCCGGCGACTGTCCAACTCACGCGCAAAGTTTCGCTAAACGGGACGGTGACGTTTATTACTTCGCGCCCCGCCGCCGCTTTTTGCGCGAAAGTTCCGATTGTGTTGTAGTTAAGCCCGTCGAGCGTGTCTTCGATAAGGACGTTCAGCGTTGGTGCTGTGCCTGATGCGGCGGTTACGTTCAATTGAGCGCGAATCGCTTCGCCGCCGTATGTCTGCACGTTGCCGCTGTTGCCGTTTGTGGTTCTTGCAAGTGTTTCAATTACTTTCATTTTATTTATCTCCTATGTTTTTTTCCAAGTTTTGAATTTCGAGTGATTTGGTTATCCTTTCGCTCGGTGAAAGATTGTCCTTGGCGACGCTCAACTTTAAGCCGCGCAGTAGCAGTTGTTCGTCCGCCGTCAATCCGTTTGTGGTGTGTTGTTTTGCGAGTTCGTGAAGTCCAAGCGATATTCGCTGCTCCGATGAAATCGCGTCCGGTTGCTTTTCGGATAGTCGTGATAATCGCTCCATTTTTTCGTTTTGTTTTAAAACATTCATAATTTTATTTTTCCTTGCTCTCATAGAGAGTCTTTTATATGGCAAGGCTGCCCTTACCCTTCCCTTTTTATTTAGCATCTGCCCAGCAGTCGACAATTTTAGCGTCAACTGGCATCGGCACGGTGAATCCTTCGGGCGTGTCCTGCATTACATCGACAACAATTCCAAGAATTTCTTCGGCGTGATCGGCGCGGCATTCGATTATTAATTCGTCGTGAACCATCGAAATAAGTTGCGCGCCCTCAGGAAGTTTTCCGGCAAGCGCAACCATCGCACGCTTAACTAAGTCGGCAGATGTTGCCTGAATGATGAAGTTTTGAGCCTGCCGAATTTCGCGCGAATTGTTGCCGTTAAGCCGTCGCCGTCTGCCAAACAGATTTTTGACGTAGCCGCGTGTCTGGATAGTTTTTTCAACCCTCGTTAAAAAACTTTTGACGCCTTTATACGTTTTGAAATAATCATTAATGTATCGTTTGCATTCTTTCGACGTGGTATCTATTCCGGTTGCCGTTAGTCTTCGATACAGTCCGGCATAACCGATGCCGTAAGCGATGCCGAAGTTAATCATTTTGGCAATGCCGCGTTCATCTTTGTTGACATCCTCTTTATTGAACATCTTTTGCGCTGTGATAGTGTGCAGGTCCGTTTCTTCGTTTGTGCAGTAGGCTTTGAGCAGTGTTTCGTCTTGGCTGTAATGAGCTAACACTCGAAGCTCCATCTGCGAGAAGTCGGCGACGATTAATTTATTGCCGTCTTCGCAAATAAAAGCACGACGGACGGCTTTTCCGAGTTCGCTTCTGCCTGGTATCTGCTGCACGTTTGGAGATGCGCAACTAAAACGTCCGGTAGCTGCGCCGAGCGGCTTGAACTCAGGATGGATGCGCCCGTTGTCGTCTGCGAACTTCGGCAAAACTTTGATAAAGGTGTTGGCAAGTTTATCGATTGAACGGTATTCGAGAATCTTGACAGCAATCGGGTGAGCTATTTCTTTTAATGATTCAACATCGACGCTGCGTGCGCCTTTACCGGTCGTTTTGGGACATTTCAAACCGAGTTTGTCGTAGAGTACTGTTCCTACTGACAGAGGCTTGCTGAGTTCAAACTCCATTCCGGCAAGCTCAAAAATTTCAGTTTTGAGCCGTTCCGATTCTGCTTTAACTTCGCGTTCAATCGTCGCTAAAGATTTTATGTCGAGCTTCATTCCGATCTCTTCCATTCGCATTACAACCGGGAGCAACTGCTTTTCCATTTCATAGACGGTTCTTAATTCATCCTTGTCTAGTTCAGTCTGAAACTTGTCCCAGAGGCGGAATGTATAACGGGCATCGTTGCGTGCATATTCGGCAAAGACTTCTGGGTCTAGTAGGCGCATTTTGTCGGCTTCGTCAAAAGTTACAGGGTCATCAATGCCGAGATGTTTTTTAGATAGTGGCTTTAATCCGTGCTCACCATTTTCATTTAAGAGATGTGCGGCAATTAACGTGTCCTCAAACTTTTCAGGAACTGGCAAGCCTGCTCGATGAAGAACTCCGAAGTCGAATTTTGCGTTATGAAAAACTACGGTTTGCTCAGTGTCGGGCATCAAGAAATCCCAAGATTCTTTATCGGTCGAATAGTCGGCATTTTGCCCGTCATAAGACAAACTCATTCCGATCATTTTTGCGTTTCTCGGAGTGATGCCAAGTTTCTTATTGAATGGTTCCGTCTCGGTGTCGAGTGCGACAAAAACACCCTCTTTAACTTTTTTAGTGTCTTTCTCTGAAATCCACTGTTCGCACTGTTCGCAGTCATCTAAGTCTTTTGTTTCTAATGACTTATCTGCGAACAGTGGATTGCTCTGTTCGCAGTTCTCTGTTCGCAGATAACTATATGATTCTAAAGAAGTTACGTCACTGCGAACAGTGCGAACAGTGAAATCCGGCAAAACAGGCAAATTATATTTAACGAACAGTTTTGAGAGTAATTCTTGATTAAATTTAATGGCTCGTTTTTTATAATTCGGAGCATCGCGCCTTTGGATAACATCCGATTTCAAATCCACGCCGGATAGAATTTTGCCGACATACACCGTTGTGTGTTTTCTCTTTTCTGGCAGCTCGGAATTTATTTCGTCCGTGATAGTTGCAATGGTCAATCGTTCATCTGGTTTGCCATCTTGACCCGTTATCATCTCCGGCGTGTATTCGACATATTTCAGATTGCCGTCTTCATCCTCATCAAATATCCGCGCATAAATAATTGCGACAAGTTTTCCGTCCAATGACTGAGACCGCTCGTCATTAACGTCTTTTGTCCGGGTTTGGAGCTGCGAGACGAAATTATCTTTTACTTCTTCGGAGTCCAGCAGTGCATACAAAGGAACCGAGATTTGGATCAGACGCTTTGATATTCCACCTTTTTGCTTTAAATCCAATTCCGCCTTTTTGAGTCTGTCCGATAACGGCTGGTTGAATGTCCGTAATCTCCAGAGTGTCAATTTGTTGCGGATTGCCTGCGCCTCTGACATCATTTCAGGCAGAAGTTGAAGCGGTATATCATTTCGCTTTGTCTCTTCGAGTTTGACAGGGTGCGTGCGGCTGGTGAACGGCTGTGAGTCCGTTGCCTTTAAGCCGGATAGAATCTTTGCGCCGAATGGATCGAAGCCTTCAGGCATAAAGTTTGAGTCCTTACTAGAACATCTGATTATTCTTGTTAGTCGTTGATAACCCGAATTCAAGACTTGGATAATCGCTTCGGTGTCTTCAGACGACGCGGCAAGATTAAATTCATCGATAATCAAAGTCGGATGAAATGCGTCGACGGTCCGGAACAATGCCGCCGCTGTTATGCCAACCGTGAACATCGGACGGTAACAAAGAAGTCCGACGGTCTGCGTAAACCTTGATTTACCGTTGCCGCTATTGCCAGTGGCATGTAGATAAGGAACTTCATTGAGTGCGTCAATGCGATATGTCATCCGTGCGTATTTACTGCTGATAGCGCGATTCTGTTCGGAGATATCAACATATTTTTCAATGAATTTTAGGATGTCGGCATCGAGTTTTTGTTCGGTGTGATACTCTTCGACGCCGGATGCGAGAAACAATCCTATCTTGTCCGCACGTTCACCATTTATTAACGGTCTGTAGGTTTTGCCGTCCTCATCCGTTACTGATTTCTCGATTGTTGTTGATTCAGAAAATGGGTCGTAACAAGCAAAGCCGCTTGTCGTCTCTTCGATAATCCGACCGTCAAGCAGAACGGCGAATGTAGTCAAAACTGGTTCTTTATCATCATCATCGATTGCCTCATTACTGACACGGTTAAACCTGTCGGCAAGGTCAATCAGTGTCCGGCTGGTGGTTAATGCATCCGGTTCGGGCAAGTTCAAATTCTTAATAAATTTTACGCGCGCCGAACTGTCCGATAAATTGAAGGTGTCCAAATGCAAAACAGATTTACAATTGCGTGCTGTCACACGCTGTTTGCCGCGTTCGCCGCGCTCGATTTCAAAAGTAATTTGTCCTTCGAGAATTGTTTCCGACATAAACGCCGAAGGTTTAACCGACGTTTCTAAATTCCACGCGGAGAGCATTTCTCTTTTGTGTTCTGCTGATTCCGTTCCGGCGAATCGCAAGCAAGCAAGCCCCCCGTCTGGAAATACTTTTGCTTTACCCTTGCCTTTTCCTTCGAGTTCGCAGGGCTGGCAATCGCAGATTAACGAACCGTCAGCTTCCTCACGGTACGACAGTCCTAAGGTGTCCAGGGCGGTTTTGAATTGTTGGATGTTCATGCGTTCACCTCCAAAAAACCGAACTCTTCGGCGTGCAAATCACACAGGACCCGAAGGACATTAACTTTTCCGTCTGTATAAGTTTCGATATAATTTTCGCCGTAAAGATGAAGTGGAAGGGCGCATTCGTCGCACGCGAAAGTAGTGGTGTGCGACACTTTTGATTGCCCGTAGGTTATAGATTGAAAATCGCAACCTTTTAGGTTAAGATTAAGTTGTTGTTTTGGTTCGTCACCTTTTTTAATATGCGCGTTACTCCTTGCCGGGAGTGGCGCGTTTTCTCTTTTATTTGTCATTTTCCCCCCGTCCTGTGCGTCCCGGCGTCAGATGAGCCACCGGACGCGATAAAATGCTCAACCGCTCGACGGTCAAATCTCATCTGACGCTTGCCGAGCCGAACGCACGGTAAATGCTTTTCCCGTGCCAATTCCCAAACGCGTTCAAGTTTTGTGTTCAAGACATCTGCGATATCTTCTGCTGTAAGTAACTTTTCCATTATTTTTTAACTCCTGAAATTTATTCTGAAACGAAAAAAAGGCTACCAAAACCTTCAAAAACAAAATGTTCTTGAAAACTTTGATAGCCTTTCCTTGCCCGGCACCACCGCGCAACCCTTTTCAAACCGAAGCCGCCGGCTTCTATCTGACGAAATGCTTTTTTGAATAGTCCAACTTTAGAGTAAAAGAATCGGACAAATTCAAATTCAAACAATTTCAAAAAATGCAGCGCCGCTGCGTCCTCTGAAATAAACTTTGAATAGCTTAAACTAATTCGGCACGCCGTGTCAAATTTTGTGCCGTTTCTGTTAGTTGTTTTTAGTTTTGGAAATTTATTTGTCAATTTTGCCTTTGTTTGGGATTAGGCAAAAATTGACAATTTTAGGAAAAAACCTTAGATTGTTTTTAGAACCTAACCGCCGTGAACGGTTTAGAAGTTTTAGAGGTGCCGTAAATTTTCGAGATTTACGGCACTTCGCTTTTATTTATCAAAAAATCTGAATCAAACTTAAATCTTTCCCGGCGCATCGTCAAGAAAAAGAATCCATTACCGATTATTTATAAATTCCTGTAAATCGGCTTCGCTCACAAAATTATGATTTTGCTTGCCTTTGGTCGCCTTTAATTTACCGCTAATAATGTAATCATTAACGCTTTTTCGGCTTACGCTGAGCCTTGCGGCAACTTCTACGGTTGAAAGCATACCTTCGGCAGCCTTTGAAATTGTCCGAGCCGTTACAGGCTTTTCTGTTGCGGTATTATCTGATTGTATATTATCTGATTGTGTATTGCTACTCGCTTGAATATTACTCGATTGTGATTTTTGATTCTCAAATAAAGCATTCGGCTGACAGTCAAACAAATCGCAAAGACTGCCAATAGTCTCAATTCCTATCTGCTTAAATCTTTCATTCCACAGACGACTTGCCATTGTTGGCGAACAGTTCAATGCCTTTTGCAGTGTATATGCCGTCGTTAGTCCTTGCGCCCGTGCCGTTTCCTGTAATTTAATTTTAATCATCGTTGTTAGGTTTCCCTTAGTTACACAAAACAATAACACACATTAAGGTAATACTCAAGAAAGTAAAAATAATTTAATTTATTTACTCATTTGTGTAATTTTAGCTTGCACTTGTTACTTGTTTGTGTAATACTCTTTCTTGTAGCAACAACTACAAATCAAAATTAAGGAAGGATAAAACAATGAACAACGAAAATACAAACACCGAAACACAAACAACAACCGGCTATTGCGATATTTGCGGAACTCAGGAAACGGACTGCACAGAAACATTAAAAAGTGAAGGCTGGGGACTTTATCCAACGTGCCAATTCTGCCCAGACTGCAATGACTAAAACGAAAGGCTTAGATAGCACGAACTGTCTAAGCCTCTCTTATCATTCACGTTTCAAAATAGGAGTAAAAAAACTATGAACAAAGAAATTTTAACACAATCGGCAATCGAAGAAGAACGCAAAACACTGGACGCGGTTATTAATATACTGCTGATATTTATATTTGGGTTGGTTGCTTTCAGCTTGGGTTATTTCATCGCGATGAGTGAAGCCGCGGCATTAGTCAAAACAATCTAAACTAATCATTCGTGATTAGAATTTACAAAAAGGAAGGACAAACAAATGAAAAAAATATCACAAAACAAAAAAACGGGAAATATTTTAAGTATCGCGGACAATTCGAAATTCACGAATAGAAAACTGATTTCTGCCGGGCGTGGGGCAAATCCCGGCGAATTCGTAACTTTTACATTAGGCGCAAATACATTCGGTCTGGTGGAAGGTGATTCGCTGATTTGCACAACGGAATTTAGTTCGGATGAAATTCGAGAAGATTCGCTTGTTGTTTTTGAAACTGAGAGCGGCTACGCACTTACCGCCGCCGCCAGCATCGATAATAGCAGCATTTTCGCTGTTGTTAAGAGATTTCAGAGAGAGTTATAAGCAAGATGCAAATTTGCATCTTGAAAGCCGTGAGCGTGAAACCTTGCGGCTTTTGGTAAAATAAACGGAGAAAATATGGCTAAAATATGCTTTGACCCGAAGGACTTTCGACAAAATGCCCTAGACCTAATTGACAAGTGCAACGTCATTTTAGAAAGATACAACGCCTCTGGTCTTGATATGTCGGTTAGGCAAGTGTACTACCAGTTAGTAGGCGCGAATGAAATCGAAAACACCAAAGGGTCTTACAAAAAAATACAGAACCTGCTGAAAGACGGCAGGCTTGCGGGTCTCATTGACTGGGATTATATAGTTGACCGAACCCGATTCCTGAGGCAATCGCCGTCGTGGGATACGTCATTTCAGGCACTGTATTCCGCTTACTACAATTTCAGAACAGATAAGTGGGCTAGGCAACTTTACCGACCTGAGGTCTGGATTGAGAAAGACGCACTGCTCGGAGTTTTCCAAAAAGCTTGCCGCGAGTTACAAGTGCCTGTGCTGAGTTGTCGCGGATATACCTCACTCTCGGAGATGTTCGAGGCTGGCAATCGGCGGTTTAGCGGCTATGTTGAGGACGCGCAGATTCCCGTCATCTTGCATTTTGGCGACCACGACCCGTCAGGCATTGATATGAGCCGTGACATAGTTGACCGAACGACTTTGCTGGCAGGTAAGAGTGCGCCAGAGTTTATTAGGCTGGCGTTGAATATGAATCAGGTTGACCAGTACCAACCGCCGCCGAACTTCGCCAAAGAGTCAGATTCACGTGCGCCTGAATATGTCGCCGAGTTCGGGAACTATAGTTGGGAACTTGATGCCTTAGAACCAACTGTTTTAAGCGACATTGTCCGAGAAAACATTCTCAAGTACCGCAATGACGACTTGTGGAACGAGGATGTCGAGGAAGAGAATGAGTACAAGAAAAAATTACACCGGTTTGTTGAAAACCACGACGAAATCGAGCAATTTCTTGATGACAACGAATTGTAAAAAGTAGCAGCCGCAAGCGTCAAAAACTTGCGGCTTCTTTTGCGTTTGTAAGTAAATCCCAGTGTGCCATAAACGAGCGTTATTGACACTCTCAAAATCAGCAGCACGGGCAATCGTTTTTATTGAGGTTCAGTGTGCCAAAACTCGTCCCGTAATCAAAGTTTTATAACTTACACTTGATTTAAGTTTTGAGACATAGCAAAAGTAAAAGCCGTGAGTTTTTAATTCATCGGCTTTTTGTTCGGCGGAAAAGTGGCGGATGGCTGCGGTTTTTGAGGTGAACATTTGTTCATTCTGGGGGCGGGGTAAAATAATGTTGAAGGGAGCACGCTGGCACCAGCCGGTTGACGGCTACGCGCTCCCTTCGCAACCGCAAACGCGCCGCGCTCGCGGTAATACGTTAAACCAATCTAAACGGCATCGTACTCCAGGCTTGGACATTCGTCGCCGACCATAATGCCAACGCCGCCGCCAGAACCAAATCGTCGTGATTGCCCTCGCGCCACTCCGACGCCGCGCCAAAGGTTTCGTTTGCGCTTGCGGTGATTCGCATCTCGAAGTTTTGCAGTTCGCGTGTGAGCGTCGCGGCTTCGGGGAGCTGGGAGGCTATCTTGAGACGTTTGTTTTGCAAATAGACTTGCACCACTGCAACTAAATCTTTCTTCGGTACGCGGGTAATTCCGCTTTCGCGCGAGACGTTTGAGCCTCCAGTAATCCAGATTGGTACGAGCTTCGAGTTATGCTTCTCACGCCTGAACAACTCGAGAACAGGGATTCCAATTGCCGTCGCGTCAAGCGCCAGTGTCGGTTGTGATGGTCCGGATTGAAGCTCTGGGGTATTCATCAGGCGCGTCGTATCGGCGACGATTGCCAGGTAATCAGTCTTAAGTTTCCAGCGGTGCAAATAGGTGCAGGAGAACTGGTAGTTGTCAGGCGCGTCGCCGGAGCGCTCCATCACGCAAAGCGCGCTAAAATCGCGTGACTTTCCCAAATCGAGACCGACGAAAAGCGACGGACGCCCCAGCCGTGCGTACCAGTTTGCCCGTTCCTCGAACGAGGCATTTGGCGGAGGTCGTAAATTAAAATTATGAGCCATGTTTTTTGTTTCTATCTCCCGTTTATATCGTACTAATGTCGCCGAACAGCGGCTGAATGCTCGGGTCGAGTGCGCCTTCGATGTCGTCATAACTAAAAACCGAATCAATCGTCTCGCAGAACTCGCACATAAATTCCTGCCTGAACCAAAAGTCGGGCATCGCTCGACGTTCGGCTTCGAGCCACGACGCTGAAATGCGCGGGCAATCGAGAGCCGTAATTAATATTCGCTTCCAGTCGCTGCTGCCCTCTGCCCATATTTGATGAAAGAAGCCTCTCTTGCCGCGCGGCGTCGAAAGCAGAATAATGCGTCCGGCACTTACGGCAAGCATTGGCTTAATGGCATAGAAAAGCGCGTCATCGCACGCCGCTGCTTCATCGATAATCGCCAAAGCCACGCCCGAAAAGCCGCGGATTGTCTGCTCGCTGCCGGGCAGTGCGATGACGCGGCTCCCGTTCGAGAACTGCAAACGCAACGAACTCTCTTCAATTGCAGTCGGCAGTTCGGGGACGGTAATCGAGCTGTAAATATCCTTCAGCTTCTTAAACAATTCCTGTGACTGCCTTAGGCTGGGTGAGAGCATCAAGACGAGCGCATCAGGGGCGTAAATCGCCGTGTGAAGTCCTAAAACTGCCGTGATTGTCGACTTGCCGCTCTGCCGTGAGCAGTTCAAAATCATCTGTTTCACATCAGAGCGCAAAATGCCCGTTTGCCAGTCGTCGGGTACAATTCCCGCACGCCGTGCCAGTAATGAGGCGTCGTGCCTTTCACGCTCAAAGCGGTGCTTCAGGACGCTACTCGCGAATGAGACTTGCTTCGAGTTCGGCAACGTAAAGTTTGCTCTCATCGATGAATTCCTCCTCCGTTAATCCGGCACTGGAAGCGATTGAGCGCCAGTCATTTACTTGTAAATCAACTTCAACCGCCTGCGGTGCTTTACCTGCTATGCGGTCGAAAATCTCTTTTATTGCCCAACCTTGTCCTTCCACAATTGCGGAATAAACAAGCCGTGCATTAACGGCGTCAAGATTCGTTACCTGCGAAATGCCCGTGCAGAAGTCGGTAATTTGTTTGGAGTTTTGAATCTTGTCGGGTGCGATATTTTCGAGCATCTTGATAAGACGATTCTTTATATCAATGGCGCCGGGCGGCTTTCCGTTCGGATTTGGCGAAGAATCGCCCGGCTGCCATAGCTGAAGGTTTTTCTTCGAGTTTGGATGCTGCCCTCGTCCGAATTTCCCGCCTTCGTTTCTGTGTTCTTTCTGTGTATTTGCCATTTTTCTGCTCCGCCTAGAAGTTTCTTTCGAACGCTGCCACCGATTGTTCGACAACCGACTTGATAGATTCGGCAGGCGAAAGGTTTGTGGCTGAGACTTCACCAATTGAAAGCGTCCGCAGTCTGTCCTGCACCGAAATGCCATAGGAGGTTTTACCGGGCGGGGTTCCGGCTGTAATGACGTCCGTTTCCGGATACAAGTCAGCCCCTCTCAACGCGCCTCGGATATTATTCAAGCCATTTTGAAAAGTTGAGCAGGCTGTTAAATATTCGTGCAGGGTTTTTGTAAACGATTCGAGTTTTGCGTCGATGACTTTGTGCGAATCAGCAATGACTTTCAATCGTGTTTGCAAATTGAGCAGGTGCGTCTTACGTTCAGATTCGAGGTTTGTCTGTTTGATAATCTCCGCCGCTTGTTCCTGTAATTCGGCAAATTCGAGTTCAGCACGTGCGTTGCTTAAATCCTGCGCGTTTAGTTTGGCGTTGCCGCTAATAATCGCTTGTTGAATTCCGTTGATTTTATTTTGTGCCGATTCGACGGCGCTAATTGTTTCGGTGGTTTGTGTCTGCATTAATTTGTCCTCCGTGTTGAAACGTGCCAGTCGACGCTAAATGTAAAACTCGGATTGGTTCCGGCGACTGTCCAACTCACGCGCAAAGTTTCGCTAAACGGGACGGTGACGTTTATTACTTCGCGCCCCGCCGCCGCTTTTTGCGCGAAAGTTCCGATTGTGTTGTAGTTAAGCCCGTCGAGCGTGTCTTCGATAAGGACGTTCAGCGTTGGTGCTGTGCCTGATGCGGCGGTTACGTTCAATTGAGCGCGAATCGCTTCGCCGCCGTATGTCTGCACGTTGCCGCTGTTGCCGTTTGTGGTTCTTGCAAGTGTTTCAATTACTTTCATTTTATTTATCTCCTATGTTTTTTTCCAAGTTTTGAATTTCGAGTGATTTGGTTATCCTTTCGCTCGGTGAAAGATTGTCCTTGGCGACGCTCAACTTTAAGCCGCGCAGTAGCAGTTGTTCGTCCGCCGTCAATCCGTTTGTGGTGTGTTGTTTTGCGAGTTCGTGAAGTCCAAGCGATATTCGCTGCTCCGATGAAATCGCGTCCGGTTGCTTTTCGGATAGTCGTGATAATCGCTCCATTTTTTCGTTTTGTTTTAAAACATTCATAATTTTATTTTTCCTTGCTCTCATAGAGAGTCTTTTATATGGCAAGGCTGCCCTTACCCTTCCCTTTTTATTTAGCATCTGCCCAGCAGTCGACAATTTTAGCGTCAACTGGCATCGGCACGGTGAATCCTTCGGGCGTGTCCTGCATTACATCGACAACAATTCCAAGAATTTCTTCGGCGTGATCGGCGCGGCATTCGATTATTAATTCGTCGTGAACCATCGAAATAAGTTGCGCGCCCTCAGGAAGTTTTCCGGCAAGCGCAACCATCGCACGCTTAACTAAGTCGGCAGATGTTGCCTGAATGATGAAGTTTTGAGCCTGCCGAATTTCGCGCGAATTGTTGCCGTTAAGCCGTCGCCGTCTGCCAAACAGATTTTTGACGTAGCCGCGTGTCTGGATAGTTTTTTCAACCCTCGTTAAAAAACTTTTGACGCCTTTATACGTTTTGAAATAATCATTAATGTATCGTTTGCATTCTTTCGACGTGGTATCTATTCCGGTTGCCGTTAGTCTTCGATACAGTCCGGCATAACCGATGCCGTAAGCGATGCCGAAGTTAATCATTTTGGCAATGCCGCGTTCATCTTTGTTGACATCCTCTTTATTGAACATCTTTTGCGCTGTGATAGTGTGCAGGTCCGTTTCTTCGTTTGTGCAGTAGGCTTTGAGCAGTGTTTCGTCTTGGCTGTAATGAGCTAACACTCGAAGCTCCATCTGCGAGAAGTCGGCGACGATTAATTTATTGCCGTCTTCGCAAATAAAAGCACGACGGACGGCTTTTCCGAGTTCGCTTCTGCCTGGTATCTGCTGCACGTTTGGAGATGCGCAACTAAAACGTCCGGTAGCTGCGCCGAGCGGCTTGAACTCAGGATGGATGCGCCCGTTGTCGTCTGCGAACTTCGGCAAAACTTTGATAAAGGTGTTGGCAAGTTTATCGATTGAACGGTATTCGAGAATCTTGACAGCAATCGGGTGAGCTATTTCTTTTAATGATTCAACATCGACGCTGCGTGCGCCTTTACCGGTCGTTTTGGGACATTTCAAACCGAGTTTGTCGTAGAGTACTGTTCCTACTGACAGAGGCTTGCTGAGTTCAAACTCCATTCCGGCAAGCTCAAAAATTTCAGTTTTGAGCCGTTCCGATTCTGCTTTAACTTCGCGTTCAATCGTCGCTAAAGATTTTATGTCGAGCTTCATTCCGATCTCTTCCATTCGCATTACAACCGGGAGCAACTGCTTTTCCATTTCATAGACGGTTCTTAATTCATCCTTGTCTAGTTCAGTCTGAAACTTGTCCCAGAGGCGGAATGTATAACGGGCATCGTTGCGTGCATATTCGGCAAAGACTTCTGGGTCTAGTAGGCGCATTTTGTCGGCTTCGTCAAAAGTTACAGGGTCATCAATGCCGAGATGTTTTTTAGATAGTGGCTTTAATCCGTGCTCACCATTTTCATTTAAGAGATGTGCGGCAATTAACGTGTCCTCAAACTTTTCAGGAACTGGCAAGCCTGCTCGATGAAGAACTCCGAAGTCGAATTTTGCGTTATGAAAAACTACGGTTTGCTCAGTGTCGGGCATCAAGAAATCCCAAGATTCTTTATCGGTCGAATAGTCGGCATTTTGCCCGTCATAAGACAAACTCATTCCGATCATTTTTGCGTTTCTCGGAGTGATGCCAAGTTTCTTATTGAATGGTTCCGTCTCGGTGTCGAGTGCGACAAAAACACCCTCTTTAACTTTTTTAGTGTCTTTCTCTGAAATCCACTGTTCGCACTGTTCGCAGTCATCTAAGTCTTTTGTTTCTAATGACTTATCTGCGAACAGTGGATTGCTCTGTTCGCAGTTCTCTGTTCGCAGATAACTATATGATTCTAAAGAAGTTACGTCACTGCGAACAGTGCGAACAGTGAAATCCGGCAAAACAGGCAAATTATATTTAACGAACAGTTTTGAGAGTAATTCTTGATTAAATTTAATGGCTCGTTTTTTATAATTCGGAGCATCGCGCCTTTGGATAACATCCGATTTCAAATCCACGCCGGATAGAATTTTGCCGACATACACCGTTGTGTGTTTTCTCTTTTCTGGCAGCTCGGAATTTATTTCGTCCGTGATAGTTGCAATGGTCAATCGTTCATCTGGTTTGCCATCTTGACCCGTTATCATCTCCGGCGTGTATTCGACATATTTCAGATTGCCGTCTTCATCCTCATCAAATATCCGCGCATAAATAATTGCGACAAGTTTTCCGTCCAATGACTGAGACCGCTCGTCATTAACGTCTTTTGTCCGGGTTTGGAGCTGCGAGACGAAATTATCTTTTACTTCTTCGGAGTCCAGCAGTGCATACAAAGGAACCGAGATTTGGATCAGACGCTTTGATATTCCACCTTTTTGCTTTAAATCCAATTCCGCCTTTTTGAGTCTGTCCGATAACGGCTGGTTGAATGTCCGTAATCTCCAGAGTGTCAATTTGTTGCGGATTGCCTGCGCCTCTGACATCATTTCAGGCAGAAGTTGAAGCGGTATATCATTTCGCTTTGTCTCTTCGAGTTTGACAGGGTGCGTGCGGCTGGTGAACGGCTGTGAGTCCGTTGCCTTTAAGCCGGATAGAATCTTTGCGCCGAATGGATCGAAGCCTTCAGGCATAAAGTTTGAGTCCTTACTAGAACATCTGATTATTCTTGTTAGTCGTTGATAACCCGAATTCAAGACTTGGATAATCGCTTCGGTGTCTTCAGACGACGCGGCAAGATTAAATTCATCGATAATCAAAGTCGGATGAAATGCGTCGACGGTCCGGAACAATGCCGCCGCTGTTATGCCAACCGTGAACATCGGACGGTAACAAAGAAGTCCGACGGTCTGCGTAAACCTTGATTTACCGTTGCCGCTATTGCCAGTGGCATGTAGATAAGGAACTTCATTGAGTGCGTCAATGCGATATGTCATCCGTGCGTATTTACTGCTGATAGCGCGATTCTGTTCGGAGATATCAACATATTTTTCAATGAATTTTAGGATGTCGGCATCGAGTTTTTGTTCGGTGTGATACTCTTCGACGCCGGATGCGAGAAACAATCCTATCTTGTCCGCACGTTCACCATTTATTAACGGTCTGTAGGTTTTGCCGTCCTCATCCGTTACTGATTTCTCGATTGTTGTTGATTCAGAAAATGGGTCGTAACAAGCAAAGCCGCTTGTCGTCTCTTCGATAATCCGACCGTCAAGCAGAACGGCGAATGTAGTCAAAACTGGTTCTTTATCATCATCATCGATTGCCTCATTACTGACACGGTTAAACCTGTCGGCAAGGTCAATCAGTGTCCGGCTGGTGGTTAATGCATCCGGTTCGGGCAAGTTCAAATTCTTAATAAATTTTACGCGCGCCGAACTGTCCGATAAATTGAAGGTGTCCAAATGCAAAACAGATTTACAATTGCGTGCTGTCACACGCTGTTTGCCGCGTTCGCCGCGCTCGATTTCAAAAGTAATTTGTCCTTCGAGAATTGTTTCCGACATAAACGCCGAAGGTTTAACCGACGTTTCTAAATTCCACGCGGAGAGCATTTCTCTTTTGTGTTCTGCTGATTCCGTTCCGGCGAATCGCAAGCAAGCAAGCCCCCCGTCTGGAAATACTTTTGCTTTACCCTTGCCTTTTCCTTCGAGTTCGCAGGGCTGGCAATCGCAGATTAACGAACCGTCAGCTTCCTCACGGTACGACAGTCCTAAGGTGTCCAGGGCGGTTTTGAATTGTTGGATGTTCATGCGTTCACCTCCAAAAAACCGAACTCTTCGGCGTGCAAATCACACAGGACCCGAAGGACATTAACTTTTCCGTCTGTATAAGTTTCGATATAATTTTCGCCGTAAAGATGAAGTGGAAGGGCGCATTCGTCGCACGCGAAAGTAGTGGTGTGCGACACTTTTGATTGCCCGTAGGTTATAGATTGAAAATCGCAACCTTTTAGGTTAAGATTAAGTTGTTGTTTTGGTTCGTCACCTTTTTTAATATGCGCGTTACTCCTTGCCGGGAGTGGCGCGTTTTCTCTTTTATTTGTCATTTTCCCCCCGTCCTGTGCGTCCCGGCGTCAGATGAGCCACCGGACGCGATAAAATGCTCAACCGCTCGACGGTCAAATCTCATCTGACGCTTGCCGAGCCGAACGCACGGTAAATGCTTTTCCCGTGCCAATTCCCAAACGCGTTCAAGTTTTGTGTTCAAGACATCTGCGATATCTTCTGCTGTAAGTAACTTTTCCATTATTTTTTAACTCCTGAAATTTATTCTGAAACGAAAAAAAGGCTACCAAAACCTTCAAAAACAAAATGTTCTTGAAAACTTTGATAGCCTTTCCTTGCCCGGCACCACCGCGCAACCCTTTTCAAACCGAAGCCGCCGGCTTCTATCTGACGAAATGCTTTTTTGAATAGTCCAACTTTAGAGTAAAAGAATCGGACAAATTCAAATTCAAACAATTTCAAAAAATGCAGCGCCGCTGCGTCCTCTGAAATAAACTTTGAATAGCTTAAACTAATTCGGCACGCCGTGTCAAATTTTGTGCCGTTTCTGTTAGTTGTTTTTAGTTTTGGAAATTTATTTGTCAATTTTGCCTTTGTTTGGGATTAGGCAAAAATTGACAATTTTAGGAAAAAACCTTAGATTGTTTTTAGAACCTAACCGCCGTGAACGGTTTAGAAGTTTTAGAGGTGCCGTAAATTTTCGAGATTTACGGCACTTCGCTTTTATTTATCAAAAAATCTGAATCAAACTTAAATCTTTCCCGGCGCATCGTCAAGAAAAAGAATCCATTACCGATTATTTATAAATTCCTGTAAATCGGCTTCGCTCACAAAATTATGATTTTGCTTGCCTTTGGTCGCCTTTAATTTACCGCTAATAATGTAATCATTAACGCTTTTTCGGCTTACGCTGAGCCTTGCGGCAACTTCTACGGTTGAAAGCATACCTTCGGCAGCCTTTGAAATTGTCCGAGCCGTTACAGGCTTTTCTGTTGCGGTATTATCTGATTGTATATTATCTGATTGTGTATTGCTACTCGCTTGAATATTACTCGATTGTGATTTTTGATTCTCAAATAAAGCATTCGGCTGACAGTCAAACAAATCGCAAAGACTGCCAATAGTCTCAATTCCTATCTGCTTAAATCTTTCATTCCACAGACGACTTGCCATTGTTGGCGAACAGTTCAATGCCTTTTGCAGTGTATATGCCGTCGTTAGTCCTTGCGCCCGTGCCGTTTCCTGTAATTTAATTTTAATCATCGTTGTTAGGTTTCCCTTAGTTACACAAAACAATAACACACATTAAGGTAATACTCAAGAAAGTAAAAATAATTTAATTTATTTACTCATTTGTGTAATTTTAGCTTGCACTTGTTACTTGTTTGTGTAATACTCTTTCTTGTAGCAACAACTACAAATCAAAATTAAGGAAGGATAAAACAATGAACAACGAAAATACAAACACCGAAACACAAACAACAACCGGCTATTGCGATATTTGCGGAACTCAGGAAACGGACTGCACAGAAACATTAAAAAGTGAAGGCTGGGGACTTTATCCAACGTGCCAATTCTGCCCAGACTGCAATGACTAAAACGAAAGGCTTAGATAGCACGAACTGTCTAAGCCTCTCTTATCATTCACGTTTCAAAATAGGAGTAAAAAAACTATGAACAAAGAAATTTTAACACAATCGGCAATCGAAGAAGAACGCAAAACACTGGACGCGGTTATTAATATACTGCTGATATTTATATTTGGGTTGGTTGCTTTCAGCTTGGGTTATTTCATCGCGATGAGTGAAGCCGCGGCATTAGTCAAAACAATCTAAACTAATCATTCGTGATTAGAATTTACAAAAAGGAAGGACAAACAAATGAAAAAAATATCACAAAACAAAAAAACGGGAAATATTTTAAGTATCGCGGACAATTCGAAATTCACGAATAGAAAACTGATTTCTGCCGGGCGTGGGGCAAATCCCGGCGAATTCGTAACTTTTACATTAGGCGCAAATACATTCGGTCTGGTGGAAGGTGATTCGCTGATTTGCACAACGGAATTTAGTTCGGATGAAATTCGAGAAGATTCGCTTGTTGTTTTTGAAACTGAGAGCGGCTACGCACTTACCGCCGCCGCCAGCATCGATAATAGCAGC
>MWWB01000046.1_pt1 | contig 21860 bp, 22 predicted proteins | sample 1047291 | NCBI WGS metagenome assembly MWWB01 (sample SAMN06349976, study PRJNA376086) | soil metagenome | isolation source: MS4-1 sample Antarctic (ecotone) soil | place: Antarctica | reverse complement strand
TATGCAGCAGGTGGAGAGTTTTCAAAAGAAAACACAAAAGAAGGATTAGTTTTTTTGGAAGTTGCTTTAAAACTGATTTACAAAGGCACTGCTATTATGGGTGCCTTTTTTTGAGACAAAAAAAGCTATAGGTACACCTATAGCTAAATAATGAAGAGATATATGTTAGGATAGAGTAGCTTTTAACGCTATCGAACCATCAGGCCCTTCTAATAACCGCTAGCAAAATCGCAATCACTGCAATTACTAATAAGATATGAATTAAACCTGAAGCGCTATATACAAAAAAACCAAGCAGCCATCCTATTATAAGAACAACAGCCACGATATAAAGTATACTTCTCATCATTAAAAGTTTTAGGTTAATAATGCTTTGATAGTTTAAAAAACCTTGCCATTATTTCTCTCGTTCAACAACTAATATGACAAAGCACTAAAGCAATAGAAGATTTTTAGTGCTGCGAGTAAAAATATCCCCAGAAGTAAAAGCTTGAGTATCAATCAATATAAATAGTAATGGCACGAACTTACTATAAACCTTTTACAACCTTTGTTGAACATGAAACAGGTTAAGAAGTATTTTAATGTTTTAAAAGATGCTGGTGCGGCTTTTATTGATGATAACTGTATTAAATTAAGTGCAGCACTTTCTTACTACACTATCTTCTCTATAGGACCTCTTCTTGTAATTGTTATTTCTCTTTCAGGTTTATTTTTTGGGCAGGATGCAGTAAGAGGCAGATTGTTTGGACAAATTAAAGGGCTTGTTGGTCCGGAGGCTGCGGCGCAAGTTCAGGACATTATTAAAAATATTCAAGGTACAGAAACAGGCACCATCGGAACTATTGTAGGAGCAATTATTTTAGTTATCGGCGCTACAGGAATTTTTACTGAAATACAAGACTCTATAAATTTTATATGGTCGTTACGGGCAAAACCTAAAAGAGGTTTATTAAAGCTCCTAATTAACCGGCTGCTTTCGTTTTCGCTTATCATAAGTTTGGGTTTTCTGCTATTGGTATCCTTAGTAATAAGCGCACTGATGGATCTGCTCAATGATCGGCTTGCACGCATATTTCCCGCACCTACTGTATATATATTTTACGTACTTAATATTTTCTCAGTCTTCTTTATCATAAGTGTATTGTTTGCCATTATTTTTAAAGTATTGCCCGATGGTAAGATTAAATGGAAAGATGCTTTTGTGGGAGCATCATTTACAGCTATTTTATTTCTTATCGGAAAAGCAGCGATTGGTTTTTATATTGGTCACTCAACGTTAGGGGTTACCTATGGAGCCGCTGCTTCCATCATTATTATCTTAACATGGGTGTATTACACTTCTATCATTCTTTATTTTGGGGCTGAGTTTACCAAAATTTTTGCCCTGGAACATGGAGGAGGAATTGTACCTAATAACACCGCCGTTTTTATAATTAAGCAGGAAGCAAAAGAAATTGATCCGCTGCTAAAAAAAGTGCAGACAAATATTAAGACCTAAAGCTCTGGCAGAACAAAAATGATTAATAGCTGTTAAACTAAACATTGTTATAAATAAACTTGTAATGACACAACAACATTTGCAGAACGAGCAAGCAGTAAGGAAACTCAATGAGTTGGTAAAAGATGTAAAAGTATGCATGTTTGCTACCATCAATCCCGATCACACATTGTTTAGCAGGCCAATGCAAACAATAAAAATTGATGAGGAAGGAAACATTTGGTTTTTTACAAATGATTCATCAGGAAAGGTAGACGATGTCTCTAAAGAAAATACAGTGTATCTAATGTACTCACACCCTGACCAAAACACCTATGTGCATGTAAAAGGCAATGCATCGGTGGTTAATGACCAGCAAAAGATAGAAGAGCTCTGGTCGCCTGTAGTCAAAGCATGGTTTCCTGGTGGAGTAACAGACCCTGCTTTATGTTTGCTGAAAGTAGAAACGCAGGAAGCAAGTTACTGGGATGGAACATCAAACAAATTTGTTGTTTTCTTTAATATGCTAAAGGCCATTGCAAAAGGAGAGACACCGGATAACGGACAATTTGGAGAATTGAATGTAAACAACAGATAAGTTCCCTTACATTTTAGTAATTGTACGAGGTGTTTTTCCGTGTAGAAGGGTTTCCTCATTTGCTCATTTTCAACAAGGGTGTAATCGTTAGAACAGCGCAATAAATTAGGTACACTTTTAGAGGTATTTGTGTAAACGGTTTAGGTATGTTTAACGATAAAAATCTAATTTTCCTAAAAGAAAAAATCAAGGATTTAGGTGTTGCACTCTTTCATTGTGACTCTAAAAGTTTACTTCGGATCCCCACAACAATTATTCAAACGCATAGTGTTGATGATAATTGTGATATTCTATTTTTTATCAGTCGCCCCCAACAAGATATTAATGAATTTGAACAGGAGTTTCTTGTAGACTTAAATTATTTTAAAAAGGGCAAGGATTTCTTTATAAACGTATCAGGAAAAGCACGAATTGTAAAAGATCCCGAAGAACTTACCTATATAACTAACCTTACTCCCGCTGAAGTAACTAATGCACTGACAAACCAGGTATTGATAAGAGTTAAAATACTGAAAGCAGATTTGGTTGATAATAACCTTGCCGGAAAAAACTATTTGTTGAAAAAAACACAGACCTTATTTTATGGCCTGTTCGATTGGGGAGTACCAGGAGCACGGAGTTACGATTTTAGTACTAATTCTGCCTTACAACAATATGGTTTTTAACTCTGTTTTCATGCTATAAAAGGGTAGTAGCACTTAATCTACTTTTTTAAATCCTATAATAAAAGAAGTTCCTTTGCCTGGTTCAGATTTTACATCAATATGTGCATTATGCGATTGTATGATATTTAGCGCAGAAGCTAAGCCCAATCCCATTCCATTTCTTTTTGAGGTAAAATAAGGCTCAAACAAACGCTGCATATTCTCCTCAGTAATACCGCAGCCATTGTCATATATTTTAACGAGGTTTTCAGTTTCATCCGGAGATATGGTTATCGTTAATGTTCCTGCACCCTCTTCCATTGCTTCAATTGCATTGATTATTATATTTAAAAAGGCAAGCTTAATTTTATCTTCATCCAATAAAGCATACACTTGTTGTTTTGGATAAGAAACAACTAACTCAATTCTTTTAAGCGTCATACGATCAATAGCTGCAGAAATTGCATTATCCATAACAGATTGCAGGGTTGTTTTCTGCAGGTTCATTTGAGAAGACAATCTTGAGGAATTGAGGAGCTCAGTAATTAAATGACCTATCCTTTTTCCATTACGTTGTACAATTTCGAGATACAATTTCAACTCTTTGTCATTTGCCTGCTGCATTAATTGCTCAATCGAAAGGTTTATATTATTCAGCGGATTTCTTACCTCATGTGCAAGAGTGCGAACCAACCTTCCGGTAGCTGCAAGCTTTTCAGCTTGTAAAGCGGTTTTCTCAGCTTTTTTGCGGCTTGTATTGTCATGAATAATCCCTTGAACATAGTTCTCCCCATCATTATTTATTTCAATAGAAGCAGATATGATGCAACTTTTAATTTCGCCGCTTTTTGATAAGAGTTCTACTTCAAAATCATCAAGTTCCCCAAGTTCACTTAGTATATCAGAAAAATAAATTTTCTGACCGGGGTTATTAAACAAAGTGGTAAGATCTGCGTGTAATAACTCATGCAGCTCGTATTCAAGTAACTCTGTAGCTGCATAATTTATATCAATAATTTTAAAATTGCTTGTGGTAATAAATACTACATCTTTAGATTTTTCGAACATTAAGCGGTATTTCCTTTCATTAGCCTTCAAGGCTCTCATAGAAGATGCTCTTTCTAAAGAGTAGCGGATACAGCGCTCAAGCTTTTCAGTATTGAGTTCACTTTTAACAAGGTAGTCGTAAGCACCACTTTCCATTGCCTTTACGTCTATTTCCTGGGTGCCTTTGCCTGTTAGGAGAATTATAGGAGCTTCGCATCCCCGCGCAATAGCAGCCATTAAGAGATCCATTCCGGTTTTAATCCCCAGCCTGTAATCAACAAAATAAATATCGTGGCTGTTGGATGATAATTTTTGCAATGCATCATTATAATTATACGACCAATCAACTACAAAATTTTTTCCCGGGACCGTTCTTATATAATCTGCTGTTATAAAAAAATCATCTTCGTCATCATCCACTATTAATATTCGTGTAACCTCTGCATTAAATCTGTTCATCATCTAAATCTGCATTAGAAAGCTTACTTGTTTTTATTCAATTTGCTATTATTATTATAAAAGCAAAAAGGGTAAATTTCTGTTTTACCCTTTTTGTTACAATTTGCATGATGCATTACAAATCGCTGTTAAATTGTTTGTACTGCTTCATCTTGTTATAAAGAGTTTTCCTGTCAACATTTAAAATTTTAGCAGCTTTGCTTTTATTATAATTTGCCTTTCTTAAAGCTTCTACTATCATTTCATATTCTGCATCAATGCTCGCTCCCTTTAAACTATGTTCATTAATTTCAAGAGATTTTGTGAATACGGGTTCCGGAGCTGAAGTTGTAGCTGTAGGATAAGTTGTAATAACAGGAGCAGGAGGATCAGAATTTATTGTAGCGGCGGTAAATGTTTCTTCCGCCGCTTCTACAAACTGCAATTTTGAAAAGTTAGTTATTTCAAAGGGCAATACGGTTGGCATTATAAAATCTGTATCGCATAACAGGGTTGCTCTTTTAACTACATTTTTCAATTCACGAAGATTTCCCGGCCAAACATAACTCTTAAATATTGCTTCTACTTCAGGCGAAAAACCCTTGATGTTCTTATGCAACTCATCGTTAGTAAGCTTAAGAAAGTGTCTTGCAAAAATCATAAGGTCGTACTTACGATCTCTTAACGGAGGAACTTCGATACTGAATTCATTAAAACGATGATAAAGATCCTCCCGAAATTTTCCTTTACGTGCGGCATCCAACAAACGCTCATTACTAGCAATAATTATTCGCACATCCAAATCAATATCTTTATTACCTCCTATCCTTCTCATCTTTCTTTCCTGAACTACCCTTAACAATGCTACCTGTATATCATAACTAAGATTGGCAACCTCGTCAAGAAAAATAGTGCCTCCGTTTGCAATCTCAAAGCTTCCTATTTTTTGATTTAAGGCTCCCGTAAAAGAACCTTTTTCGTGTCCAAAAAGTTCACTTCCTGCTAATTCTTTAGAAAGAGCTCCGCAATCAATAGCAGCAAAAGGATTGTCTTTTCGCCTGCTTCTTTTATGAATTTCCTGCGCTATTGCTTCTTTTCCACTTCCGCTTTCCCCGTAAATTAGTATACTGTAATTGGTGGGCGAAACAAGATCAATTTGTTTTAGAATATGTTTAAACTCAGGACTATCACTAAATATGTACGGCCCTGATGAGATTGTTTTTCCTTTGTTTAAATTTTTTTGATCATCATCCTGGGATACAACAGAGGGACTTTCAGGAGTTTTAGAAGTTTTTTCCAGCGCGGTTTTAATACTTAATAATATTTCATCCGGAAAAAGTGGTTTGGTCACGTAATCATGAGCACCAAGCTTCATTACATCCACGGCAACTTTAATATCGCTGTAACCTGTAACAATTATAACAGGTGTATAGGGATATTTTTCTTTAATTTTTATCAATAACTCTTTACCATCAAAGTCCTCGAGTCTAAAATCGCAAAGTACCAGGCTGGGTTCATTATTTTCCAGTTCTTCAAGCGCTTTTTTGCCATTATGAGCAAGGGCTACATCGTATCCATTTTTAGTTAGAAACCGCTTCAATAGCAGGCACATATCCACATCGTCATCGATTACTAAAATTCTACTCATTTAAAAATTTATACTTAAAATTAATTTATTTAAAGGGATTTAAGCCCACATTCTTCTTAGCTGCGCAACTGGTATTTGTAATTGTTCGCGGTATTTTGCAATCGTTCTTCTGGCTACATTAATACCTTTATTTGCTAAGATAGCTACTAATTGCTGATCTGTATAAGGGTTCAATTTATCTTCTTTCTCAATCACTCCTTCGATGGCAGATTGTATAACTCTGTTACTTATTACTTCTCCTTCTTTGTTAATAATGCCTTCAGTAAATAAGTTTTTAAGCAGAATTATTCCAAAGGGAGTATCAACATATTTGTTAGAAGTAACTCTTGATACAGTTGAAATATCTACCCCTACTTTGTCAGCAATATTTTTTAGGATCATGGGTTTTAGAAGACTTACTTCTCCGCTAAGAAAATAGTTTCTTTGAAGATCTACGATTGCTTTCATTATTTGCATCATAGTAGACTCGCGTTGTTTGATTGCATTTACAAACCATTGGGCCGAACTTAATTTACTTTTAAAATATTGCGTAGTGCTTTTATCGCGGTTTGCCCCCGTTTGTTGTACATTTTCCATTAAGGACTGATTGATGTACAACGATGAAGATCTTGACCGGTATAAATTTACTTCGATATTACCCTCATCATTTATAATTAAAATAAAGTCGGGAATAATATTATTATTAACTCCGGAACCTTCATTCTCTTCTAAAATTGGCTTTAATTTTAGAGAAGCCAGTAGCCGTAAAACTATTTTTAACTCCTCCTCGTCTATTGACAAAGCTTCCGTAATCTTATCCATATTACGGTGCGAAAGTTCGGAGTAATAATCTTCTAATAACCTGATCGCCATTTTTACATCCGGGCCCTTCTTTTTAAAATTGTTAAGTTGTAACAGAAGGCATTCACGTGTATTTTTAGCTCCTATTCCAACCGGGTCAAGTCCTTGGATGTACTTAACTACTTCCTGCAGTTCACTTGCCTCCACAATAACACCCTGTTTAAAAGAAAGGTCGTCTGCCATGTCTTCGAGGTCCTGTAAAAGAAAACCATTACAATTAATACAGTCGATTATGTAATCAGCCAACTTCAATTGTTTATCGGCTAGTCCCTCATACCTTATTTGTTCTTTCAGTCCCTCCCGAAAATCGCTAAACGCTTTAATAGGAACATTTGGAATTGACTCCTGGTTGAAATAATTTTCATACTCAAGTTTGTAATCAGGTACATCGTCATAGCCATGCTCCTCCCAATCTTCATAATCCTGCACTGACTCTTTTTCAAATTTTTCAACCGCTACTGTCTCTTCCTCCTCGTTCATCTCCAATAAAGGATTTTCGTCTAATTCATCCTGTATACGCTGGTCTAACTCCAATACATTTAAATGAAAAATGTTTAGCATTTGAATTTGCTGAGGCAATATCTTCAACTGCTGTTTTTGGGTTTGAATTTGAGTAAGCATGTAATTGTAGGGGGTTTAAAATATTTTTAAGCTAAAAACCAATTAGGAACCAAATTATCAGAATGTGTATAAAAACTTTGTTTGTTAATTTTCAATCATTTAAATATAAGTATTATTTCTTTGTATAATCCTCACAATTAGAAGAATTTGAATTAATTATAGTATGTAGAAAACTTTCTACACGCATTGAAAATATTTTTTTAAGTTTAGCAAAAGCTACTAAAAATTGAAAAAGAGCCTACGCATTATTTTTATTGGCTATGGCCTGTCCTTTGTCATTCTTACTATAGCTTTTCTCTTTTCGCGCAGACTAAATTCGTTACTTGATTTTTCTAATGAAATCGAGCATACTTATCTTGTAAGAAACCAGATTTTAAAAATTAAATTGTACTTAACACAGGCAGAAAACAATCAACGTGGGTTCATCTTACTCAAAGATAGTACTTTGTTAAAACCTCTTAAGGAGAGCCAGAAAAATATTCTTTACGAACTTCAAAACCTCGGTGCTCTTGTAAAAAATAATACCGAGCAACAACAAATTTTAATTAAGCTTAAAAACGACGTTTCAAGACGGTTCCAGGTTCTTTATCAAACTATTGAATATGCGGCTGAAGGTAACATAGAGAGACTTAAAATAAGCGCACATAACGGCGTAGAAATAATGAACGGCTTCCAAAAACTCGCCCTGAGAATGGAGCAAATTGCATTAGATCAATTGAAGGAAAGTGAAACAAGCAAGAAGGATTTGGAAAAATTTGCTCCTTTATATTTAAACCTTGTACTTATAATCTCCTGCATTTTTCAAACACTTTCTTTTATTTTTTTATTTAAGGAATTTAGGAGGAGCAACTTGTACTACCAGCAACTTGAAAGAAAAATCCAGGAACTGAACGTCTCTAGCACTGAACTTGAACAGATAGCATTTGTAGCATCTCATGACTTACAAGAACCACTTCGAAAAATCAGAACATTTAGCGATAGGCTAATTAAGAGTCATAAGGAAAATTTAAACGAAGAAGGAAAATTGGTTTTAGGAAGAATAGCTTATGCAGCATCACGAATGCAAGGGCTGATTGAAGACCTGGTAAATTTTACCAAAATATTGAAAACAGAAGAAAGACTTCATCCTGTTGATTTAAATTATTGCATTGAAGAGGCGATTGAACAATTGCACGATATTATAAAAGCAAAAAGCGCTGTTATAAATATTGATCCGCTACCAATTATAGATGGCTATGGAAAGCAGTTACAACTGCTGTTTACAAACCTTATTGATAATGCTTTAAAATTTACCAGGACAAATGTTAGCCCTGTAATAAATATTTCTGTTTCTATCAAAGGGGGCAATAGTATTGAACCTAATAATAAAAAAATAGAGACTAAAACTTTTTATAAGATTTCAGTGAGCGATAATGGAATTGGATTCGATAAAGAGTTTATGAACAAAATCTTTATAATTTTTCAGCGCCTTCATACACAAAATTCGCAATATCAGGGAAAAGGGGTTGGACTTGCTATTTGCAAACGAGTCATGATAAATCATGACGGTTATATAACAGCCACCGGAGAGCAAGGAGTCGGAGCAACTTTTAATGTGTACTTTCCGGAAACGACGGAGCCTTAAAATAATTAAATATTCTTTCGTAAGCTGAAGCTACTGCATCATCCCAGTTTTTAGAATTACATGACTCCACTATAGTGTCATGTGCTGTTTTTATACTAAATGTAACACCTTTCACTTTTTCCACTACACTCTCAAATAAATGAATTTCTACTGCCTCAATCGTTTTAAAAGTTTGTTGCAGGGTGTTGATCTTTTCCATCATCATATCGCATAAGGAGCATGCGCAAAGAACGTTACTTGTGTTTACGTCTAATTTTAATGAAAAACTCATGATGAAAGGTTTTATTATTATTTAATAGCTTTTTTCGTGTTCTCAAATTACAGAATTTTCTGGTATTCCAAAGTTTTTATAATCAGTTTCTGTTACAACTAGGAGTACTTAGCTTAAACATCCAAAATTCTTATAATTCAAACCATTGACATCCCTTCTAACAGTAATCCATTTTATTTAGTAATCCAACTATAGATAATATAAACGCCAAATTATCTCAATGCTAAATAGGGTAAATGTGCTTCTATACTATAGTTTTCGTTTTGAGAAATTGTTTCTACACATATCTTATAATACACTAAAAGTTCAGTTAACTAAAATAGTTGGCAAAATTTTTATTGCTATTTGAGTATGGATAGGAAGAAGAAAGTATTGATTATAGACGATGAAGTTGATTTTTGTTTACTTATGCAGTTCTACCTATCAAAAAAAAATTGTGAAGTTACCTTTTCACATACTCTTAAAGATGGCCTTGGATCTATAAGAAATAAGACACCTGATATCGTTATTCTTGATAATAATCTCCCTGATGGTTTTGGATGGCCTGCAGCAAAAAATATTTTAGACGCTGCCCCCGAAGTGCACCTATTTTTAATAAGCGCAAATAAACCTTCGAATAAAGATGATATTAATAATGATAACATTAATAATGGTCATTTCCATGTAGTTGAAAAACCCATTTCAATCTCCCAGATCGATAATTTCCTCCAATAATTATTGTAATATATCTCCCCGAAAGTTGCATGGCTTAAAAGGACGCCATACTTGGCTTTCATCTTTTTAATGGTATAGTTTTTTAATCTGTAAAAAAGGATATTTAAATCTTATAAAATCTGTCTTATGGGTAACGTAAATGAAGTAATTAAAGAACGAGCTAAAGATCCTAATCCTAAAACTTCCTCTTCGGATGGAACATCATCTGATGACAAAACGAGCGGAGAATCAACAGTGCAGCAAGGGCAGCAGGTACTAAATGAAGAAGATCAAAACAAAGCTATAAATAAGGAGCAAGCGAATGAAGAATACGTAAGCGATATAAACAACAACACTATCCAGGCAAATGAAAACCCTACCGGTTTAGTTGGGCTGAACATGCTTGGAGATGAAGACGATGATGATGACGACGATGACGATGATCCGTTAACCGAAATTGAGATTGGGGATGACCCTGAAGAAACAAAAAAGAAAATACCTGTGATGTAAAAGCCGCGCAAGTCTCAAAAAGGTTTACCATGCGTTGAAGCGATTACTGATTTAGCCAAAAATGGAATCGAATGCATAGTTTGCAGAAATAAAGAAGTTGATTGATTTCCCGCAAAAAAACGTTGAACTGTTCTTCCCATCCAGAGCCGTTTGGAGAATTTCCTTTGCCATTCGGAAGCAAATTGATCCTCCATTTCGCCTCTTGACAATTTACTCTCAAAGTATTTTTGGATAGTGCTAAATACAATTTTACTTGCATGCATTGCCATGCTCATTCCGTTACCACACAACGGGCTGATCATACCTGCTGCATCGCCCAATAGCAAGACATGATCCTCCACCTGCGACTTCTTATTGAAACTGATCTGTGAAATAGCTAGTGGCTGTTCGTATAAAAATGTCGCCTTTTCAAAAATCTCTTTCAGCCTTGGGTTTTTATAAAGTACTTTCTTTTGTAATTCATCAATTGAATTGTTTGATGATCGTAAATTCTCCGCTGTAGTTAAATAACAAAGGCAACTTTTATCATCCTCAATTTTTGAAATACCGCAATAGCCGTTATAAAAATTATGTAAAGAGATTTCGGCGGGGTTGTGCAAATGTCGGATGTGGTATTTTATGCCTATGTAATTATTTAAAACATTGTTCTTCTGGCGTACAAAAGGTCTGTTCCATTTAACATCGAGATTGCTTCGCTTACCAAAACAGCCTGCTGCTATTTTCGAAACAATTGTTTGTTGAGATGTTTGTACTGCAAACAAATCATCTTCAAAAACAACTTCATTTACCTTTGTTTTAGTCCATACTTCAACTCCTTTTGCCACCGCAATTTTATATAAAGCATTATCTAAAAAATAACGGCTAATACCAAACCCGCCTAATGGAAGATTGAACTTATATAGCTTGCCATTTGTGTCTGATAGCTGAAGCGTTTTAATGATAGGCAAGTTCAATTGGTCTAAATGCATGCCTAACCCTTGCAAAAAATTCCGGCTTTCCAGGCTAATATATTCTCCGCAAACTTTATGAAAAGGATACTCTTCTTTTTCGAATAGGATAACCGAGTAGCCATTTTCGGCACACTGTATAGCAAGGCAAAGGCCTGCAAGACCTCCACCAATTATAGCTACGTCATATGGTTCTTTGCTGCTCATGTTTGTATATAACCAAATAGCGAAAAGCCCACTTCCACAACACTTTTGCCGATGCTGTTTTGCTTGCCATGCATAATTGCTCCAATTCCTTTTTAAGAAAGCCGCGGGCAACGCTTAACGGAGCATCGTTCTTTACAAGATAAGAGGAAGAAAACAGCTTAGTAAGAATTTTTATAGAATAATAAGCAAGGGAATTACGATGAAGATCATTTATGAAAAACCCTAAGAGTGATTTTTCTTTCATCCATTTAAACTGCAAAACCAATTCGTCGTCGGTGAAATGGTGACAAAACAAACTTGAAAATATAATATCTGGCAGGGTGGTAAAATGAACAGTTCTGTAGTCGCTCGTTATCCATTTAGTTATTGCACTAAGTTCAGTCCGGGTTTCAGCAAATTCTATACATTCTTTTTTTATGTCTATTCCAATACACAACACTTTAATATTTCTACTGCTGCACCAATTATAAATAGCAACTAAATTATCCCCGCCACCACAACCAATTTCACAAACAACTACCTCTTTTTTTTTACCTGCTAACTGCTTAAAACCTTTTAATGTTATTTGATGGCCACCCAAATGCCGGTTTATAAAATCCAACTCCTGCATATTTTTTCGAATGTCACTGAAAGGAATATTATTGTTATCTAACAATTCTTTTTTGTATGATCGCTGCAAGAAGGTCATTCCTTTGAAGCTATAAACGTTTCCATAGTTAAACCGGGGCCAAATGCGACACCAAAAACATTTGCCGAAGCCCCATTTAATTCTTGCTGCATTTGCTTTAAAATGAACAAAATAGTTGGAGACGACATATTACCAAACTCCGATAAAACATCTTTTGAATACGATAGCTGCTGATCGGTCAAGCCCAGCTTCGTCTGAATAACTTCTAATATCTTTCTTCCTCCGGGATGGATACACCAATGAGTTATTGCATCCTGTTCAAGGTTGGTTGCGATAAGCGCTTTATGTACAAAACACTGAATGTCTTCCTTTATAAGCTGGGGAACGTAAGCGCTTAAAGTCATTAAAAAACCGTCGTTACTTAATTGCCACGACATGTCTGTTTTTCCTCTGTAGGCAACTTCCGAATAAAAGCTTTTTAGCTTCAAACTCTTTGATGATGAGATATTATTTGATACCAAAACTGCAGCGCTTCCGTCACCAAATAAAAGACTGCTGGAAGCATTGTCCAAGGTATACTCCTGTTGAAAATGAATAGTGCACAATTCGGTACAAACAATTACAACGTTAGCACCTGAAGTACTATCGCAAATCATCTTAGCAATTTTAAGAGCATGTATTGCAGCATAACAACCCATGAAATTTACTGAAGTTCTAAAAACATTAGGCGAAAGATTAAGCGCTTCTGCCACTTCCAAATCTAACCCAGGCGCACTCATGCCGGTGCAACTGACCGTTATTAAGTGAGTTATTTCAATGGCGTCAATAATATTATTTATACAGTCATTGATGGCATCCACCGAAAGAGATAAAGCATATTGATGAAAAATTTTCATCCTTTCGTTTAAAGTAGGATTGCCATGACCGTTCACCTGAACGAACTCCCACTGTTCACCGGGTTTACCAAAGTCTTCTATAACAGAATAGCGTTGTTTAATATCGCTATGCCTGTATAGAAAAGCGAGCTTTCTTGCTTCGGTTTCATCAAGCTTGTAAGCCTTCTGCATAAAATGCAGAATTTCATGCTGGGGATGACAATTTTCAGGCAACGCAGTTCCTATAGATATTATATTAGCCAATGTTGTGAATGAGAATTATTGTTATAAAAGCAAGGCTTGTACAAGTACTGGCAAGCCAGTTCATTTGCATAGTGTGTTTGAAATCTGCAAGTGTTTCGTTCTTCAACACCTTTAAAAACCAACGGATAAAATATACGAGGACAGGTATAAAAAAGATCTGCAGCAGAAGGAATGATTGCATTTGATGATGGAGATGATAATGGAAAAACAAGATACCAAGGGCAACCGCATACATAATTGCACAGAAGATAAAAGTTCCCCTTTTTCCTAACAGCATGCTTATAGTGGTTACCTTATCCTGCTTGTCGCTTTGGTGCTGGTAAATCTGGGTTATTGGGTAAAATCCTCCGATTAAAAAAGCAGCAGCTATTATACCTGCTAATGGAAAATCATTCGCAGGGGTTTGCCTTGCTATATAATACACCATAAAAAAAGTTAGCGAACCCTGATTGAGAATAACAGTAATATAACCGGGCAGAGCATATTGTTTTAAACGAATTCCCCTGTAGCTGTATAAACGTGAAAAAATAATATAAGTAAATATGCAAATCCCAAATACATAAGAAAGCATGAAAGAAAGCAATACTGCAATTGCATCCATAATTAAGGTAACTATATACAACTCCCTCGTTGGCTGCAAAGGATCTTTTACTCCTCCAATACTTGTCTCATCCCTGTCCATGTAACTATTATATCCGTTACTTGAAGGGTAAACTAAACAATGCAGAATCACAAATGCAGCCGTGGCTCTAAATAGATTAATGTCTCCTGCAAAACTTAGGGCAAACCAGAATACAGGCATTAAAAAATAAGAGAATGGAAATCTTAATAGTTGTATTGTTGAACGTTGCAGCAAAAGACAGTATTTACTTAAATATAAACAGTTTTTTGCTACTAAGGTTCAGCACGGCAAGCCGTAAAAAAAAACTATGGCCGAATTACCGGCCATAGTTTCTAATTATTGGTTTTTTTATAGATCAGTAGCACTTTTTACGCCGCCTGCACTTAGGCCGCCGCTTCCGGTATCGAGCCTGTCATCAGCTTCATTTGCTCTTCCTGTTGTCCTGGTATTATCGTGAAAAGATGTAGCAATATTCCTGTTTTTATCTGCAGAGTTTGTAGCAGTAGTGTTTTTTGATTGATCATCATTATCCTGCTCATTTACCGAAGATTGAGAAAGGGGATTATCTTGCTGGTCAACACTATTGCTCTCTGTTAAGCTGTCGTTTTGTTGTTCTTCCTCAATATTTCCTAAAGAAGAACTTACCTTATTGTAACGGTCATCTGAATTATGACCCTGAGTATTATCTGTCATGGCAATGTTTTTTAGAAGAATGAAATAATACTAATTTACTTGAAAAACCCATGCCAGAGTTACGAAGGCTGAGGGGACGAAATCCGAAGTACGAAGTGGGGAAGCAGGAAGCACAAAGTACGAAATACAGGTACGAAATGCCAAGTACTAAATAAGAAAACCCGAAATACGAAGTAGATACTAAGTATAAAGAGTTATCATTTTAATTAACCCTACTTATAGCAAGATTAAAATAAAAAATATCCTTATTAGTTTTCTTACAGATACCCTTATTTTAGCATCTAAATCTTTTAAAGCTTCATGAGAAAAATTTCTACAAGCAAGTTGCGTGCTTTAATGAGCCTTATTATAATTTCTTCTGGAGTGATAAGCAGTAGTTGCAACGACAACAAAGGGGAAACCCGAATCACTCACGCTGATTCAACTCAAAAAACTTCTGCTAATACAGCACCTCAAAAAACTATTGATACTGCCGAATACGACAGGAAAATGGTTTACTTAAGCAATGGGGATACTACGGGGAAATGGCCTGTAAAAGGCTCTCCCTATCCATTACCCGGAGCTGTTTTACCCTTTAACCGTATAGTAGCTTACTATGGTAACTTGTACTCAAAAAGAATGGGAGCCCTGGGGGAGTTTCCGAAACGGGAGATGTTCAAAAGGCTTATGAATGAAGTTAACCGGTGGTCCGCTGCTGACTCTGTTATTAAATCAATTCCGGCCCTCCATTATATCTGTATGACGGCTCAGCTTGCCCCCGGTAAAGACGGCAAGTATCGCTACCGTATGCCAGTAGCACAAATTGATACCATAATAAATTGGGCAAAAGAGATTAATGCACTTGTTTTTATAGATGTACAGGTTGGTTTTAGTACACTTCCTGAAGAGTTGCCTTTATTGGAAAAATATCTTTCGATGCCTAACGTGCACTTCGGGATTGATCCGGAATTTGCCCTGGCTACCAAAGGCAAGCGGCCGGGGTTAGTGGTTGGCACATACGACGCGAAAGATATAAATTATACCACGAATTATTTGGCTGAGCTTGTAAGAAAGAACAACATACCTCCTAAAATCTTAATAATACACCGTTTTACCAAAGGCATGTTTACCAATTACCAGGATGTGAAGTTACGTCCTGAAGTACAGGTAGTAATGGATATGGATGGATGGGGACCGCCGGCAAAGAAATTAAGTACCTATTACAGTTGGATTGCTCCGCAACCAGTACAGTTTACCGGGTTTAAAATATTTTACAAGAATGATACGGAAAGATCGGGAGCGAAACAAATTATGCAACCGGGTGATGTTTTAAAATTAAGACCTAAACCGATTTATATTCAATACCAGTAATGATTTTTTTAGCTATGATATGACGTTTCTTATTAAGCTATTCATACATTCCTATCGGCGTATCATCAATTATGCGTACTTCAACCTTTAAAGCTATCATGTATAGTCCGCTTAAAATGCGGCGGATTTAAATGTTTTATAATGTACCTGTCACCTTTCGATAATATGTGTACTCTCAGATCACGAATTGAAATCGGTTTTTTACTTCCAAAATCATAAACATTTGTCTCCGAAATTTCATGGCCTTCAAAAATGATAATGGTACCGGAACCTATCATCTCGGCTTCTGTACCTCTTCTTACTATTATCGCCGTATCCTCTTCAATACCTATACCTATACTTGTTGGGTTTGTAGCAATAACTTTGTAAATGTTGAATTAGTAAAAAACAAAAGATGAGAAACATTCTTCCCACTTAAGGATAGTTTACTAAAACACCTATTAATTCCGTACTTACTTTATGATAAAGCCTTCCGTTCAAATGCAAAACAGCCTTCCAAAAAATGTTTATCTTGACCCGGTTGATTCCAAAAATTAACTGCATGATAAACCTTCAGAAGGTTAGTAAATTTTATAGCAATACAAAAGCAGTAGATGATATTTCTTTTGAAGTAAAGGAAGGAGAAACACTTGTTTTGCTGGGTACAAGCGGCTGCGGCAAAACTACTACTCTCAGGATGATTAATCGCCTGACTGAACCAACGCAAGGCATCATTCAACTAAATCAAATAAACATCCTAAATCAATCTCCTGAAGAACTTCGAAGGGGAATTGGATATGTATTACAGCATCACGGGTTGTTCCCGCATTATACAGTTGCTGAAAATATAGCTATCGTTCCGCGTTTAATGAAGTGGAATAAACCCCGCATCGAAAAACGAACTGATGAACTATTAGAAAAGCTCCACTTATCATCGGCAAATTATCGTTCACTTTATCCTGATCAGTTAAGTGGTGGCCAACAACAAAGAGTTGGTCTGGCAAGGGCACTTGCCGCAGAGCCGCCCATCTTATTAATGGATGAACCTTTTGGCGCCTTAGATACCGTAACAAGGAGGAGTATAAGAAAAGAATTTAGAGAGCTGGACGAACTAAGAAGGAAGACAATTGTGATGGTAACACACGATGTTCAGGAAGCATTCGAGCTTGGCGACCGGATATGTCTTATGGACAAAGGAAAAATTGTTCAAATTGGAAAGCCGGCCGACTTGTTATTTTCGCCTGCTAATGATTTTGTGCGCTCGTTTATGCAGCAGCAACGCCTGCAATTAGAGCTTCAGGTAATAAAACTGGCAGACATCTGGGATATGCTTATGCCGGTAGAATTAAAAGTAAGAATTGAAAAGGAGATACCTGCCGATAGTAGTGTGTGGGCTGCGTTAGAATTATTATCAGAAGATCAACACTCCTCCGATTACCTTTATATTACAGGTAAAGACAACCGTCAAAAACAATTAGACATTTCGTCTTTGATGGCTGCATTTGCTCATTATAAAACCAATTTGCCAAATGGATGAGCAACAAAGTTTATGGAGCTTTATGATGCAGCAATCAGGCAAGTTGCTCGAACAAACACTTCAGCATATCGGGCTTACTTTTATTTCTTTATTCCTATCAATATTAATTGGGGTTCCATTAGGAGTATGGATTTCGGACAAGCAAAAATACAGTGGCTTGATACTTGGCTTTGCGGGCATATTACAAACCATACCCAGCATTGCTTTGTTAGGGTTTATGATACCGTTATTAGGTATAGGTGAAAACCCGGCGATAGTTGCCTTAATGCTGTATGCATTTCTCCCCATTATCCGAAATACCTATACTGGCCTTACCGGCGTCAACAGTTCCGTAATTGATGCCGCTAAGGGCATGGGCATGAGCGCTTCTCAAATTCTTTTAAAGGTAAAGCTGCCGTTGGCAATGCCGGTAATTCTTGCCGGCATTCGTACGGCTACGGTTATAAATGTAGGTGTTGCTACATTAGCTGCATACATAGGTGCAGGAGGTTTGGGTGAATTCATTTTTGGAGGCATTGCTTTAAACAATACCAACATGATCTTAGCCGGTGCCATACCTGCTGCATTGCTGGCCATATTATTCGACTTCCTGCTTTCGAAAGTGCAGAAGTTAAACGTAAAAAAAGCACGAACGGCAACATGGGCCGTTTCGGTATTACTCATTGTTTTTTCATCTTTCTATTTGCTTCCCCAGGCTTATGGCAGTAAGATGCTTGCAGGATTTACTCCTGAATTTATGGGACGCAGCGACGGCTACCTTGGATTGAAAGACAAGTATGATTTACGGGTGCGAACCGTGGTCATCAGCGACGCCGTAATGTATAAAGCAGCATACGAAAGCAAATTAGATGTAATAAGTGGCTACAGCACCGATGGAAGATTGAAAGCTTATGACCTTGTTGTTTTGCAGGATGATAAAACCATCTTTCCGCCCTATTATGCAGCGCCAATTGTAAGGCTTGAAATACTACAAAAGTTTCCTGAAATAGGGCCTGTTTTAAATCTTCTCTCAGGCATAATTAACGACTCAATAATGACCGAATTAAATTATAGGGTTGACTACCTTAAGCAGTCACCGGAGAAAGTTGCGAAGGATTTTTTGATAGACAAAAAGCTCTACAAAGAGCCGCGGAATGGAAACAAGGGAGTTATACGAATGGGGTCAAAAATTTTTGGAGAACAATACATATTGATACAAATGTACACAATGCTTATGCAGGCAAATACCGATTTGAAGGTAGAGACCAAAACTGGTTTAGGTGGCACAAAAATTTGTTTTGATGCGTTAACCAATAACCAGATTGATCTGTACCCCGAGTACACTGGAACAGGTTTATTAGTGATATTGAAAACGCCTGCTAAAATCGTAGAACGTATAATTAGTAATAAGGATAGCGTTTTTAATTATGTGCAGCAGGAGTTCAGCAGGCGTTATCAAATTAAATGGCTTAGGCCAATAGGCTTCAATAATGCTTATGCCCTGATGATGCGGAGAAAGCAGGCAGAAGATTTAAAAATTCAAACTATTTCTCAATTAAAAATGTATATAGATAAGAATTAACGATGACACTTTTAGAGAAATATAAAGGCATTCGACAACGTACAGAAGATATATGCGCACCGTTGCAAACAGAAGATTATGTGGTGCAGCCGGTTGCAGATGTGAGTCCTCCGAAATGGCATATCGGCCATACAACCTGGTTCTTCGAAACTTTTCTTTTGAAAGAACATCTGAAAGGCTATAAAGAATACAACCCGGATTATAACTATGTTTTCAACAGTTATTATGAAACGGTTGGCGCAAGGGTAATACGTACCGATCGTGGAAATCTTAGCCGCCCCACCGTTAAAGATGTTTATAGTTACCGGCTATATGTTGATGAGGCAATGACGTCTTTTTTAAGTAACCATGCTTCTGGCGATTTAAAGGACATCATTATATTAGGCCTCAATCACGAAGAACAACACCAGGAGCTTTTGTACACTGATATAAAATATATCCTTGGTCATAATCCTTTGTTTCCCGCTTATTCTTCAGATACAAATGTTTTAGAAAAACAAACCTCAAAAAATGCTTTCGTTTCTGTTGAAAATGGTTTGTATGAGATCGGTTATACAGGAGAGGGATTTTGTTTCGACAATGAATTAAGCAGGCACCAGGTTTACCTGCGGGAGTATAAGATTTCGACGGCTCTTGTAAGCAATGAAGAATACCTTGAGTTCATATTAGCTGGAGGGTATAAAGATTTCAGGTACTGGCATGCTGAAGGCTGGGATTGGGTTAAGACTAACAATATTCAATCACCCATGTATTGGCATTTATTTGATGGCCACTGGTATCATTATACGCTAAAAGGATTACAACCGGTTGACGAAAAGGGAACTTTAAATCATATTAGTTTTTACGAAGCCTCTGCGTATGCAGCATGGAAGGGAATGCGCCTGCCCACTGAATTCGAATGGGAAGCAGCAGCCCCACATTTTAATTGGGGTCAACGTTGGGAATGGACCGAAAGCGCTTATTTGCCTTATCCCGGTTTTGCAAAAGCTCCCGGCGCTATTGGTGAGTACAACGGCAAGTTTATGGTAAATCAGAAAGTTTTACGTGGTGCTTCGCAGGTAACATCGCCACAACATGGCCGTATCACTTATCGAAATTTTTTTCATCCCCACCTGCGCTGGCAATACACCGGCATAAGGTTAGCACAATAATAGAACATGAGTCAATTTTTACAGGATGTTGTGCAAGGATTAAGTGCGAGAGACAAGTTCCTCAATTCAAAATATTTTTACGATCAAAAGGGTGATAAACTGTTCCAGCAGATTATGGCTTGCCCTGAATATTATCCAACTAAATGCGAAATGGAGATATTCATACAGCAAACAAAGCAACTTGCTTCCGTTCTTATTAACCACGTTTCAACCTTTGATATAGTTGAATTAGGAGCAGGCGATGCAAGCAAGTCCATTCATTTATTAAACGAGTTACTACAAAACAATATAACCTTCACTTATTTTCCTGTTGACATCTCGGGTAACGTTATAAACTTGCTTCATGAGGAACTCCCTAAAAAGTTACCCGCATTACAATTGCATGGTTTAAATGGAGAGTATCTGCAAATGCTTGAGAAGGCGAAAGCGGCATCAGATAAAACAAAAGTGGTTTTGTTTTTAGGTGGAAATATTGGCAACGTTCCTTTGGAAAAGGCAGGCCTGTTTTGCAATCGTTTACGACAACAGTTGTCACCGGGCGACCTCGTTCTAACCGGCTTCGACTTAAAAAAAGATCCGAGAGTTGTGCTGGCTGCATACAACGACAAAAGCGGCTATACGCGTTGCTTCAACCTGAACCTGCTGAAAAGAATTAATGATGAATTAGGAGGAAACTTCATTCTCGAAAACTTCGCTCACTACCCTAACTATGATGCTGCAACAGGTGCATGTAAAAGTTATCTTGTAAGTACAATTAATCAACAGGTTCAAATCGAAGAAAGTAGTTTTTCTTTTGCTGAGGGAGAGCCCATCTTTATGGAAATATCCCAAAAATATACGGTGGAACAAACTGATGATCTTGCAAACGAAAACGGCTTTACTCCTGTAAAACACTTCTTCGATTCTAAAGGCTGGTTCCTCGACGCTTTGTGGCAATGCGTATAGTTTAGTTTAATTATTTCCAGCACATAATTTCGCAAACGCTTTGTATGAAACTAAGATTCGCATAACAAACAGGTAGCAATATTTACAGGGGAGTTATCTGTTTATATGAAAGTGAAACACTTGAGGCTAATAGTATTGTTCTTTTTCCTGAAGAAATCTGGATAGTTTAATGGTTTAATAGGAGAGGTTGAAAATTCTTCCACACCTTGGCAAGATTATTATATTATAGTACAAAAAGTATTTATTTAACTAATCTTAAAAAAAAAATCATGGGAAACATACTTTATATCGTAGCCGTTATTTTAATTATCGGTTGGCTTGTAGGTTTTTTTGCTTTTAATGTAGGAGGTATTATTCATGTATTGCTTGTAATTGCTGTTATCGCAATTATTTTACAGGTTATTAGAGGCGGCCGAACTGGTCTTTAAGATTAGCAAGCAAAACCAACTCTTATTCAAGTATCTTTCATAATCCTTTTTATGGAGCTACGATAGGAGTTTCTTTTTGTTATTTTAAGGTCTTTAAGCAATTTTAATTGTTCTTAATGTTTCATTGCATCGCATTCTCCAAGCGTATTAAATGAAATGTTTAATGTTTCTTCAACAGATGTAATTGTACTTAAAACTAAAAAAGGCCGCATTGCGGCCTTTTTTAGTTTTAGTTGAACAGATAATAATTACCCAGAGT
>MWWB01000045.1_pt1 | contig 21923 bp, 32 predicted proteins | sample 1047291 | NCBI WGS metagenome assembly MWWB01 (sample SAMN06349976, study PRJNA376086) | soil metagenome | isolation source: MS4-1 sample Antarctic (ecotone) soil | place: Antarctica | reverse complement strand
GTACTGGTATGCCTACTGGAGCGAGAAGGGCCGCACACGAAAGCGCTACATCGGTAAAACATATCGGCAGGTATAAGCTCGGAGAGGAGGCGCGATGAAGAAGCAGCATATCCTAGACAGGCTGGAAGGTCTCAAGCTTCCGATGGATAGCCTCGAGCAGATAGCGCGAGAGTACGAGGCATGGAAGCCGGATAAAGAGGAGTTTCGGGAGTTTTTCAAGCTGGCCGCTCTCGTGACAGGCGTCCTCAAGTTTCCGGAGAAGCGCTCTCTCTCTCTCGGCCTAAGTCTCCAGCAGATATCAAGATGAATGAAGCCTATGGTCTGCTGCTCTTCGGAGCATGGAAGGCTCACCAGGCTAATGCTCTCCGCGTAGCTGAGGATATTGAGGCTGGCCGAGAGCAGGTGTATGGGCCATTCCTGGTATTTGAGGAGTAACCAATGAAGCGTATAGACTTCCTGGCTCGGCTGGAGACGTTGAAGATATCAGAACTCGAGAGGACGGATGCCGAATACTGGACCTGGAGAAATAATGTATCCGAGCAGGAATGGGAGGATTACTTAACGGACTTGACTGTCCTGGAACAGGCCCGAGAGAGTCCTAGCCTGCCAAAAGACGAACAAGTAGATAAGTTCGCAGACCTATACGAAGAGCTCCTCTGGAGAGCTTACGCTTCAGGAGAAGTCTTTCTCCGTGAACTTATCACAGTTCCTACAACCGTCACTCACGACAGTGATGCTCTAGTGTTCTTCCAAGATGTGAAGGAGTACGCAAGGCAAGGAGTAAAGCTGTACTTAGCCTCCAAGATAGAGGATGCAGATGAACCGCAAGCTTAGAGCCTCCAAGCTGGAGCGTGTGCTCCTCGAGCGAGAACAACAGGCCTTCATATCCTGGAGAGATAGCCTCTCAACCGAGCAGATACAGGCGATTTTCCTGGAGCTCCTTACTCGGCTGGCCAGGCTCGGCTATCTTGCTCCTCCACCACCTCACCTCTGGAGCCTTCCGGAAGCGGAGCGAGAAGCGTATCTCCAGACCTCGCGAGACCTGGATACCTCCGAGCACGGACACTCGGCCGCTCTGGTAGCGCGAGAAATCTGGCTGGAGGCTATCGGCGTGCTCCAGCCGGAGAGCCAGAACCAGGCCGAAACTGAGCAGGAAGAGGAGCAGAGCTATGGATAGCGCAACAATCGGCCAGGAGCTCCAGCGAACGCTCCTCCGGTATCGAGCCGGCCTGATAGATGGAGCCAGGGCTAAGGAGGAGCTCGCTATCCTCCAGACCATGCTGAAGGCGCATGAGCAGATGGAGCTGGAGGAGAAGATAGCGCGGCTCGAGGCGGTCCTGGAAGGAAGGAGGCTCTGAGTGGCAAAGAAGAAGGATATCGAGCGACTCCTGAAGAAGGGCTCATTGAGTGGCCTGGAGGCCGCTCGGCTCATCATTGGCCATCACGTAGAGCAGGACCATGAGCGGCCTGGCTCCCTCTCGCAGCGTGAAATCAGTTATATCAAGTCTCGGCTTACCTCAGGAGCAGCGGCCGAGTATAACCGCTGGATAGATACCTATCGTATTGTAGACCGGACGCTCCAGGAGGCTCGGGTACTGGTACTAGAGATAGTGCTCAGCCTGACAGTAGCCAGCCGAGAGCTCGAGCGCTACGTGGTAGACCAGATTATCCAGTTCCATCTCCGCTTCCATCCGGCTATCGTGACAGAGAAGCAATACCAGGATATCAAGGTCAGGCAGCGAGCACAGCGGCTCCTGGAGCTCCATACGATAGCGGAGGTGCTCTTGCAACGGGCCGAGACGCTCAGCTCTGAGGACCTCGAGGGAACATGGCAGGAGACAGAAGGAGAGGACTCCTTCCTAGACTTCCTGGCCGAGCAGTATCCGGACCTCTACCGGCAAGCCGTGGAAGGGCTCCTCGAGTCTATCGAGGCCGGCCGGCTCCGGCCTGTCCAGCTCCAGCCGGCCGATATCGAGCGGCTCCAGGGTATAGACCAGAAGCAGAGAGCAAAGCAGAACCTCAAGCCAGACCCGCTCGAGGCTACTGAGGTTTTTATCCTGGTGGAGGAGCTCAAGCGGCGGCTCTACAAGGCCAGCCAGAAGAAGCAGAGCCAGGCCAGCACAGAGCCGCTCACCAGAGCGCTTCAGCGGCTTCTGGAAGGCTCCCTGAGCGAGGAGGAGCAGGAGCGGCTCCTCGAGTATACCTTCTGCTCGGGCGAGGCGCTGGCCGAGGCTGGCCTTCCGGAATGGCAAGCCTGGATAGAGGAGTTTATGCCAGGCTATGGAGATAGTGAGGTCGATAGCTACGCCGTTATCCAGGAGGGAGGTCTCTTCTTTGATACCGACAAGCAAGGCTACTACCGGCCTCGGCTGGAGGGCCTCCTCGAGCGTATCTCCGGCCTGCAAGCGATGGAGGAACAGTGGAAGAGCCGCGGCTTCTCCGGAGCTGAGGAAGTCCACCAGGCAGTAAATAAGAGTCTCCGAGAGCAACTCCGCTACTATCTCGGCCTCCAGAGCATGATAGAGGCCGTCTCCAGGGTGCTCGGCGTGGACTTTGCGGAGGACCTGAGGGACTGGTACGGCGATATCCAGCAAGGCGTGGAGCACTATAACAACCAGCTCCAGAGCGACTCTCTCTCTGCTCCAGAGTTTCCAAAGCTCCGGAAGATACGGATAGATAACCTCAAGCCTACGGCTTCCTCACTCCGGTACTTCGAGGAGCGGATAGCGCTCGGCCTCGGAGCAGGCTGGCTGGAGATGGTGAAAGAGCTGGAGTATCCAGACGATGAAGAAGAGCCTGCTGGAGAGGAAGAGCCGGAGGAGGTAGCCAGTGGCCAAGAAGCCTAAGCCTCAGCAGCCAGGAGCGCTCACGCCGCAACCAGCCGGAGGACTAGTCTATAAGTCCGGTATGCATCTGGAACGGCAACAGTTCAAGGATAGCCAGGAGGCTAGGCAGCTCCTCCTTTCAGAGGGCCTCGGAGGAGCCGAGCTTGAGCAAGAGACAGGGCGCTCAGGCCTGAACCTTACAGTATCAGCAGGAAGGGCGCTCACGGCACTCCAAAAACTACTCCACCGGACCGATTATCAGGGCAACATCCCAGGCGTGCCGATAAACTCTCAAGCCTGGAAGTTTCAAGGCACAGTTCCAGTTCTCTCGATTAAGTACTCAGACTATTTCGAGGCCTATGGCCTCAAGAGGTCTAAAGACGGCCGGTATCATGGAGCGCTCGCAGATGAGGCGCTCAAGGCGCTCACTTCTCTGGAACAGCCGAGGCGTATCTGCTATACCCGGAAGAAGTGGGTCGGCCAGGGAAAGGGCCGGCGAGAGCTCTATGATGTTATCGTTGTCAATAAGCCTCTGATTGAGATTGTGAAAGGGTACAAGGACCTGGAGAAGGCCGAGGCCGATAGGGTAGTGAGCGGCCAGGACATACCAGAGCGAGTAACCGGGCTCGTTATCTATGTCTCGCCACTTATGATAGACGGCATAGAGGACTACTATACCCTGAAGTCAGCTACGCTCTACCAGGAGATAGAGCAGCTTTTCGGCTCGAGGCGCTTTAGCGATGCTATCCCGCGCTTTATCAATATGCTTACCTCATGGGACCGTCCAGTTATCAAGATATCGAGAGACAAGCTGGCTGAGCGGCTCTGGCTGGATAACATGGTGAAGCACTCCCGAAAAGCCATGCTCGAAAAGCGGCTCCTGGAGTGTTGCGAGACGGCTAAGACCCTCGGCTACCTCCTGGAGTATCGAAATGATGAGTACGGACTCCTGGTATTCACGCTTAATCCCGAGAAATGCTGGCGAGTAAATCGGAAGAGATTTTCTGCAAAATAGACACTACTTCGTGCGGAAATAGACACTACTTCGTGCGGAAATAGACACTACTTCGTGCGGAGAGACCTCCTGGAATATGGCTCTACAAAGCCGTAGAACCGATATCATTTTCTCTTAAGCATTTATAAAGAATGTTAAAGCGAGAGGCCGGCTCCTTTTAGGTCGCCGGCTCTCTCCAAAACTCTCCTATTCAGGAGGCATCGACTTGGCAGAAAATAGTAACCCTGCGCCACTCACTCTAAGGCAGGCCGGCGACTTCACGTTCAAGCAGGCCAAGGAGCATACGCCCTTGGTTTGCTCCTGTCGGATGCCACTCCATACGCGCTCGCTCGAACCATTGGGTAACAACTGTATCGCCACTGGTGTTTCGTTCCATGCGGGCGCGAGTAAGTGGCAAGCCCCACAATGCTAGGCTCTCGGACGGATTTACATAGCTCGCACTATCAAGCTCTAAACCGAACCATTGCCACATGTCGCTAAAACCATGAATTGCATCATTGGCTTCAGTGACTTGGTTGCAGACATTATGCCCCGTTTCCTCGAACCATAGACAACTTGGGAGTGGCCCCGCCTCTCTCCCTTCGGCCTTCCAGTCTCGCCCAGTCTGAAGCAACCGCTCGGCGCCAAGTCGCCCTAACAGCACATCGTACGGCGCTCTATTCTCAGGGTGTGCCTCAAAACGATTCCGCTCAAACCATTGGGTAAGGTGCGTTTTGCCAGTATCGTAGTTTCGCTCATCACGAGCTGCTGTAACTGGATAGCCGTACCGAGGCAAAGCGCCGTTATAAAGCCAAAAGTCATAGAAGCGTCCACTAACCGAAAATCCAGTCTCAGGGAAACCCCTAGACTCAGCATGGTCGAAGAGAAAACAGGCTTCAGCTTGTTGAGTTTCGGACAATCCAATAGAGAACCCTATGCCCAAATTGTCTACGCCACGTCTTGTCGCCACATATTCCATAGAAAACGTGCCTTGGCTGTTTGTGCGTGCTTCTACGAACGTCGAATAGTCACCACCGACAAATGACCCACATCGTATTCGGCCTTCATGCCAGTAGGTCACGCCGACAAAAACACTACTGTTAGCATCGTAGCCGGTGCCGCGAACTGTTATCCGTGTTCCGGGCGGGCCCGACGGCGGATTAAGCGTGATTGTTATAGCTTGTGCCTGGACACGCATTGGCAAAGATAGAAGGAGGAGCACAGGAAGGAGGCTGAGAGTACGACGCATAATGTTCCTTTTATGTTGAGAGACTGTTTAATAAGGGATGACAGTCAGTCAAGCGAGTCGGTACACTTGAGATATGAAGAACCAAATCTACCCAACCGACCTGACCGACCGTCAATGGAATTGTATCAAGGATCTGATCCCATCGGCTAAGCCGGGCGGACGACCACGCAGCCTGGAGATGCGTCAAGGTCATCAATGCCATCTTGTTCATCGTTGTCACTGGAGCACAGTGGCGCATGCTGCCCAAAGACTATCCCAAATGGCAAAGCGTCTATTTCTACTTCCGCACGTGGCGCGACGATGGAACCTGGCAGCGCATCCATGACACCTTGCGCGTTGCCGTGCGTCGTCGCGCATCTCGCCACAAGCACCCAACTGCTGGCTGCCTGGACAGCCAAAGTGTCAAAACCACCCAACTCCCTGGTATCCGAGGCTATGACAAAGGCAAGAACGTGAACGGGCGCAAGCGTCATCTTCTGGTTGATACGATGGGCTTGTTGCTGGCAGTGGCGGTGACGATGGCCTCAACCTCGGATCCGGCCGGTGCTCGGGTGCTCTTGGCCCAGCTGAGTGGGGCATGCAAAAAGCTGCACAAGGTATGGGTGGATGGAACGTATCGGGGCAAGTTGGTGGACTGGGTGGCGGAGCAGTTTCAGTTTGTGTTGGAGCCGGTGCTGCGGAGCGATGACATGAAAGGGTTTGTGGTGCTGCCGCGTTGCTGGGTGGTGGAGCGAACGTTCGCGTGGCTGACGCAGTGTCGTCGGCTCAGCAAGGATTATGAGGGCTTGCCCAAGAGCAGCGAGGCGATGATTTACATTGCGATGACGCGCTTGATGCTTCGTCGTCTTGCCCCTCGTGACCTTATTAAACAGCCTCTGAAAAGATGTGCTGCTCCCAACGCATCGGCATCCAATGATCTATTGGCTGAGAAGCAAGCTGCTGTTGTAGGTTCGATATCACCTGATCTCGTGGCTCAGGCCCGCAGTTGTACCATGTTCGGATCTGTTCAATCGTCTCAATCGCATCTAGCAAGCCTGTACTGGCCTGCCCCCCAAAGGCCACCACATATCCAGGACATAATGGAGACATTTCAACGGTGTTTTGGGAGCCAGGTGGTACATTTAATCGCCTGCCATGAATTCCTGTTAATGAGAACAGATGAGGTGTTAGCTCGTATGATGGATAAGAACTCAGCGGTTTAAATACATCTGCTACGGACGAAAAATTATCTGCATCTATTGCCTGATTCATATCAAACTGCCGCCAGTTTTTAATATCTTCACCATCAGGGGAGATTACTTCTTGAACATGTGTCGCTTTGTAATCTAGTGTTATCCAGTCATGGTGGGGGATTGCACTGGGCATCTGGCGTGCGTTGTCGATGATCATGATAACGCGTTCAAGATCTGGAAATGTCGGCAATGCAGCTGTATGTAAACATAGCAATTGCCATTGAAACCAGCGAATATCTAATCGTGGTGCCGAAGCTGGGAGGCTGATTGTACTGCCCCATCGTGCAAGCATATTGATCACAATATCGGCATGTAAAATCTCACCATTCGCTAGATGGACATGCAGCTTGCTCGACTCTCTGTCGATACGTTGTACATCATGCTGAGTTAGCACCGTACCGCCATGATCAAGACACGTCTGTGCGAAACGGCCTGCTAGCCGCGCTGGATTGAAAGCATATTCCGGTATGTGGAGGAGGCGTGGGTACCGCGATGCATTCAACCAGTCATCGCCTATTTCAGTACGCTTAGCAATACGATACGGAATGCCATCGCGTTCTGCTACACTCTGAAAGCGCTCTGCATCATGGATATCCTCAAAGCAGTAGAGGCCTTCTGTATTTGCCACCAGCACATCTGGCAATTGCCGTACTAGGTGCGACGCTAAACGTCGCCGCTGAATAAGCTCGGGAGCCTCGTGTTCCCACCCTGCCGTACCCAAGTGTAGCCGGCCATGATTTGTTGACGTCGCTCCACTGCCGATACGGTCACGCTCAAGCAATGTGACGTTGAAATCAGCGGAAAGACTAGCAATGGCAGCAGTAGCAGCTCCCTTAATACCACCACCGATAATAACTAAATCCAGTGACATATTCATCTCCAAATACGAGTTCGAATGGACCTATCATTACCTTCTGTCAAGATGAACGAGCAGCCTGTTGAGGAAGAGATGAAGGGTTGGTTGCATTAGCTTTTTCGGAGGAAGGGTTGGTTGTATTAGCTTCCTCAGAGGAAGGATTGGTTGCATTAGCTTTTTCAGCTGACGGACGGAGCCACTTTTCACCTTTGTCCCGAACTATAGCGCGTATGCGCTGATATCTCGCATAAATCAGAACGGTAAGGACAATTCCAGTAAGGCCAGAAGTAACGATCACTATGTTTGAGAGACTCAATATTGAAGTGATAGGTAACGTAGTAGAACACGACGGACAGGACTTCTGATACAGAACCACAGAAAATGGGTACGCAAGCACCAAGGCTGATACCACGATGCTCGACCAAAGGGTTGCGATTTTCTCTAATTGATAGGCCGATCTTTTTACCGGGAGAGAAGTGAATTTTTCGGAAAAATCTATATTGCGCATATATCCGGTGAATTGTTCGTAATGTTTCACTATTTTCACCGTATCTGTCACCTGATCGTCACGAAAGCGCAAAAAAGTACCAATAATATTGATCACGATGCCATCATGATAATACAGCAAATCAATATAGGCGCAAACAAACGGTATGATACTAAGCAGTAACTCAGAGTTGGGAATGGTTGATGAGCCGATAAAGCCTAGTGAGGTCCCCGCGAGCGTTGATACAACGATCGCTTTCCAGCGGTGCAAATCGTTACGGTGTTTCTGCGATTCTCCCAACTCTGTTCGGAAGGATTCCATTTCATCACCCCTTAACCATAGTACACATTCGTACAACAGTAGATACGAGAGATGCAATCCAAAGTTGCATATCTGTGGAGCATGTCAAGAAGTCCTTTATCGCCACTGGCTGACACAACGATGCCCCTAGCATCATATACCAGGGGCGGCTGTACGGATAGTTTGAGTTTATTAAGCTTAGGCCGCGTGGACGTGATAGACCGGCCGCTCCTGAGCCTCGGCCATCATACGGTCCCAGGCATGTGCATAAGCCTTCAAGCTCCGGAGCTCCAGAGCCGCATGCTCCAGGGCCTGAGCGAGGGATATACCCTCGCTCGCTGCTATCTCTCTGGCCAGGGCCATGAGTTCCTGCTCTTGTGTCATGAGAAGAGCTCATCAACAGCGGCTTGGAGCTCGGCCGTGGACTTCTGAGGAGCTGGAGCCAGCTCAGCAGCCTTCAGGAGGAGCCGGCGTGCTGCGCGATGCCAGCAGGGAGTACCCTTCTGATAGGCCTTGCACTCGCAACCCTGAGGCGTGACCGTGTAGCGTGTGCTGGAGCTGGAGGCGCTGGCAATCCGGAGGATATCGCCGTCAAACTGCCAGGAGCAGGCCTCGAGGTTAAGAGCGGCCTTATTCAGGGCATTGAGCCAGGCCTGGTACTGCTCGCACTCGATACGGGCGGTCTGGAGAGCAGCAGCGACGTTCCGACGATTGACGAGAGCCGTTACACTTGCATTGGCCATAATGGACTAGCCTCCTTTGTGGCTATGGCCTGCTGGTACTTTCACTACCAGTGGGCCTCTCTTAATGATACTAATATGATACCAGAATGGTGATACTATGTCAATACCTGAATAACGGCATATTGACACCACTTTTACACCATGCTACGATAGCGGCATAGTGGTATCAGGAAGGGTAAAGAGCTATGGCCGAGGGAAATAAAAAGTTCACACTCCGGCTACCGGAGGATATGCACGCGGCTTTATCGCAGATGGCCGAGGAGGATACCCGTTCGCTTCATAGTAAAGTGGTAGTCATTCTGCGAGAGGCCATAGACCACTGGAGGAAGGAGAAAGAGACGGCTGATGGACGCTGAGCACTTCTGGAGCTGTGCTGATAAAACCGGCGATTGTTGGCTATGGCAAGGTACACGCCAGCTCTCAGGGTATGGTCGGTATAAGATGAAAGGAAGGTATTATTCGGCTCACCGGCTCGCCTATGAGCTAACTATAGGGCCTATTCCAGCCGGCCACGTCCTCCTGCACATCTGCGACAATCCGGCCTGTGTCAATCCAGCTCATCTTCTACCAGGCACTCAGGCTGAGAACATGCTCGATAAGAAGCGAAAAGGCCGTACTCGGCTCACTCTTGAGCAGCGTGCTCAGTCTCCAGCAAAAGGCCAGCTCATAGTAGGGAAGATGCGGCTATCAATGTGGAAGCGAGTCGCGGCTCTGGCCGAGGAGGACCTCAGGTCTGTCCATAACCAGATGCTCTTCCTACTGGAGCAGGCCACTAACGCGGAAGAAGCAAAGCGAGCCAAGAAGAGCTGAGCATGGCAAGTTTATGGCAAGTTTTTGTCATGCCTGGAGCAGGCTTCAGAGCATAGGGAAGCGGAAAGGCAGGAGAGAGCTTGCCACACTATAAAGCGCTGGCCAAGCGATTAGGCGTGCTCGAGGCCGAGGCCGGCCGGAGAGAGCGAGCCTGGCTCGATACACTCACATATGAGGAGCTAAAGGCGCATGTCGCGGCCTTTCCTCTTGATGAGGAGCTGGAGGCCGCTATCGAGGCGCTCTCTGATGAGGACCTCGAGCGAGCAGCGGCCGGCAAGCTCAGCACAGAAGATATCCGGCGTATGTATCGAGATTTGAATATTTGAATTGGTTGGCCTGTTTTCAAACTCTCCGGAGCAGCCTCCTCCACCAGGAGCCGCTCGGCTTCTCCAGCTCGGCCTCTGGCTCGCTGGCCTCTTCCTCGGCCGGCTGAGCCTCGAGCATGAGGATACGCTCCTGCGCGTCCTGGAGCTTCGCCTGGAAGAAGGACGCTCGGCCGTAATTCTCCCTATTCTCCTCTTGGAGCTTGCTCTTCTCCTGCTCTAGCCGGCTGTTCTCCCGCTGGAGCGTCTCTATGATATCCAGGGCCTTGAGGAGAGCAGGCTCGGCTGGCCTGATGTGTACATTGTCACTATCAGGAGCTGGAGCTTCCTGAGGCTGGCCGGCCTCGACTTCCGTTACATTGTTATCGAAGTGAGCCGGCTCCTCGGCCTCTCCAGCCGGCTCCTCCAGCGTGTCAAGCATGACAGGCTCTTGTCTAGCTTCCTGTCTACCTTCCGTGTCATGCTGGCCAGAAGTTTGTCTACCTTCAGTGGCAAGCTTACTATCTTCCTCCAGCAGGACACGCCACTCGAAGCCGCGAGGGATAGGACGCTCAAAGGCCTGGAGCGAGCTGTCCTTGATACGCCGGCGAATAGTCCGAGCCGAGCAGCCGAGAGCTTGAGCGGCCTCCTCGATAGACAGGCTCCTGTCATGCTTGCCAGGCTCCTGTCTAGCTTCTTTGTCATGCTTGCCAGCCACGTGTCTACCTCCGACTGTCTATCATAGACAAGAGTACGGCCAGCCGCTCCAGCTTGTCAACATTCCTCCACAAGATATCCGCATATTATCTACATTCCGTATCTATCATTCTATATCGTACCTACATATGCTATAATGAGCCTACAAGATACAGGAGGCGCTATGGAGGCTCTCGTACCAGTCCAGGCTCAGCCGCTAGCCGGTGCTCCGGCCTCGCTGGAGGCACTCCTTCAGAAGTTCCTGGAGGCTCAGGACGTGGCTCCGACCTCCAGAGCTACCTATCGCCGGCAGCTCAAACAGTTGCTCTCCTGGCTCGAACAGACTGGCCGAGCAGACCGGCTCTCCACACTCCTCCGAGAAGATATCCTCTCCTATAAGGACTACCTGCTCCAGCTCGGCCTGAGCTCCTACACGGTCTCCAGCTACATCACGGCAACGCGGAAGCTCTTTGAATGGCTGGAAGCCGAGAAGGTCTATCCGAATATCGCTCGAGGCGTCAAAGGCGCTAAGAAGGCGAAAGGCTTCCGGAAGGACTGTCTCACACCTGGCCAGATACGAGAGGCACTTGAGGCCATAGACCAGAGCACGCTGGAAGGCCTCCGAGACTATGCGCTCCTCAATCTCCTGCTCCGGACTGGCCTCCGGACTGTGGAGATATCGACGGCCGTCCTTGAGGACCTCAGGCAGGAGAGCGGCTCGGCCGTCCTCTGGATACGCGGCAAGGGCCGAGCGAGTAAGGATGACTTTGTACTCCTGGTAGAAGAGACGCTCAGGCCGCTCCGAGCGTACCTCTCAGCTCGAGGCCGGCTGAGGGAGAGCGAGCCGCTCTTTGCTTCCGGCTCCAGAAGGAATACCGGAGAGGCGCTGACGACCAGGAGTATCTCTAGGATAGTGAAGGACCGGCTCCGAGCCGTCGGCATTGACGATAGCCGGCTTACCGCGCACTCGCTCCGGCATACCGCTATCACGCTCTCTATCAAGGGAGGAGCGAGCCTCCAGCAGGCTCAAGCGATGGCTCGGCATACCGACCCAAAGACAACGCTTATCTACTTCCATAACCTGGCTCGGATTGAGGCCGGCGCCGAGCGGTTTATCTCATTCTAGGAGGCTGTCACGGCTTATCTAATCAGCTATGACAGGAGGCAGGATGCCAGGACATAAAGACTTCGGAGGCTATGGCACAAACGCTACCTACCTTGTAGGCCGGATAGCGAGAGACCGGCCGGATATCCTTGAGCGTATGATGGCTGGCGAATACAACGCTACAGGCGTGCGGCATGCAGCCAGAGACGCCGGTATCCTCCGAGGGCCTCTATCACCAGAGGATAAAGGGCTGGAGCGGCTCCTGGAGGCTTGGAGTAAAGCCGGCCTCCAGGATAGGCAGCTCTTCCTGGCTCTCCTGGCTGAAGAGATAGAGGCCGCTTCTCGAGGCGAATATCTCAGCCAAGTACCTCCGAGGCGTGGAGGACCTCCTCCATACAATCCAGCAGCAGGAGCCGAGATACCGGAGCTCGAGGCGCTCCTCCAGGCCGGCCGCTCTGTCTCGGAGATAGCCAGCCGGCTCGGAGTAACGTATCGCACCATAGCACGCTGGAGGGCTAGCCAGTCACGGCCGAGTCAGGCGCTCAGAGAGAAGCTCATTGAGCTGGCAAAGGGAGGAGTATGGAGCCGATAGAGGACTGGCAATCACTCCAGGAGACACTGGAGCATACGGAGGCTCAGGAGGAATACTGGAAGCTCTCCGGCCGGCTGGCTCTGGCTCAGGACGGCCTCCAGAGGGCTGAGCGAGCCGGAGAGGAGGAAGAGAGCCTGGAGAACAGCATAGCGCTCCTGGAGGCTCAGCAGGAGCACACAGAGACCGAGGCCGCTATGGATGCCTTCCGGAAGGCGCATGATGGAGAGAGCTTCCGAGTATTCCGGCCTGAGCATATCGAGGCCATGGTATCGCCGGATATCGAGCCGCTCTGGACACAGGAGAGCCAGGAATGAGCAATCGGAAGCGGATAGACCGGCTGGCCAGGCTCCTCTCGCTCGAAGTGGGCGGCTATCAGCTCCTTATCGAGGATGAGGAGGGCAACTATATCGACGGCTCCGGCCAGATACTGTATACGCCGGAGGAGTGGGAGCGATGGCAGGCTACAACGCTCGAGGCCGTGATAGACCTCTCAAAAGAGGGATAAGGAAGATATGAGTATGGAAGGACTGAAGCTCTATCAGCCGAGGACAATCGTTCCAGAGTTCCCGCATCGCGGCCAGCTCTATAAGGACGTGCAACTCACCTGGCTTATGGATAGGAGAAGGTATCCAGCTCCATTTGAGGAGTTTATAAGTCCAGATGCTGAACCTGTAGCTCCATTTGCGGAGGCTATCCAGAATTATGACCGGCTGGAGGACTCGAATAAGTTCTATGCCGAGGAGAGCCTCCAGGAGCTCTTCACTGAGCGAGAGCTCAAGCAGCTCCAGGAATATCTGCTCCTGGCTCATGACGATAGAGAGGCCTTGGCCGAGGAGGTCTCGCTTCCACTTGTGAGCAAGTCCTTTCCGCTCAGTGGTATCCCTGTCGGCGGCTCCTCAGGCTGGTATGACCTTCACCAGGAGCCGGAGTACTCGCTTCCATTCAAGGTCTTTGGCTTCTTTGATGTGGACGGTTATGAGGTGATAGGCCGGAGTGAGCCTGATAAGGACTCCAGCAGCCTTCCTCCGCTACTGGAAGGCTTTGAAGAAGGATATGACGGCTTTGAGACCATGGAAGGGCCATCTCCTGATGACCCGATATGGGCGGCCGCGCTCCCAGCGCCTCCGATGCTCTACCAGACTGGCGCGGCTCCTCTTCCTGAGACAGGCCAGCGAGCAGGGCTCTACGCTCAGCTCGGCCTCTCCTCCGAGCAGGTGCTCTTCCTGGAGACGCTCGAGCTCCAGCATGGAACCTCAATCCAGGAGATGCTCAGGACCTTGGTAACAGACCTGATGAGTTCGGAGAAGAGCGGACGCTCTGAGCTGGCCAAGTCCTGGCTTCACACGCTTACCGCTCCGACAATGACGCGAGAAGGATGGAGGTATCTATGGAAGGTATCAAGCTAACCGGCCTCTGGAAAGGCAAGAGCAGGCAAGGAAGCAGGAGCAGGAGGACCTCTTCTAGATGAATGCCGATGTAGAGCATGTCTACAATATTCTCCTCGGCCGCGGCTATCAGAGCCAGCAGCTCTTCTCCGGCCTCCAGCGGCCAAAGAAGCAAGGCAGAGAGACAATAGCCGATTGTCCTTTTTGTGCTGACACTGGCCAGCACTTCTCCTATAATGCGGATAAGCCGGTCTGGAGGTGCTGGAAGTGTGACAGGGCCGGCGATTGGATAGCGTACCTCAAGGAGCAGAGAGGGCTGGACTTCCGAGACGCGCTCCAGCTCCTGGCTCAGGAGGCCGGTGTTACACTCTCCGGCTTCGACCAGGCCGCATACCAGGCTAAAGTCAAGCGAGCCGATATCCTGGAAGCCGCTCAGAAGCTCTTCCAGCCTGAGCTCTTCCAGTCTCCTGGAAAGCCGGTCCTGGACTACCTCCTCCAGCGTGGCTATACCAAAGATGATATTGAGCAGATGGAGCTCGGAGCCTATACCAATGTGGCCAGGCTGGAGCAGGAGCTCACACGGCAAGGCTACACGCATCAGGAGATACAGGAGGCCGGCCTCCTGACCAAGGGATACGGCTCAGATTATCAGTTCATGCTGCTCTGGAGAGACCAGGCCGGCCGCGCTATCGGGCTGGCTGGCCGCGCTCTGCTCAGTGAGGCCGAGCTCAAGCAGAAAGGCCTCTCCAAGTATAAGTACTCGCTCGGCCTCCAGCGAGACCAGGGACTTATCGGCTTCAGCCGAGCCAGAGGAGCCAGGGATATCACCCTGGTAGAAGGGCCGCTTGACGCGCTCTATATCAACTCCAAACAAAAGGATGGTGTAGCAGCCGTAGCGCTCGGAGGGACAAGTCTCTCACTCCAGCATATCCAGGCGCTGGAGGCCACAGGGACCCAACAGGTAACACTCGCACTCGATAATGACGCTCCAGGCCACAAGGCCACAGACAAGGCTATCAGCCTCCTGAGCGGCTCTCGGCTGTATGCCTTTGTTGCTACGCTTCCTCCAGGCTATAAAGACCCTGATGAGTTGGTACGCAAGGAAGGGATAAACGCGCTTGTTGATGTGCTCAATCGGGCCGAGGAGTGGCCAAAGTGGAGAGCTCGCTACATCGTCTCGCAGCATGATATCCAGACGGATAAGGGCCTCACACAGGCTATCTACCAGGCGATGGAGGCCTATGAGGATATCGAGGCCGGCCATGAGCGGCGCCATTTTCTGGAGACGCTCCAGCAGGCTACCGGCCTCCCTCAGGCCGAGCTCGAGGACCGCTCCAGAGCACAAACAGAGCAACTCTCCAAGAAGAAGGCAGAAGCCAGGCTCCAGAACCTCCTGAGAGACCTCCAGCAGAAGGCCGCTCAAGGAGACATAATCGGAGCCGAGCTCGAGCTGGAGCATGGCCTCCGACAACTCAAGCAAGCAAGAGGCATAACCGCTCCGGCTCCGTACCTCCTGGAGGACTTACTCACCGACCTTCAGAGCACGCAGGAAGGCCTCTCCACTGGCTACGCGAGCCTGGATAAGCTGCTCAGGATACCGACCGGAGCGCTAACGATTGTCGCCGGCAGGCCTGGCCATGGGAAAACCACGCTCCAGCTCAATCTCCTGGTACAGATGATACGAGCGTATCCAGACCGTGACTTCTATTTCTACTCCTATGAGGAGGCAAAGAGCAGGCTCGGCCTCAAGCTCATCATGCTGATGGCTGGTAAGTTCCTGAGCCAGGAGCATAACCAGGGTGAATACCTGAGATATATCAAGGAGCGGAGAGGCACGCCACAAGCGGAGCCGGCTATCGAGCAGGCCATAGCGGAGCTCGAGAGCTGGCTGGCTGGAGGCCGGCTCTTCCTGATAGACAAGCGGCTCACTGGAGAGGACCTGGCCGCGACGATTGGCCATATCGCTGGCCGAGGCCAGACAGGAGCCGTCTTTGTGGACTATATCCAGAAGATACCGCTCCAGCGGCAAATCAGCCCGCGCTACCTGGAGATAAAGGAAGTCTCTGGCCTCCTGCTCGAGCAGGCTGTAGCACAGAACATACCGATTATCTTAGGTGCTCAGTTCGGCCGCGGCTCCGGCTCTGGCAAGGAGAATAAGGTAAAGCTGGATAACCTCAGAGAGGCCGGCGATATTGAGCAGGACGCTTCACTTGTGCTCGGCCTCTTCAATGACTCTCAGGACAAGATGGAAGAGCAAGGGATACAGGACAAGAGCGCGGCGGTAGACCTCGAGCTATCAATACTCAAGCATCGGGCCGGTATCGCCGGCCGGAGCTGTATGCTCTCCTTCGAGCGGCCGAGCCTCCGGATTATGGAGAAGGCTAAGCCTGAGGGTAAGAGCCTGTACTAAGAGGAGCAGCGATGATGCCATTACATGTAGGAAGTGTGACGCTCTACGATGTGGAGGAGCTCTCCAGCCTGCTCCATGTGCATGAGGTGACAGTCCGGAAGCTCCTCCGAGCCGGCAAGCTTCCAGGCCGGAAGCTGGCCAAGCGTTGGTACGTCTCGGAGGACGCGCTCAAGGAGTTCTTCCTTCAGCCGGAGCCGGCCGGAGACGATGAGGAAGAAGAGCCGGCTGAGTCATAGGCTATATGTCCGTAAACAGTGCATTACAGACATTACATAAAAGGAGAAACAGGCATGAGCGAACATGAGACCGCATTGGAAGGCGAGACAAAGGCTATCAAGGCCGCGATGGAGCTCCGCTCAGGGCTCCGAGCGGAGAGCTTCCGTCTGAAAGACCGTGTGCGGCTCCTTCCACGCGCTCAGGCGCAAGCGGGAGGGCATAGCGGTACAATCGTTGGCTTTGAGCGGTACTCCAAGCGTGGAAAGCCACGCGGAGGAGTCCTGGTAGCCTTAGACCAACTCCCTCCAGTAGCCGAGCCGGTAGCCGTCTCTCCGGACCTCCTTGAGCCGGCCTCAGGGCCTCCAGCCTGAGAGAAGCAAAGGCTTGCTTAACAAGCAGGAACAAGGAGAGCTATGAGCCAGAGCTTACAGACCAGACCCGCGCTCCAGCTCCTTCCAGCCGAGGAGCCAGGGAAGGCCGAGCTCAAGGAGCAGTTTATCGAGCTCCGAGCGAGAGGCTTCTCCTATGCCAAGATAGCCAAGCGGCTGAAGCTCTCCAGGAATACCCTGGCCTCCTGGAGCCAGGAGCTGGAGGCCGAGATAGCCAGCCTCAAAGCGATGGAGCTGGAGAGCCTCCAGGAGCAGTACTTCCTGCTCAAGGAGGGCCGGATAAAGCTCCTCGGAGAGACGCTCAAAGGCCTCCAGGAGGAGCTCAAGAAGCGAGACCTCGCCGGCGTCTCCACAGACAAGCTCCTGGATATGTGGCTCAAGGTCTACCAGGAGCTCAAGGAGGAGGCTATCGAGGTGCGGCCGCTCTCCGAGAGCGAGATAGCCGAGCTCAAGGCGCTCCGATGACAAGGGCAAAAGAGGGAAATTATGTAATGCCCACTGGAGCAAGTGCGAAGGGAGAGGTAAGGTGAAGAAGCAGCATATCCTAGACAGGCTGGAAGGGCTCAAGCTCCCAATGGATACCCTCCAGCAGATAGAGCGAGAGTACAACGCATGGAGGCCGGAGGATAAGCAGGAGTTCCGAGCGTTTTTTAAGCTGGCCGCGACCGTGACAGGCGTCCTCAAGTTTCCGGAGAAGCGCTCCAGCTTCCGGCCGCATAGTCCAGCAGATATCCGGATGAATGAGGCCTACAGCCTGCTCATCCTCGGCTCCTTCAAGGCATACCAGGCGAACAGGCTCCGCGTAGCTGAGGATATCGAGGCCGGCCGAGAGCAGGTGTATGGGCCATTCCTGGTATTCGAGGAGTAGCCAATGGAGCGTAAAGGCTTCCTTGGCTCGGAGAGGAGAGAGATGAAGGAGAAGGACTTTCTAGCTCGGCTGGCCAGCCTGGAGGTAAAACCAGGAGAGCAGCTATCGAGGGAGTTTCAGGCCTGGAACGCCGGAGCTACTGGAGAGGAGAGACTAGACTGGGCTTTGGACCTCGGCCGGTATGCCGTAGCGCTCGGTATTCCGATAGAACAGCTCAGCCAGCCTGAGGCTATCGGAGACGACCAGCTCATACCACTCGGCCTGTATGCTCAATCACTCTGGAGAGCCTACGCGCTCGGACCGGAAGTCAAGGAGCGCGTATCCAACAACCGGAGCCGGTTCCTCTTGAAGCTCCAGGGCTTGGAGGAGACTGAGGCCCTCCTGGAGGCGCTCCAGGCAGCAACTCAAGGAATGATGAGCAGCGATGAAGAATAAGCAGTATCTCCTGTCACAGCTCGGAGGACTGGAAGTAAACCAGCTCCAGCTCATCGGTAAAGAGTGGGAGGAATGGCTGGAGAGCCAGTCAAAGGAGACGCTCCGAGCCTATCTCAAGGACGTTATGGAGTGTGCTCTGGCGCTCGGCTTCTCACTGGAGGAGGCCAAGCAGATAACTACACCTATCGCCTTGAAAAGTGGAACACTCTTTACCTATGCGCTTCTGGCCGGCTGGAAGGCCTATGAGATACGCGCCTTACGAGAGGCCGCGTGAGACTCCACTATCGAGTCTCTAGACTGGAGCACACATTCCAGGAGATGGAGCAGAAGGCCTTCATCTCCTGGAGAGCGAGCCTTCCTCCGGAGCAGTTCGAGCGGCTCTTTGTGGAGCTCTGTACTCGGCTTGCCGAGCATGGCTATCTCGCTCCTCCACCGGCCGGCCTTTGGAGCTTGCCTGAGGAGGAGAAAGGCGCATACTTTGATGCCTTTCGAGAGCTGGAGGAGTCTGAGCGATGGGAGACCGCTACCATGCTGGTACGAGAGCTCTGGCTAGAGGCTATCGGCGTGCTCCAGCCGGAGAGCCAGAACCAGGCCGAAACTGAGCAGGAAGAGGAGCAGAGCCATGGATAGTAAAGCGATAGGCCAGGAGCTCCAAAGGACGCTCCTCCGGTATCGAGCCGGCCTGATAGATGGAGCCAGGGCTAAGGAGGAGCTCGCTATCCTCCAGACCATGCTCAAGGCCCATGAGCAGATGGAGCTGGAAGAGAAGATAGCGCGGCTCGAGGCGGTCCTGGAAGGAAGGAGGCTCTGAGTGGCAACAAAAAAGGACCTCGAGCGGCTCCTGAAGAAGAGCTCATTGAGTGGGCTGGAGGCCGCTCGGCTCATCATCGGCCATCACGTAGAGCAGGACCATGCGCGGCCTGGCTTCCTTTCCGAGCGTGAAATCAACTATATCAAGTCTCGGCTTACCTCAGGAGCAGCGGCCGAGTATAACCGCTGGATAGATACCTATCGGATTATAGACCGGACGCTCCAGGAGGCACACGTCTTAGCGCTGGAGATACAGCTCGGCCTTACCGTAGCCATTCGAGAGATTGACAGATACGTTGTAGAGTTCTTGCTTCAGGAGCATATGCGCTGGAGGCCGGCTCTTGTCACGGAGAAGCAGTACCAGGAGGTTAAGACCAGGCAGCGAGAAGCGAAGCTCCAAGAGTTATATACACTCGGAAATGTCCTGGAGTGGAGCGCTCCAGAGCCAGACGCCTCAGATAGTGAGGACGGATGGGAGGAGGCAGAAGAAGAGGGCCTCCTGCTCGACTTCTTGGCCGAGCGCTATCCTGAGCTTCATCGGCAGGCTATAGAGACGACGTTGGAGCTTATGGAGGCCGGTACACTCCAGCCGGTACAGCTCGAGCAACAGGATATCAAACGGCTGGAGAGCCTTGAAGAGCAGAGGAGCCAGCTCCAGCGGAAGCTTTACGAAGCGAGCAAGCGGAAGCAGAATAAGGCGAGTAGAGCTCGGCTAGTCAGAGCACTCCAGCAGCTCCTGGAAGGTACTTTGAGTAAGGAGGAGCGAGAGCAATTACTGGACTCTACCCTCTGCTCAGCAGCAGAGCTCTATACCGTTGGTATTCCCTGGCTTGTGAGGGATATAGATGAATTTACGCCTGGCTACCTGGAAGGCGAAGCACGAAGCTATGCCATTGTTCAGGACCAAAGGTTGTTTCCTGGCAGGATAGATGAGCAAGGAAACTTCAGGCTTCCATATGGAGACATACTGGAGGTTATCTCTGGTTTAGAGGTGATGGAGCAACAGTGGAAGAAGCAAGGCTTTTCCGGCGCTGAGGTTATTCATCAGGGCATAAACAAGAAGATACGAAGTCAACTGAGAAACTATCTTGGCCTCCAGAGCATTGTGGAGACGGTCTCAGATATCTTAGGCGTGGACTTCGCTGAGGACCTCCGAGCATGGCATGGCCAGATTGAGCGAGATGTAGAGCTCTATAACCAGAATATCCAGCCGGACAGTGGCTATGCCAAAGATATCCCAAAGCTCCGGAAGCTCCGGATAGATAACCTCAAGCCGTCGGCCGCGTCTCTCCGCTACTTCCGAGAGCGTATCGCGCTCGGCCTCGGAGAGGGCTGGCAAGAAGCCGCGATGAACCTCTGGGCAGATGAGGCTGAGCTGGAAGAGGAAGAGCCGGAGGAGGTAGCCAGTGGCCAAGAAGCCTAAGCCGCAGCAGCCTCAACAGCCAGGCGCTCTCTCCTCAGGCCTTCAAGCTGGAGAGGTCTATAAGGCCGGCCTCTATGCCGAGCAGCAGAAGTTCGGCCGACCGAAGAAAGAAACTCAACTCCTCCTTTCGGAGTCTCCTTCAGAGCCCGCTGATATCGAGATAACCGGCCTGGACCTTACCGTATCAGAGGATAAAGCGCTCTCGGCTCTTCAGATACTTGTCTCCAGGACAGACTACCAGGGCAATCTTCCAGGCAAGGAGGTAACGAGCTTAGGCTATCAAGGCAGCTTCCGACTCCCTCGGCTCCAGTTCACTCCCTCGGAGTACTTCGAGGCATATGGGCTTAGGCAACATGGAGGGAGGTATCACGGCAAGCAGACCCAGGACGCGCTGGAAGCGCTCAAGAGCTTGGCTGAGAAGCCGCGACTCATTATCTATAAGCGAGCTCGCTGGCATGGGAACGGCAAGAGCCGGAAGAAGCTCTATGACGTTATCCGGCACAGAGGGCCGATTATCCAGCTCCTGGAGGGATACAAGGATCTCGAGGAGCAGGAGGCCGCTCGGCTAGAAGCTGGAGAGGACCTCCCTGGCCGTGTGACACGGCTCGCTGTCCAGTTCGGGCCTCTCCTTGTAGACAACCTTCCGACCTTTTTCCTGATGAAACCAGCCAAGCTCCACCAGGAGATAGAGGAGCATCTCGGAGCCAAGCGTATAAGCCGTTCTGTCTCGCTTTTTATCCAGTGGCTCCTCACGATGAACCTCCGAACCGTCAAGATAGCAAGAGAGAACCTGGCCAGAAAGCTCAAGCTCAATAACCTTATCGAGCAGCGGAAGCCGAGCGAGTTAAAGCGCCAGCTCCTGGAGTGTTACGAGACGGCCAGGACGCTCGGCTTCCTCTTGGAGTACAAGGAGGATGATTTTGGTATGCTCACCTTCCGGCTCAATCCGGAGCGATGTACGCGGCTCGGCCAGAAGGAAGAAGAGGATGCTGAGCCTCCAATTAGTGGATAAGCTCTAAGCTCGACTTTATCCATTTGATGGACAAAACATGAATGGCAGGGTACGCTCATCTCACCTTATCCGACCAAGAAGGGGTGTGATATGCGAAACCTGCCACTGGCGATTATACATGTACTGCGACAGTTTGAAGTGATCTTCAGTGATCGCGTCTGGCAATGGGCCAAAGTCTTGGTCGTCGGTGCTATTCTCGCCCCCGGTACACGGACCGTCACCGCCGCCTTGCGCGTGCTGGGCTTGCACAACGACCAGCAGTTTCAGAACTATCATCGCGTCCTTAACCGCGCCAAGTGGTCCAGCCGTGCTCTCAGCCGCATCCTGCTGCGCTTGCTGATCCAGGCCTTCGTCCCGGACGATGCCACGATTGTGGTTGGCCTGGATGACCATATCGAGCGCCGACGTGGGGCCAAGATTGCCGCCAAAGGGATTTACCGTGATGCTGTGCGCTCGAGCAAGTCGTTCTTTGTCAAAACCAGTGGCTTGCGTTGGGTCTCGATGATGCTGCTGGCACCGATTCCCTGGGCCAAGCGCATCTGGGCCTTGCCCTTCTTGACTGTCTTGGCCCCCTCGGAACGATATCATCAGCAGCGCGGCAAGCGCCACAAGACGCTGCCTGACCACGCCAGGCAAATGATCAAGCAATTGCGCCGCTGGCTGCCAGACCGGGCGCTGGTCGTCGTGGTCGATAGCACCTACGCGGTGATTGAGTTGCTGGCCGTGTGTGGCCGCTTGGCTGCACCCGTGACCGTTGTGACGCGCTTGCGGCTGGATGCAGCCC
>MWWB01000044.1_pt1 | contig 22040 bp, 23 predicted proteins | sample 1047291 | NCBI WGS metagenome assembly MWWB01 (sample SAMN06349976, study PRJNA376086) | soil metagenome | isolation source: MS4-1 sample Antarctic (ecotone) soil | place: Antarctica | reverse complement strand
GGGCAACCTCGGGCGTGCATACGTCAATGTTCGTTTCGTTCGACAAATCAATCAGCATATCGGTTAGCACGTCGCGCAAGAATATGGGCGTGCTGTCGTCGGCGAGTATCGCGGCGATGCGTTCGGCAGCACGCTCGCGCGCTTCGGCTTTGCGTGTGGTTTTGCGTCTCGTCATCTCGTCATCATCCTTTCGCTCGTGGCGGGCGTGTCGAGATCAATGGCAAGCGTCTCAAGCTCGCTTGTAGCAGCGACTAGGGCGCGCGAAATAGCGTCAAGGGTGTCGAAGGTAGGCTCGTCACTGTCGGCGCAGCACAGGGCGAATCTGACGCGCGTACGGGCTGATTCTAGCTTGTCCGATGGCGTCGGCGTGCGTGGCAGTGGAGCGTGTGTTGTGGTAGTTTGTCGGCGTTGCATGGTTCCTCCTAGTGGGACTGTGAAGAGGGGCTAGGGATGCGCACACATCCCTAGCCCTTCGTACTTTTGTGGTTTCGCGGCGGCGTTTCGCCGGGGCGTGGGTTGTGGTAGTTTGTCGCCGTTGCATCCTGTTTTCCTTCCGGGATGTACATGGGGGAGAGGGGCTAGGGATGTGGGGAGACTTCCCTAGCCCTTCGTGTTTAGAAGTTGAGCGTTGCGCGCTCCGTCGCAAGCTGGATGTGAGCGGCGACCGCGCTTGCTAAGTGGTAGCAGGCTTGACCACGTTCGCCCGCCTTGCACGTACAGTGCGCGAATCGTTTGCCTTCTCGCTTCATGCACTCGACGGTGTAGGTTGCGCCGGTAGCTTTGTTCGTGACGGTGTAGGAACCGAAGCGGTTGACGTGGACGCGCGGCTTGACGGTGCGTGCTTTGTTGATGGCGTTCTCGAGTGTGGCGGTTGAGGTGAGTTGAATCATTGTCGGTGTGCTCCGTGGGGTGAATTGCTAACGTGAGAGAACTATACGCTTCACGAATAGTTAAGTCAAGTAAATTATACGCTTGCCGTACATTTATTTTTAGGGTATAAGCATGGGTATGGGGGAAGTAAAAATGCTAACAACGCCGGAGGTTGCGGAGCGGTTGAACGTAAGCGTTCGCCGCGTACAGGCTTTGATCGAAGCCGGGCGACTGCCTTCGCAGCAGTACGGGCGCGATCACTTGGTTAAAGAAACGGACTTGAAGTTGGTAGAGGATCGTCGCCCCGGCAGACCGCCGAAGGCGAAGGCGGAAGGTTCCACCGTGGTGGAAAAGCCGAAGCGCGCGACTAAGAAGGGCGGTAAGAAGTGAGCGACGATCCAACCAAGAGATTCGATGAACAGGGCAAGGCGACACAACCGATGCTCTCCGAATTGCTGATGGAAGTGAAAGCGATGCGAACAGAGGTGCAGGACGTGCGCGCCGAGCAGCGAGAGATGCGCGCGAGCGTAGAGCGCCGCCTTGATCGTGTCGAGACGGAACTTGATCGTCTGCGCGTGGTCGCTCACGAGACGCGCGCCGACTTCCGCGAGTACCTGAGTCAGCAAAAGGAAGTGGCTTGAACCTCGCCACTAATCCCGCCATGCTGTTCGGGGTTGTCGCTATTCAAACATGAACAAGCAAGTTGCGGCTGAATTCTTAGGTGTGAGCGTGCGCGCCGTCGAACGCTACACGCAGCAAGGAAAGCTATCCGTCACATACACGAAGGGGCGGACGCGCCCCGTCGCCGAGTATCGCCAAGACGAACTTGACGCGCTTCGTGCCGAGATCAATGCGAACCTTTATCATCAGCGCCCGGCGCACGAAAAACCTAATCCCGCCAACTCCGAACAGGCTGGCGGACTTGTCGCTATTTCGCCTGCACACGCCCTACAACGCGCCCCGAGCGAGCAGAGCATGACGATGTTCGTCGCGGCACTCTCCGACGCGCTACGCGAAGCGCAGACGCCGGGGAATGGCGTTGTTGACGTTCCCTTGCGCGACAAGATGACGCTTTCGTTCAAGGAAGCGTCGAGACTCTCGGGCGTACCGGAGTCTCACTTGCGAGCGGCTTATTCTGACGGGAAGTTGAGAGGCGCGAAGATCGGCAGAGGCGTGCGTGTCTCGCCGGATGCATTGAAGGCTTACGTGGCGAGGGTGCTGAAGTGAAGGGTGAATGATGACGAAAACGACGAAAGCTGAATGTCAGTTCTGCGCCGGTGTCGAGCCTATCGCGGCAGCGGCGGGAGCGTATAGCCCCGCTGATTTTACCGAAGGCGTATGGGTGGGCAACAAACGCCGGTCGCGGAAGATGAAAGGTGGCTGGCGTTGGAAAGACTACACCATTGAACTACTAGGGCATCTCTATAACACCGTACCGCCAGAGCCACCAATCTTTAATCGAAAATGGCTAGCATGGTTCCAACGAATCGAAAAGCACGATGCGGAAGGGCGGTCGCTGCACAGATGGACGCTACTCAACGGTTATCACATCACGCATAAGAATGGCTGGAGCATGGACGCGCACTGGTGGGATTCGCACGACCTGATATTTACGGTCAAGGATTTCAAACCGGAGAGAGACTTCGATTCGCTGAATCAACTCTTAAAGCTGTTCAAACCTGAGACGCGCGGGAATCCGAAGATCACAGAGGTTGAGTTAATTAAGGCAATTCAGAAGATCGGAGTACAGGGCACACAATCGGCTGTCGCTAAAGAATTGAACGTGTCAGACCGCACGCTACGAGACTGGACGGCTAATAGAGGCATGTCATGGGAGCGAACTAAAAGACGTTATGAAAAGACACAAATTTGGTGACGGAACCATGCGGAAGAAAAGTTTGCTTTTTCCTGCCGGTGTCATGCTATAGTTACCAAATGGTTGAAACAAACCAAACGCTCTAACGCAGAAAAGCAACGATGCGTCCCGCCAAGAACCTCGCTGCTCCCTGCACTTGATAACCACACGCTTTGCAGCGATGGGCTTTGTGTATCCATTCTAAGACCCACCGCCTCGAAGCGCAAGAACCTTGAAAGAGGAAAGCGCTTATGAGCTTCGACACTACCGCCTCAAAAGAGTTTGTGAAAGTCGCCGAACTGGCTACCCAGTGGCGATGCACCGAACAGCACATTTACAACCTAATCAATCGCGGACTATTGCCTGCTACCCACCTCGGTAGGCGCGTGATCGTGTGCGCGAAAGACGCTGAACGGTTCATCGCGCAGAACTCGACCGCGAAGGCAGCGGCGTGATAACGCACATCTACACGGGCGGCGCGCTCACCGTCCACGATGAAATTGAAAAGCCGCGCCGGAGGCGAACCCGGCACGGCTTACTGAAACCTTTCGTCGTTACAGGCGAGAAAGGCGGCGCATGTATTCTACACCAGCGCAGCGCGTTAGTGAACACTACCCATCAATAAGCGCACCCGGGCACGTCGAGCAATCGGACATTCGCACGGCGTTAAAACTACTGACCGACCTTTCGCTTGGTTGCGTCGAGTTGCGCGTCATCATGCGCAGCGACGGCATCCTTCGTGGTTTCTATGACGACCTCGACAGGCTCGCTGAAGATGCCGCGATCCTCGACCGAGAAGAAACCGCAAAGGGCATCTATACCACGGCGAACCCGGTCAAGCCGGAACTTCTCGCACGCTCACACAATAAACTGACACGCGGCGACGCGGCGACGGATGCGGACATCGCGCGGCGGATTTGGTTGCTGATGGACGCGGACGCGGTGCGCCCGAGCGATACGTCAGCGACGGATGAACAACACGACGACGCGCTCAATCGTGCGGCTGAGGTTCGCGCCTTCACGCGAAATCTAGGATGGGCTAATCCCATCTTCGGCGACAGCGGCAACGGCGGACATCTGATGTACCGCGTTGATTTACCGAACAATCCCGCTTCGCTTGCGCTCATCAAGGGCGTGCTTGCCGTGATCGCGGAGCACTTCTCCGATGACCTAGTGAAGATTGACACGGCAGTTTGCAACGCCGCGCGGATTTGGAAACTGTACGGCACGACCGCGCGTAAAGGTGAGCCAACCGACGAGCGCCCGCACCGTCAAGCGAGATTGTTGATCGTTCCAGATGAGTTGACGGTGACGACGGAAGAACAGTTGCGCGCGTTGCTGCCGCCAACGCCGGAACCCGTCGAGCGCAACCACGGTGCTTCAGCGGATGGTTTCGATGAACTGAAAGCGCAGTTGCGCGACGTGCTGCGCGCATATAAGACGAAGGAAGCACGCGGATTCCTGTATGCGCCCGGGCGCTGTCACGGCAGCACAGACGGGCAAGGCATCCACATGCGACTCGACAACAACGCGGTTGGCTGCTTCAAAGGTTGCAAGATCGGCGACATTCTCACGGCATACGGTCTGCCCGCTTACCCGGTCAAAGCGCACTCGTCACGTTTCGACAATGCAGAGAAAAAGCAGAGAAACGATTCAAGCGCCGACGCTGCGCCGGAAGCGGAGAATACCGCGCGGGCATCGCAGAGCGACGACGAGCGGACGGACGCGGGCGACAAGCTGCAACCGACCGACATGGGCAATGGCTACCGATTCGCGCGGCAGCATAGAGACGTAGCGCGGTTCAACGGACTTGCTAACAAATGGTTTCTTTGGGACGCAAAGCGATGGGCTGAGGACACCAGCGGCGCGGTGATGCGCTTGGCAAAACGGACAGTTCAAAACATCTACCACGAAGCCGCGATGCCGACCGATGAGGAAGCGCGAAAAGCACTCGCCAAGCACGCCATTAAATCAGAGGCAGACGGTCGCATAACGGCGATGCTGCACCAAGCGCAATCGGAACTTCCCGTGCGTGTCGAAGAGTTTGACGCTGACCCGTTCGCGCTTAATTGTGACAACGGCATCCTTGACTTGCGAACTGGGGAACTGCGCACGCACGACCGTAAAGCGATGCACACGAAGTTGTCACCAGTCGCATACGACACGGCAGCGACCGCGCAAAAGTGGTTGGCTTTTCTTGATCGAATCTTCGACGGTGATGCATCCCTTATCGGATTCGTGCAAAAGGCAGTTGGCTATTCGTTGACCGGCGACGTAAGCGAGCAATGTTTGTTTCTTCTGCACGGCAACGGCGCGAACGGCAAGAGCGTGTTTCTCAAAACACTGACCGCGATGCTTGCGGATTATGGACAGACGACGCGCACCGAAACTTGGATGACAAAGCGACCGGGCGGCGTCTCAAACGATGTTGCCGCGCTTCGCGGTGCGCGCTTCGTCTCTGCCGTCGAGACAGACGACGGGCAACGGCTCGCCGAAGGCACGGTTAAGGCATTGACCGGCGGCGATGCGGTGCGTGCTCGCTTTCTGTTCCAAGAGTCTTTCGAGTTTCAGCCACAATTCAAAATATGGTTGGCGGCGAATCACAAACCCGAGATTCGCGGAACTGACCATGCCATTTGGCGACGCATCCGACTCGTCCCCTTTAACGTCACGATTCCCGAGCGCGAACGAAATCCGCACCTTGACGCTGAGTTACGCGCCGAGTTGCCGGGCGTGCTCGCGTGGGCTGTCGAGGGCTGTCTCGCATGGCAGCGTGAAGGTTTAGGCGAACCGCTTGCCGTCAAGGAAGCGACCGCAGATTACAAAGACGAGATGAACATGCTCGGGGAGTTTTTCGCGGATCGGTGCGAAGTTGGCGAGCACTACCAAGCGACGGCAGGCGAACTTTTCGCGGCTTATGAGTCGTGGTGTCAGTCAAACGGTGAACCGAAACAGTCTCAAAGGTGGCTTGGTTTGCAGCTAAAAGAGCGAGGTTTCGAGCAATCAAAAAGCAAACATTCCCGCTTTTGGAAGGGTATAGGGCTGATTCGTCATGAGAATTAAGAAATTAAGCGTCACCCGTCACCCTTTGGTGACGCTTTTTAGGATTATGCGTCACCCACCTAAACCTTTGAACGACAATACTTTGCGAGGATTGTCAAAAAAGGTGACGCTTGGTGACGCAATTTTACACAACCTTACTAAGGAAAAACATGCCTTACGCGGAAGTATTGTAAAAAAGCGTCACCAAGCGTCACCCGTCACCAAGCGTCACCCGTTACACCGAAGCGAGGTAAAGCGATGACACCGACAATCATCATCACGAGCACGCCCGAAGGCTACATTCTCAAATTCTCGAAGATGTCGCGCGATAACTTCGGCGACGCCATTGACACGCTCAAGCGCACCGTTCCGCCGCATCAACGTGCGTATGCGGCGGAGTCTAAAACTTGGTTCGTCTCGACGGCAGGGCGCACGTATCTCGACGCATGGCTTGGTCACATGCGCGTCGCACATGGCGCATCCGTCGAGTGGGTAGCAGGCGACGAAACGAGCAGCGACGCGCACGAGCGAGCGCACAAGCCACACACGCCCGCGAAGGCTGATCCGTTCGCTACGCTTCACTTGCTACCGTCCGCGCCGCCGGAAGTGGTCAAAGCGGCGTACCGCGCGCTGTCGTTGAAGCATCATCCAGACCTCGGCGGCGACGTGCGGGCTATGCAGACGATCAACGCCGCTTACAGGCAACTATCCCCGGCGGCGTGAGCCGAGGCGCGCGGGATGGTCGTCGAGGTGTCGGATATGCGACACCTAAAAAAAGAGGGAAACCGAGTGAAGGAAAGGGAAAGATAAAACAGATGCCAAGACAATTGTATGACACCGACGAATCGGAACTTGTTTACGTCACGACCGCTAGATCAGACAACGCGTGCGTTTTGTTTGAGCGTCACCCGGCGCACCCCGAAGGCGAACTGTTCATCGGCGGGCAAGGACTCGTCAGACAAGCGGCGTTGACAGTTCAAGTGGTGGACAAGATAAACCAAAAAGAGTTGCGCGTCTTAACGGCTGAAGAAGCCGAGCGTGCCGAGCGTGAGAGCGAAGTTCAGTTAGTGAAGGCGCGTGCGCACGCGGCGACTGAACTTCGCACACATCGCCGCAAACTCTATCTCAGCATCTTCGGTTCGGATCGCGGCTTTGACGAGCACTTCCCGCCGGACGCGGCGTGAGCTTGGTTTCCAGCGATGCGTTTTCGTCATATTTCCCGCGTCGCCGGAACGGGAGTCACCCAACTGTGCAGGTGGCTCCAAATCGAGAGAGGGGCGGGCTTTCTCCCCCGTCCTTCTCTCGAACTACACAAGAGCAGATGAAGGCAGAAGCCACCAGATGACAGACTCACGCGGACACGGCGACAAGTTGAGTCGGAAGCAAGATGACGCGATAGCGGCGCTTCTCTCTACGTCATCAATAAAAGACGCGGCGAAGGCTTGCGGCGTAAGTGACGCCTCGCTTTGGCGATGGCTACAACTTCCCGGCTTCCAAACTGCCTACCGCGCCGCGCGTCGCAAAGTAGTCGAGCGCGCGGTGTCTGAACTTCAAGGGGCGTGCGGCGAAGCGGTCGAGACACTAAAGCGCAACCTTACTTGCGAGAACCCAGGCATTGAGATTCGCGCGGCGCAGATCGTCTTGGAACAAGCCATCAAGGGAGTTGAATTGATTGAACTTACTGAGCGCATTGAGCGCCTCGAAACAATGCTTGAGAGTCAAGAGAAAGGAAAAAAGAAGTGGGGAACTTAGAAACGAGACTCGGCAAGTTGGAAACCGCTGCGGAAGCGTGCAAGCCGTCACTCTTTGAGTTGTTCGACTTGAAGGCTTTGACGAATGACGAACTGTTAGCCTTGCGCCACTGCTACACGGACGAAGGGCAACCGCTGCCGGAGCGCGTCACGCCGGAGTTGGCGGCTGCATTGAATAGGGTGAAGCGATGAACATTCAAACAAGAGTCGAGAAGCTGGAGGGGCGCTACGAGGCGACCGATGGATGCCCCGACTGCGCGCACATCAAAGGCGGACTCGTCGAGTTCACTCTCACAAAGGAGGGCGAAGTGTTCGACGAACATAAACCGCTCATACCAATGCGCCTGCCCGAGCCGGAGCGCTGTGCGAGGTGCGGGCGGATAACTTGCCGCACCTTCACCATTTTACCGGGTGCTAGGGAAGAATCTGACGACTCGGAGCGGATAATCGGCGCGGAAGCGCACGGCATAGAATAGGATGATGCGATGAACTTGAACAACCGAATTGAACGCCTAGAGGATGCTGTAATGTCGGATTCCGATGTCTGCCAGTGTGAAGATGCATTAGCCCTAATGGGCACGGAGCACGCTTCCGTGTGCTTCAAGTGCGGACGGGCTATAGACCTCGGGACGTGGAAGCATTGGCGTCTAATCCAACCGACGGCGGAAACTAATTTCTTCGCCTTTGGCTTACTGCGCGACGATAACCTAGACGAAAGGCAGGCGGCGTTATGAGCTTACAAAGCCGAATAGGGCAGCTTGAGCGACACGTGACGCCACACGTCGAGCTGAGCAATGAACAGCGAGTAACCCGGCTTGTGGCTTTGCAAGAAGACGCCGAGCGTGACGCGGGCGCGAGGCAACGATTCACCGCCGCGTCTCGAATCTTGGATAGGGGGGCTGCAAGATTAGCCGAGCAGCGACAATTGAAAGGTTGAAGCAATAAACCTAATGCCTGTGTCCTACGCTGTGTCTTATGTGGTTGCGTGGGGCGGCGGGTGATGCGTCTTGCTAGAATCCAGGTTGGGAATCAATCAACTACCTTGCCGCTATCGCGTAGTGTATGTGGCATAAACGAAAGAACCGGCTTCGGCATGTACATGAAGATCACAAATCTCTGAGAGAGTCTCAAAGCTCTCCTTTCGTAAGATGATGCCCTTTATCTGGTGATTCTCAATATGTTTCATCAGATCTTCCTGTGTGCGCGCGCTCAGAATTATGCGGTCGCTATAAAACAAGGGGGTTGGGTGAATGTCGCTATCGTAGACGATTAAAGCGCCCCGGTCTTCCGGGGTGGTACTAGCAACGATGCGTGCCAGTTCCGCAGCAGGTTCGTCTTTTATATCGTAGAGTGGCCGAAGATTATTCAGTCCGACGGCGATAAAAAAAGCGAATATCAAAAGCAATGCCGGACGATAGTCCAACTTTCTCTTTAAGAGCATCATGAGAGCTCCTGTGGCCCCGAATAACAGAACTATCTTCACAGGTGCTACAAAGACAAGTGCAAACAGGGCTACTACTAACCCGCTAAGCACAATCAGTTCGCCATGCTTATACGCCCTTATTAAAAGAGCGGCGGTTAGAATGGACAGAGCAGGGTATACGGGAACGATGTACCACGGTATTTTAGTTCGGATTACAGTGTAAGTAATGAACACTATCGCCGTTACAAGCAGGAGTATTCGGGAACGTGATTCCCCTTTGATGTTTTCACTCAAGCTGAATGCTATGGCAAAGGGGATCAGATAAAACCAAGGGGTAAACTGGTCTTTCAGTATTTCAAAATAATAAGTTCGATCTCCAGTATTGCCCTCAAGCGCAGTGGTCGCACGGGAAACGATATGGTAGCCAAAGTATTCGTTTATGAATCGCCCCCCGTGCTGCAAATACATGAAAATATGCCATGGGGCGGCTACCACAGAACCCAGAAGGAAACCTTTCCAAAAATAGCGAGAGCGAAGAGCGTCAGCTATACGCTTATCCAACAGTACTGCAACGGCAATAGTGAAGGGCGCCGCAAGTCCGGCGCCCCCTTTGGTCATGATGGAAAGGGCGCAGAAGAACCAACATACATACCACCACCAATGTTTACCCTCCCTAATATGCAGGTACGCGTAGAGAGACAGATAAATATAAAGGGTTAACATGATGTCCATAGTGCCGAAACGAGCCTGCATAACGAAAGCATATGAAGTCAGCAGGACAACGGCAGACAAAAACCCGGTGCCTTTGTCATACACGAACTTACCAATCGAATAAGTAACAACTAGAAGCCCTACGCCAGATAATGCTGACGCCGCTCGCGACCAAAATTCATTAACCTCAAATAACCAGTAAAAGATAACGGTGATCCATATAAACAAAGGAGGCTTGTGGAACCAATTCCTATACTCCCAAAGCGGCGTGAGCCAACTCCTGCTGCGCAGCATCTCTTTGGATACTTGTGCATAGATGGCTTCGTCCCAGTCACGTAAACTGCCTTGATCTAGCCTCCAAAATAGGACGCATATGGATATCAAGACGAGCAGTGCTACAGACCAGTAGGTCGGTAGAAGCGGGATAGACCGCCTTAATTTAGCAGTCACTTGGCGAGCAATACTTTTCAGCGTTGTTGTTGTCATAAATCTCTAAGAGCTAGAGGTTCGCCGACCTAATGCGAGAGGCGGAAGGATGAGCAAATTGAATACACGTATTGAGCGGCTAGAGGAAGCGGCACAGTCAAAGGGCGGCGAGTGCGCGCGTGAAGCGTGGAAGAATATCCGCATCATCCTACCCGACGACGACAGCGGCGATGCGCCGCCTAACACAGATGAGCGGTGCGGGGTATGCGGGGGTGAGCGGCAGATTATCAGGGTTGTCTATGTCGAGAGTCCATGCGACTTAGAAGAAGCATCGGCTTGAGATAACTAGACCGCCCGATAACATCTACTTAACGAGCGGTCTTTCTCTGTTCTCAGTGTCGCTTAGGCTTCCGTGTTATGAGTTTTACGTCTCTTGCGCACAGCCGCTCCGACTCCAGCAAGTCCTGTGATGAGTAGCAGCACTGACGCTGGTTCTGGAATAGGCGCCGTCTGCCCCATGCCGACTGGGGCTGCTAATCCAATCACCTCTTGCCTGCCATCACCGATCGTCCCAGCAAGAGTGGCTGCTCCTGTGTTCAAGTTAACAGTGTAAAGTTGAGTCGAAAGAGGTCCGCCAATAGAGACGGACAAAGCGACGTAAGCTGTGCCGGTTGATCCCGAAATATCAAACCCCAGAAGGCTGCCAACGTTGCCTGCAACTCCTAGCGATCCTACGGTACTGAATGTTCCATCTGGGTTTTGGATGAAAAGCGAACTTCCGAAAAAAGTATTGTTGATGCCGTACAACGCAGTGGAAGCTGCACCAGCAAGGTTATTTGTGTAAGCAAAACCTACAGCGTTACCGGAGGGAAGGCTACCGCCGGAGATATAACCGCCCGTATCAACGTTGACAAGTAGGTTTTGGTTATTTAAAAAGTTCGCCACGCGAAGACGATCCTGTGTAGGATTAAAGTCAACGCCATATACCAAAGTCTCACTTCCACCCGGCGGAGGGTTCAGCACAGAAACAAAAGTGGCTGCTCCTGTCTGTGCATCAATAGTGTAAATGCGGTTGGCAGTAGTGACTCCGTAAAGTTGTCCCGTCGCTGGTCGGCGATCAATGCCAATAATTAGTTCCGACTGTAGTCCGGTGATAAGCCTCGGCGTGCTGATACTACCCGGCGTTACGCTATCGAAACTAAACACACTTTGGCTGGTAACTCCCGGGATTCCGATAAAGGGTGGACCGGTGACGACAGTAAGGTTCTCTGCTCTGGCATATCCTATTGCACCAAACACCAACCATGAGAATGTTAATACAGCGAATAAAAGCCGTCGCATTGCTTGCTCCTCTTCAAAAGTAGTAATGGCGCTAAGTTACACGCTAGTACAGTGAAATCCAGCATTACAGTTCATCTGGAAGGACCGGAGGGGCGGGAGCATACCACTAGAGAATGACGAGGGGAATAGTTATCTATGGATGGTTCCACATCTCTCAACGTAGAAGATGCAACCACACCGCGCAAGCTATTTGTGCTGATTCCATGCGTCGCAAGCAGTTTTAAAACTATAGAAAACTAATCTTTCCTACCACACGCGGACGCGACGCACAGGTTGTCGGTAAATCACGGTAATTGACGGTATTCGAGACTTGATTAATCAATCTTTTTTCAAGGGTACGAAAAACTTAGAGTTATCTACTGTCATTTTGAAATGACACGTTAACCAATAGATACCGATGTGCGGTGAAGGAAAGTGAAAGGAAAGTGGTAGGTTTTGAACCCCTTTTAAGCTGTCAATTCCGCCACCTATCTCGCCAAAAGCAAGCGGGCGCTACTCCTAAGAATCACGCCCGCTGACAGTTATGTGATCCAGTGGAGCTATCGTGTGCGGAAGCGTACCGACATGCGACGGATAAGTCTCTATGTTCGCCAGACCTCGCATAGCTTGTTGCCTACAAGCACGAGCACAAAAAGAAGCGGCAGCCGATCCTCGCTATCGGCTGCCGCTTCTTTTGTAACTTGTCTCACCTGTTTAGGGTGGGGCAGGTGACGGCGCACACTCTACGTCCGATGGGTGAGCGCGTCAAGGTCAACCTGCACACGCGCCCTTCCACGCGCGCACGGGCTTAACTGATGCGAACCTGTCAAATAATTTTGACACGCCCTTCCTTCCACACACGCACGGGCGACACACTGACTTTTGCGCAATTGCGCAAACCGAAGCGGGCGCGACTCCTAAGAATCACGCCCGCTTGTGTGTCTGCAATCTTGAAAGCGTTACCGTGGTAACACCCCGCTACTTAAGCCTTACTTGTCGCCTCGCTTTCCGCCCGTTCCGCGAACAGCAGGTTGTTGATCGGGCGCGCGTGCGATTGCTGCCAGCACAGCAAGTCAACGACGGGCGCGAGGTCGCTGCTTACATCTTCCCCTTCGTTCTCGTCCGTCTCCGGCGCGTCGCTAACTGTGGTTCCTTCCCAAAACTCATCAGCCGTCGCTTTCGCTTCCCGCTCTGCCCGATACTGCGCCGCGTACGCGTCGCGCTTCGGTGAAGTAAGGCAACCGTTCGTCTGCCGCAAGCGTGTCTTGTCCGTGTGAGCCAGCATCAGCGGAAGCGCGACGCGGGCAACCTCGGGCGTGCATACGTCAATGTTCGTTTCGTTCGACAAATCAATCAGCATATCGGTTAGCACGTCGCGCAAGAATATGGGCGTGCTGTCGTCGGCGAGTATCGCGGCGATGCGTTCGGCAGCACGCTCGCGCGCTTCGGCTTTGCGTGTGGTTTTGCGTCTCGTCATCTCGTCATCATCCTTTCGCTCGTGGCGGGCGTGTCGAGATCAATGGCAAGCGTCTCAAGCTCGCTTGTAGCAGCGACTAGGGCGCGCGAAATAGCGTCAAGGGTGTCGAAGGTAGGCTCGTCACTGTCGGCGCAGCACAGGGCGAATCTGACGCGCGTACGGGCTGATTCTAGCTTGTCCGATGGCGTCGGCGTGCGTGGCAGTGGAGCGTGTGTTGTGGTAGTTTGTCGGCGTTGCATGGTTCCTCCTAGTGGGACTGTGAAGAGGGGCTAGGGATGCGCACACATCCCTAGCCCTTCGTACTTTTGTGGTTTCGCGGCGGCGTTTCGCCGGGGCGTGGGTTGTGGTAGTTTGTCGCCGTTGCATCCTGTTTTCCTTCCGGGATGTACATGGGGGAGAGGGGCTAGGGATGTGGGGAGACTTCCCTAGCCCTTCGTGTTTAGAAGTTGAGCGTTGCGCGCTCCGTCGCAAGCTGGATGTGAGCGGCGACCGCGCTTGCTAAGTGGTAGCAGGCTTGACCACGTTCGCCCGCCTTGCACGTACAGTGCGCGAATCGTTTGCCTTCTCGCTTCATGCACTCGACGGTGTAGGTTGCGCCGGTAGCTTTGTTCGTGACGGTGTAGGAACCGAAGCGGTTGACGTGGACGCGCGGCTTGACGGTGCGTGCTTTGTTGATGGCGTTCTCGAGTGTGGCGGTTGAGGTGAGTTGAATCATTGTCGGTGTGCTCCGTGGGGTGAATTGCTAACGTGAGAGAACTATACGCTTCACGAATAGTTAAGTCAAGTAAATTATACGCTTGCCGTACATTTATTTTTAGGGTATAAGCATGGGTATGGGGGAAGTAAAAATGCTAACAACGCCGGAGGTTGCGGAGCGGTTGAACGTAAGCGTTCGCCGCGTACAGGCTTTGATCGAAGCCGGGCGACTGCCTTCGCAGCAGTACGGGCGCGATCACTTGGTTAAAGAAACGGACTTGAAGTTGGTAGAGGATCGTCGCCCCGGCAGACCGCCGAAGGCGAAGGCGGAAGGTTCCACCGTGGTGGAAAAGCCGAAGCGCGCGACTAAGAAGGGCGGTAAGAAGTGAGCGACGATCCAACCAAGAGATTCGATGAACAGGGCAAGGCGACACAACCGATGCTCTCCGAATTGCTGATGGAAGTGAAAGCGATGCGAACAGAGGTGCAGGACGTGCGCGCCGAGCAGCGAGAGATGCGCGCGAGCGTAGAGCGCCGCCTTGATCGTGTCGAGACGGAACTTGATCGTCTGCGCGTGGTCGCTCACGAGACGCGCGCCGACTTCCGCGAGTACCTGAGTCAGCAAAAGGAAGTGGCTTGAACCTCGCCACTAATCCCGCCATGCTGTTCGGGGTTGTCGCTATTCAAACATGAACAAGCAAGTTGCGGCTGAATTCTTAGGTGTGAGCGTGCGCGCCGTCGAACGCTACACGCAGCAAGGAAAGCTATCCGTCACATACACGAAGGGGCGGACGCGCCCCGTCGCCGAGTATCGCCAAGACGAACTTGACGCGCTTCGTGCCGAGATCAATGCGAACCTTTATCATCAGCGCCCGGCGCACGAAAAACCTAATCCCGCCAACTCCGAACAGGCTGGCGGACTTGTCGCTATTTCGCCTGCACACGCCCTACAACGCGCCCCGAGCGAGCAGAGCATGACGATGTTCGTCGCGGCACTCTCCGACGCGCTACGCGAAGCGCAGACGCCGGGGAATGGCGTTGTTGACGTTCCCTTGCGCGACAAGATGACGCTTTCGTTCAAGGAAGCGTCGAGACTCTCGGGCGTACCGGAGTCTCACTTGCGAGCGGCTTATTCTGACGGGAAGTTGAGAGGCGCGAAGATCGGCAGAGGCGTGCGTGTCTCGCCGGATGCATTGAAGGCTTACGTGGCGAGGGTGCTGAAGTGAAGGGTGAATGATGACGAAAACGACGAAAGCTGAATGTCAGTTCTGCGCCGGTGTCGAGCCTATCGCGGCAGCGGCGGGAGCGTATAGCCCCGCTGATTTTACCGAAGGCGTATGGGTGGGCAACAAACGCCGGTCGCGGAAGATGAAAGGTGGCTGGCGTTGGAAAGACTACACCATTGAACTACTAGGGCATCTCTATAACACCGTACCGCCAGAGCCACCAATCTTTAATCGAAAATGGCTAGCATGGTTCCAACGAATCGAAAAGCACGATGCGGAAGGGCGGTCGCTGCACAGATGGACGCTACTCAACGGTTATCACATCACGCATAAGAATGGCTGGAGCATGGACGCGCACTGGTGGGATTCGCACGACCTGATATTTACGGTCAAGGATTTCAAACCGGAGAGAGACTTCGATTCGCTGAATCAACTCTTAAAGCTGTTCAAACCTGAGACGCGCGGGAATCCGAAGATCACAGAGGTTGAGTTAATTAAGGCAATTCAGAAGATCGGAGTACAGGGCACACAATCGGCTGTCGCTAAAGAATTGAACGTGTCAGACCGCACGCTACGAGACTGGACGGCTAATAGAGGCATGTCATGGGAGCGAACTAAAAGACGTTATGAAAAGACACAAATTTGGTGACGGAACCATGCGGAAGAAAAGTTTGCTTTTTCCTGCCGGTGTCATGCTATAGTTACCAAATGGTTGAAACAAACCAAACGCTCTAACGCAGAAAAGCAACGATGCGTCCCGCCAAGAACCTCGCTGCTCCCTGCACTTGATAACCACACGCTTTGCAGCGATGGGCTTTGTGTATCCATTCTAAGACCCACCGCCTCGAAGCGCAAGAACCTTGAAAGAGGAAAGCGCTTATGAGCTTCGACACTACCGCCTCAAAAGAGTTTGTGAAAGTCGCCGAACTGGCTACCCAGTGGCGATGCACCGAACAGCACATTTACAACCTAATCAATCGCGGACTATTGCCTGCTACCCACCTCGGTAGGCGCGTGATCGTGTGCGCGAAAGACGCTGAACGGTTCATCGCGCAGAACTCGACCGCGAAGGCAGCGGCGTGATAACGCACATCTACACGGGCGGCGCGCTCACCGTCCACGATGAAATTGAAAAGCCGCGCCGGAGGCGAACCCGGCACGGCTTACTGAAACCTTTCGTCGTTACAGGCGAGAAAGGCGGCGCATGTATTCTACACCAGCGCAGCGCGTTAGTGAACACTACCCATCAATAAGCGCACCCGGGCACGTCGAGCAATCGGACATTCGCACGGCGTTAAAACTACTGACCGACCTTTCGCTTGGTTGCGTCGAGTTGCGCGTCATCATGCGCAGCGACGGCATCCTTCGTGGTTTCTATGACGACCTCGACAGGCTCGCTGAAGATGCCGCGATCCTCGACCGAGAAGAAACCGCAAAGGGCATCTATACCACGGCGAACCCGGTCAAGCCGGAACTTCTCGCACGCTCACACAATAAACTGACACGCGGCGACGCGGCGACGGATGCGGACATCGCGCGGCGGATTTGGTTGCTGATGGACGCGGACGCGGTGCGCCCGAGCGATACGTCAGCGACGGATGAACAACACGACGACGCGCTCAATCGTGCGGCTGAGGTTCGCGCCTTCACGCGAAATCTAGGATGGGCTAATCCCATCTTCGGCGACAGCGGCAACGGCGGACATCTGATGTACCGCGTTGATTTACCGAACAATCCCGCTTCGCTTGCGCTCATCAAGGGCGTGCTTGCCGTGATCGCGGAGCACTTCTCCGATGACCTAGTGAAGATTGACACGGCAGTTTGCAACGCCGCGCGGATTTGGAAACTGTACGGCACGACCGCGCGTAAAGGTGAGCCAACCGACGAGCGCCCGCACCGTCAAGCGAGATTGTTGATCGTTCCAGATGAGTTGACGGTGACGACGGAAGAACAGTTGCGCGCGTTGCTGCCGCCAACGCCGGAACCCGTCGAGCGCAACCACGGTGCTTCAGCGGATGGTTTCGATGAACTGAAAGCGCAGTTGCGCGACGTGCTGCGCGCATATAAGACGAAGGAAGCACGCGGATTCCTGTATGCGCCCGGGCGCTGTCACGGCAGCACAGACGGGCAAGGCATCCACATGCGACTCGACAACAACGCGGTTGGCTGCTTCAAAGGTTGCAAGATCGGCGACATTCTCACGGCATACGGTCTGCCCGCTTACCCGGTCAAAGCGCACTCGTCACGTTTCGACAATGCAGAGAAAAAGCAGAGAAACGATTCAAGCGCCGACGCTGCGCCGGAAGCGGAGAATACCGCGCGGGCATCGCAGAGCGACGACGAGCGGACGGACGCGGGCGACAAGCTGCAACCGACCGACATGGGCAATGGCTACCGATTCGCGCGGCAGCATAGAGACGTAGCGCGGTTCAACGGACTTGCTAACAAATGGTTTCTTTGGGACGCAAAGCGATGGGCTGAGGACACCAGCGGCGCGGTGATGCGCTTGGCAAAACGGACAGTTCAAAACATCTACCACGAAGCCGCGATGCCGACCGATGAGGAAGCGCGAAAAGCACTCGCCAAGCACGCCATTAAATCAGAGGCAGACGGTCGCATAACGGCGATGCTGCACCAAGCGCAATCGGAACTTCCCGTGCGTGTCGAAGAGTTTGACGCTGACCCGTTCGCGCTTAATTGTGACAACGGCATCCTTGACTTGCGAACTGGGGAACTGCGCACGCACGACCGTAAAGCGATGCACACGAAGTTGTCACCAGTCGCATACGACACGGCAGCGACCGCGCAAAAGTGGTTGGCTTTTCTTGATCGAATCTTCGACGGTGATGCATCCCTTATCGGATTCGTGCAAAAGGCAGTTGGCTATTCGTTGACCGGCGACGTAAGCGAGCAATGTTTGTTTCTTCTGCACGGCAACGGCGCGAACGGCAAGAGCGTGTTTCTCAAAACACTGACCGCGATGCTTGCGGATTATGGACAGACGACGCGCACCGAAACTTGGATGACAAAGCGACCGGGCGGCGTCTCAAACGATGTTGCCGCGCTTCGCGGTGCGCGCTTCGTCTCTGCCGTCGAGACAGACGACGGGCAACGGCTCGCCGAAGGCACGGTTAAGGCATTGACCGGCGGCGATGCGGTGCGTGCTCGCTTTCTGTTCCAAGAGTCTTTCGAGTTTCAGCCACAATTCAAAATATGGTTGGCGGCGAATCACAAACCCGAGATTCGCGGAACTGACCATGCCATTTGGCGACGCATCCGACTCGTCCCCTTTAACGTCACGATTCCCGAGCGCGAACGAAATCCGCACCTTGACGCTGAGTTACGCGCCGAGTTGCCGGGCGTGCTCGCGTGGGCTGTCGAGGGCTGTCTCGCATGGCAGCGTGAAGGTTTAGGCGAACCGCTTGCCGTCAAGGAAGCGACCGCAGATTACAAAGACGAGATGAACATGCTCGGGGAGTTTTTCGCGGATCGGTGCGAAGTTGGCGAGCACTACCAAGCGACGGCAGGCGAACTTTTCGCGGCTTATGAGTCGTGGTGTCAGTCAAACGGTGAACCGAAACAGTCTCAAAGGTGGCTTGGTTTGCAGCTAAAAGAGCGAGGTTTCGAGCAATCAAAAAGCAAACATTCCCGCTTTTGGAAGGGTATAGGGCTGATTCGTCATGAGAATTAAGAAATTAAGCGTCACCCGTCACCCTTTGGTGACGCTTTTTAGGATTATGCGTCACCCACCTAAACCTTTGAACGACAATACTTTGCGAGGATTGTCAAAAAAGGTGACGCTTGGTGACGCAATTTTACACAACCTTACTAAGGAAAAACATGCCTTACGCGGAAGTATTGTAAAAAAGCGTCACCAAGCGTCACCCGTCACCAAGCGTCACCCGTTACACCGAAGCGAGGTAAAGCGATGACACCGACAATCATCATCACGAGCACGCCCGAAGGCTACATTCTCAAATTCTCGAAGATGTCGCGCGATAACTTCGGCGACGCCATTGACACGCTCAAGCGCACCGTTCCGCCGCATCAACGTGCGTATGCGGCGGAGTCTAAAACTTGGTTCGTCTCGACGGCAGGGCGCACGTATCTCGACGCATGGCTTGGTCACATGCGCGTCGCACATGGCGCATCCGTCGAGTGGGTAGCAGGCGACGAAACGAGCAGCGACGCGCACGAGCGAGCGCACAAGCCACACACGCCCGCGAAGGCTGATCCGTTCGCTACGCTTCACTTGCTACCGTCCGCGCCGCCGGAAGTGGTCAAAGCGGCGTACCGCGCGCTGTCGTTGAAGCATCATCCAGACCTCGGCGGCGACGTGCGGGCTATGCAGACGATCAACGCCGCTTACAGGCAACTATCCCCGGCGGCGTGAGCCGAGGCGCGCGGGATGGTCGTCGAGGTGTCGGATATGCGACACCTAAAAAAAGAGGGAAACCGAGTGAAGGAAAGGGAAAGATAAAACAGATGCCAAGACAATTGTATGACACCGACGAATCGGAACTTGTTTACGTCACGACCGCTAGATCAGACAACGCGTGCGTTTTGTTTGAGCGTCACCCGGCGCACCCCGAAGGCGAACTGTTCATCGGCGGGCAAGGACTCGTCAGACAAGCGGCGTTGACAGTTCAAGTGGTGGACAAGATAAACCAAAAAGAGTTGCGCGTCTTAACGGCTGAAGAAGCCGAGCGTGCCGAGCGTGAGAGCGAAGTTCAGTTAGTGAAGGCGCGTGCGCACGCGGCGACTGAACTTCGCACACATCGCCGCAAACTCTATCTCAGCATCTTCGGTTCGGATCGCGGCTTTGACGAGCACTTCCCGCCGGACGCGGCGTGAGCTTGGTTTCCAGCGATGCGTTTTCGTCATATTTCCCGCGTCGCCGGAACGGGAGTCACCCAACTGTGCAGGTGGCTCCAAATCGAGAGAGGGGCGGGCTTTCTCCCCCGTCCTTCTCTCGAACTACACAAGAGCAGATGAAGGCAGAAGCCACCAGATGACAGACTCACGCGGACACGGCGACAAGTTGAGTCGGAAGCAAGATGACGCGATAGCGGCGCTTCTCTCTACGTCATCAATAAAAGACGCGGCGAAGGCTTGCGGCGTAAGTGACGCCTCGCTTTGGCGATGGCTACAACTTCCCGGCTTCCAAACTGCCTACCGCGCCGCGCGTCGCAAAGTAGTCGAGCGCGCGGTGTCTGAACTTCAAGGGGCGTGCGGCGAAGCGGTCGAGACACTAAAGCGCAACCTTACTTGCGAGAACCCAGGCATTGAGATTCGCGCGGCGCAGATCGTCTTGGAACAAGCCATCAAGGGAGTTGAATTGATTGAACTTACTGAGCGCATTGAGCGCCTCGAAACAATGCTTGAGAGTCAAGAGAAAGGAAAAAAGAAGTGGGGAACTTAGAAACGAGACTCGGCAAGTTGGAAACCGCTGCGGAAGCGTGCAAGCCGTCACTCTTTGAGTTGTTCGACTTGAAGGCTTTGACGAATGACGAACTGTTAGCCTTGCGCCACTGCTACACGGACGAAGGGCAACCGCTGCCGGAGCGCGTCACGCCGGAGTTGGCGGCTGCATTGAATAGGGTGAAGCGATGAACATTCAAACAAGAGTCGAGAAGCTGGAGGGGCGCTACGAGGCGACCGATGGATGCCCCGACTGCGCGCACATCAAAGGCGGACTCGTCGAGTTCACTCTCACGGAGGGCGAAGTGTTCGACGAACATAAACCGCTCATACCAATGCGCCTGCCGGAGCCGGAGCGGTGCGAGCGGTGCGGGCGGATAACTTGCCACACCTTCACAATTTCACCGGCGGCTTGGGAAGAAATAGGGTAAAGCGATGAATCTACAAAACAGAATAGATAGACTTGAAGCGACCGCCCGACCGCAGAACATACCTTGCCCGATGTGCGAATCGCGGGCACGAAAAACAGCGCCGCAAACAAGCGATACAAATTTTATCGTCACGGGCACGCAAGACATAGAGTCAGAGTGTCCGATGTGCAGGCGACCACTTACCATCGTGGTTGAGTGTGTCGAGCGGGCACTATGAGATTTACTGCGCGGCGCGCGCAACTTGGGTTCCACTTCTTTCGGTGACAGGGAATCGCATCACGGATAAAGACAGCGCGGCAAGAAAAGAGGTCGCACACCTGAGCGCGAGCGGCACCAAATGCGGAATTTTGCTAACGCTCAACCGTGCGAAGAATCGGGTCAATAGCTTTCGGTATTGTCTCGGCGATATAACGCCGGGCTTAACCGGCGCGCTGAGCACTTCGATGATGAAAAGTACGCTGAATGCGCGTCCGGTTGAAGCCCTTGTTATGCCGCCTTCACTGGCAAGGGCGTGGTCTTTTCTGCCACATCCTTCACTGATTCGGGCAGATCACACTGGCGTGCCTCGCCGTAAGTAGCCACTTCCCCCCTGTCTTCATCCAAACATCCGTGAAACGTCGGCGGATTGTCTTCCCTGCATCTGGCGACTTACCTGACGGGACGACCGTCTCCGCACCCATCACAATCGCCAACCCCCCCTTAAGCAAAACCGTCTCGACATCTCGCACGAACGATGAATAGGTAAGCTGACCGGTACGAACCGGCCCCTGACGCCCTTTGACCACTTTGTGAAACGGGTTGTTGACGGTGAAGTCTTCCGCCCACTGTTTCTCCATCTCTGCCACATCACCGCGCAGCAGCAGATCAACCTGACCCTGCTCAAGTTTACGGATCTCCTGTTCGACCGCATAATTTGCATCTTGCGTTTGTGCCGCGGCCGTTATGGCGGCGCAGATGGTGACGGCTAAAACGAGAAGGGAAGGTTTCATCGCTGGTTGCTCCTATAATCAGATCGTCAAAGAAAAACTTAGATCGAGCGGAGCCTATTTTATCAGCACTGTGGCAATTTACAATCTGATTCTCACCCGACGCGAAGCGGCCTAACGCCCGGCATCACCCGCCGCGCACACAACCCTGCCAGCGCCAAGTCTCGCGGATGAGAGCAACGCTATTCGCGGTCCTCTCCAGCGACTTGTTCGGCCGCGGGTTCAAACATGAACTGTCCGCCTACGCCTTCTCCAAATCTTACTTTGCTCTTTTTAAGTAGATGAACGTCGAGCCGCTGCTTCCGTCTGTAATGCTTGAGTAAAGACCTGCTATTTCCCACCCTTGTGTGCCAAGCTGATTAAGCTTTTCCTCATTCGGATTGACTTCAACTTTGTATTCCCATG
>MWWB01000043.1_pt1 | contig 22076 bp, 15 predicted proteins | sample 1047291 | NCBI WGS metagenome assembly MWWB01 (sample SAMN06349976, study PRJNA376086) | soil metagenome | isolation source: MS4-1 sample Antarctic (ecotone) soil | place: Antarctica | reverse complement strand
CCTGATGTTCTAATAGAGAGCTATGCAACACACGTGCCTGAAAAACCTGCACCGGACTACACATGGAAGAGTAAAAAGCGTATTTTAATTATTGTTTCAAAAGGTAATACCAATATAATAAGCGAACCTGAATTAAACTTCCTGAATAATATATTATTAGCCTGCAAATTAAGTTTGGCTGAAGTAGCCATTATAAATTGGCCTATAGCTGAAACGAGTTATGCTAAGTTTCTTGAAACTTTAGAATCCGAGATCATTTTACTTTTGAATATTGACCCAATTAGTTTCGGATTGCCCATTAATTTTCCACAATTTCAAATTCAGGCACACAACAAAAGAATTTATTTGCATGCACCATCTCTTTTAGAAATTGAGAATAATATTGATTTAAAAAAACAATTATGGGCATCTTTAAAACTCTTATTCAGCGTTTGATCCGGGGATTATGAAATTAATTTTTGCTACAAATAATCAGCATAAGATTGCCGAAATCAGATCGCTGCTGCCAGCTAATTTGGAGACTATATCGTTAAAAGAAGCGGGGATTAATATAGATATATCAGAACCATATAGCACATTAAAAAAAAACGCCCTGGAAAAAGCAAGAATAATTCATCAACTTACAAATGTTGATTGTTTTAGTGAAGACACTGGTTTGGAGGTATATGCTTTAAAAGGAGAACCAGGTGTAAAAACGGCCAGGTATGCCGGCGAATATGCCTCGCCTCAAAAAAATATTGAAAAATTATTGAATAATTTATCTACCATTACAAAACGCAATGCTCAATTTAAAACAGTAATTTGTTTAATACAGCAGAATAAAAAAAAATTTTTTGAAGGTATTTGCAAAGGTATTATTACTACAAAGCAAATAGGTGTTGGCGGGTTTGGCTATGACCCCGTATTTATACCCAATGGTGCTGAAACAACATTTGCCCAAATGAAATTAGAAGAAAAAAACCAATATAGTCATCGTAAAAAAGCTTTTGATAAACTGGTAGCATTTTTGAAACAAGAAATATAAATTTATAATATTGAGCGGTTTAAGCAACCAAATAAATGATGATAACGACTTAATAACAGGATGTATTGACGGTAATCGTAAGATACAATATGAGTTATATCAACGTTTTTCTCCTAAAATGTTTGGTGTTTGCTTACGTTATGCAGGCAATACAGAAGAAGCTGAGGATATTTTACAGGAAGGCTTTATTAAAGTGTTTAAAAAAATAGAGAGTTTCCGGCGGGAAGGATCTTTTGAAGGCTGGATTAGACGCATATTTGTCAATACCGCCATTGAGCACTTTAGAAGAAAAACCTATTTGCAGCCCATAACGGAAAAAGAAGAAAACAACGTTGAGGCAAAATATTTGAGTGTATTAGATAATTTAGCAGAGAAGGACATAATTAAATTGGTACAGCTATTATCACCAGGATACAGAACCGTTTTTAATATGTATGTTGTAGAAGGTTATACGCATAAACAGATTGCTGAAATTTTAGGTATTAGTGAAGGCACCAGTAAATCACAACTTTCCAGGGCAAAAATTATTTTACAGGATTTAGTAAGAAAACATATTGATAAGCAAAAGCAATCGCCATAATGAGCAATCAACTTCAAAATAAATTATTTCATTACGAAGTTAACCCCCCCGAAACTACTTGGGATAAGATTAATTCTTCCCTGAATGAAGAAATAACCGGGATGAATAAACTTTATAATTTTGAACAGGAACCTTCTTCAATTGTTTGGAACAAATTATCCAATCAACTCGATGGCGATACCTCCGGCAATAAAGTTGTCCCTTTTTTTAAGCGTTACCATAAATCTTTACGTTATTTAGGCGCCGCATCCATCATCGCAATAGTTGCTGTTACTATTGCACTTTTTGTAAATAAAGATGCTGTATCAGATGAATTAGTATATCAACCAGTAATTGAAAAAACTAATGCAGATGCATTAAAATTAAAAGATGATTTATCAGAAAATAATATTGAAAAAACAAATAATAAAAACCAGGCTCTTCTACCCAATAGTATTGATACGCAATCCCCCAACTCAAATTCCTTTACCAAAAATAGCCGGTATTTGACTATTGCCAATCAAAAAGGAAATTCTGTAAGATTTTCTCAAAAGGCCCTCCGCGTTTTTAATTGTGCAGAAAACATTACAGCGGTAAATAATAACCGCTGCAAAGAAAACATTCAATTATTACAACAGAAAATGGCCACATCTCTTGTTTCTCCCTCTGGAGATTTTGCCGGCCTGATAGATATGATCAAGCGTTTGGACGAAAATTTGTAAGCTACGCGATGCCACGGGTTAAAATCTTACTTCCGGATAAATTTTTATTTTCTACCTCTATTCCTTTGAGAATTACTGATGTAAATTATGGGGGGCATGTAGGAAATGATTCTATCTTATCTCTTATTCATGAAGCAAGGATGCAATTTTTAAAAGAATTCGGATTGACAGAAATGGAGTTTGGTGGCGTTAGTTTAATCATGAGCGATGTAGCAATTGAATTTAAAAATGAAATATTTTACGAAGACAGATTAAATGCTTTTATAACAATTACTGATATTAACCGTGTTGGTTTTGATATGGTTTATAAACTAGTAAAAACCAATAGTGAGAAAGAGGTATTGGTTGCGATTGCAAAAACAGGCATGGTTTGTTTTGATTATGCCAAAAAGAAAATTGCAGCCGTTCCCCAACAGGTAATTGAATTGTTTATGTCATAAGATTTCATTCCAAATTTTCCAGCTTTCTTCTGCCTGGATCACCAACATGGTATAACCATTAAAAATTTGGGCTCCCCTCTTTTCACCTTCGGATAAAAATTTTGTTTTTACAGGATTGTAAATCAGATCATAAAGTAAATGCTGTTGAGATATTCCATTATAGGGAATAACCGGACATTCATTAATAAATGGAAATGTACCAAGGGGTGTAGTATTTATAATTAACTTATGCCTGGATAAAATTTCAGTAGTTAGATCATCGTATGTAAGCATTGGCCCCGCATGTACTTTTCTGCTAACAGTTTTGAAATCTATATTTAATTTTTTTAAAACAAATTGAACGGCTGCAGCGGCTCCACCATTGCCAAGAATTAATGCTTTATTATGATGATTTTTCAACAGAGGAAATATGCTTTTTTCAAAACCAGTTACATCAGTATTATAGCCAGTTAATTTATCCTTTTCTATTTTAATACAATTACAGGCTCTTAATGCTTCAGGAATATTGGAATGGGATAGATAGCCTAAAACCTGTTGCTTATAGGGCACAGTAACGTTAAGGCCTTTTAGGGTGGGATGATTTTTTATAAGTCCATTTAACTCATTGATATCATGGATCGGAAATAATCCATAGCTACAATCATTTATACCTTCAGCTATAAACTTTTCAGTAAAATATTTTTTAGAAAAAGAGTGAGATAACGGATAGCCAATTAACCCAAATAACCGCATCAGGCTTTTTCTTTATTTAAAAACAAATCGAAAGTATCTCCGCGTAAACCAATACGCATGGCCTCTAATGCTAACATTTCAGATGGAGCAATATTTCCAAGATTTACATTACAGCCTAATAATTCAATAAAATATAATTGTTGCGCTTTTTGAGGCGCTTCCCAAATTATTTTTTCACCTGGGATCTGTGTCAGAATTTCTTGTACTAATCCTTCTCTTACTTCTCCTGATCCGCGATAAATACCCACATTACCAGCTTCGCGGGCTTCTGCAATTACATACGCAGAACCTGCCTCCAATTCAGCTTTCATCAATTCAATCCATTTGTAAGGAGGGATGATATGCGCCGCATCTTTGCTACCAACCTCACTCAATACAATAGCAACCTGTGTTAGTTTTTCAATGTATCCGCACTTTTCTGCATGCGGTATATTAATAGAACCATCACTCACTTCTATATAGCCGATACCATAGTTTTTACATACACCTACAAAATCATCAAATTGATTGCGAATCAAAAAAGCTTCAAATAAAGTGCCTCCAAAATAAACAGGTATGTCGTATGAACGATAAACTTCTAATTTTTCCTCCAGGTTGGGCGTAACAAAAGAAGTTCCAAAACCCAATTTTACAAGATCAACATGCGGATATGAAACACTCATAAAATTTTTCGCCTCATTTACACTTAATCCTTTGTCCATAACCATTGTTATACCGGCAGTACGAGGCCTTGCATTTCTTTCCGGAATCTGAGATAGGTTAAAATTCATTAGTAGGCAGTTTGTTTTGTGTAAAGTGGCCGGCGAAATTGAAATTATTTATTATTTTTTCCCTTTGAACGGTTGCGTTTATTACGGGCAATTATATCAACCACTTGAGGGTTTTGCAAAACAGAAGGGTTAAGAGCAATAAATTTATTTAAGGTTTTGGGAGATGCGTGAATAGCTGTTTCCAGATAGAGTAATGCTTCCTTTGATTTACCCAAAGCAAATAAAATAGCGCTTAAATAATAATAAAAAATTGATTTGGAATTAGTATGCTCTAATGCTAAAATCGTTTGTTGTCTTGCCTCATTAAAATATTTCGCATTATATAAACAGCGGATCAACGCTACCCAAGCGCTTACATTTTTAGGTTTTGATCTTACAGCAACAGAAAAAAATTGAATAGCCTCTTTTATCAAATTCATTTGCATTTTGCACTCACCCATCAACACATTGTATTCTGATTGTAAACGATGAATTTTCAGCGCCATTTCTAATTGTTTTATAGCGCTTGTCCATTGCCCTTCATTGTAATAAGTACAAGCCATTTTATAAAATAACTTACTGTCTTCCGGTTTAAGATGCGATGCTTTACGATAATGAAATCTTGCCTGTGCATAATTTTTTAACCGGTCATAGCAATGCCCAATTGCTTCATAGATCACTTCTTCCGGTTTTGAAAGTTCAAGAACTTTTTCCAATGCTTCAATAGCTTCTTTATATTTACGAAGCCTTATATAAGCATCTCCAATGTTACGATATGCGTAATCAAATTTTTCATCTATCACTATAGCATATTGATAGGCATCAATAGCTTTTTCATATAGTTTCAGGCCCTGGTAGGCGGCTGCCAGATTAAACCATGCTAATTCATTGTATGGATGTTCATCAATTATGCCTGAATGCAAACGAATGCTTTCTTCATTTCTGCCGGTAAAATCCGTCCAAAAGCAAATTTTATAAAGCGCTTCATCATTTGTAAGATCTTCTCCTAATATCATAACCAGGCAGTCAAACACTTTGTCGAATTCTTCATAATCATCATATACATCAGCCAGTTCAAAAAGCAGTTCTATCTTTTCTTGGCCTTTGAAGTGATTGATAGCTTCTTCTAATAAAGCAACCGCTTTATCTTGTTTATCCAATGCCAGGTATGCATCGGTTTTTAAAATATATAGATTAACCTCGCTACCATCCAGCGTTTCTGCTTTTTCTAAAACGTCCAATGCTTCATAATATTTTCGGGATGAAAGCAATACATCAGCCTTGCGTATCAAAAGAGAAGAAGAAAAGGGAAAATATTCAATACTGATTTCGGCAGCTTCCAGTGCTTTTATAAAATCCTCCTGATCATCATAATAATCAATAATCTTTTCAAAAGAATCTTCCTCTAAAAACATAGTGCTTTTTCCGTTACGAAGATTATCATAATGCTTCAGTAACTCAATAATGCTTTCTTTATCGTTTTTATATGGGTCAGTTAACATTCCTCATTAATCAATTACAAGATATAGATAATAATATAAAAAGACCAGCCTTACAAGTAATTTCAGCCTTGGTAATATTAAGCTTACAAAAATAAAAACTACGTTAAGCTTCGTTTATGTTAAAATTTTAATTATTTTTGTCCAAGATGAATGGTACTCCAACAATATTAAAAGGTATTCCAAAAAAAAATTTTATAACTGCTTTATTGATTGTAGGATCTTTAGCTGCTTTTGCTACATTAGGTGATGGAAGTGGTAAAAAAACGAGTTATTCTAAAAATCTACTAAGTTATAAACCCACTTATAATTACAAGCACTTTACTTTAAAATCAGGATATAGTTATAGAGGAAGTAATATTTTCAGCTACAAATCTTACCAGGGAAATTATATAACCTTTAATAAAGTAATTACTTATCAAAAAGGCAATACAACCTACATTTTGCCACTAAAAAGAAAAGTCCTATTAGATAAAATCAAATTTACCCCTGCTGCTCCCCGCTATTAGTTATTGTCCTTTGCTTTCTTCATATGTTAAAACTCTATAGCCCGATTTGGGCAGATCAAACTTAGCTGGTAGTACCGGATTAAAATTTATTTTGGAAACTGTATATGTAACTTTTAGTGTTCCTACAATAGATTCATATTCCATTGCTAAACCCGGAAGGTCTCTATTTGCATACTGAAAATCTTTATTTTCAGGCAAAATATCAGTAGTGTACCAAACCAAAAAGCTTGTCCCGTCATTTAACTTACCAATTGCTTTTTGGCACTTATAATTCAAAATAGTTTTTGTTTCATCTAAAAAATTGAATTGCACGTTTTCAAACTTACGATTAGCTTCTTTCCAGTTTGCCGGGGTTAAATGAATAATAAACCTTTGCTCACCGTACTCCCTTAGAATAGAAAAAGTGTTTTTAGAATTATCAATGATGGTTGCCTGTGTGCCTAAAGAGCTTACCATTTCTGTTCGACTTTTAGATCCTTTCAGATAAACAACGCTGGTGGCGCCGTCAAAAAAATCAGCAGCCTGGGGTTTATCCGATCCTGTATTGATTACAATATCATAAGATATAGTTGCCTCGGAAAATTTTTTTTGAGCATTTATACTTATAGCGAGAATAAAAACAATAAAAAAAAGGGTAGTAAATTTTTTCATAATAATAAAATACTTCTATAGGACGCATCAAATATCTTAATTAGTTGCGTAAATTAAAAGTAGCCCGGCATCAAATTAATTGTTACTTATTATTTACGGGCTTTCTGGTCCTGAATTTTACGCTGTTGTTGTGCTTGTACTTGCTCAAAGCGTTCCTGCCATTTTGATTTTGTTTTTGGCTTTTTTCGATTGATCTCAATATTAGCCAAAATTTTATCGTGATTGATGATGTATTTTAAAATAATGAATTGCATTAAAAGAGTGATGATATTTGATACAGTATAGTACCAGGTTAATGCTGCAGGAAGCTTGTTGAAAACAAATAACAGGATAAAAGGAAAAATATAAGGCATATACTTCAACACCGGATTACTTTGGTCAGGCGTCATGCTCATACTATAAATAGAAATCAAAAAACTGGTTATAACAGCCGTTATCGTAAATAAACTTATATGTTCTCCGTAAAAGGGAATGCTAAAAGGCAGATTAAGAACAGAATCATATTGTGAGAGATCATTCGCCCATAAAAAACCTTCATTTCTTAGCGCAACATTGGAATTAAAAAAACTATAAAGGGCAAAGAAAATCGGGATTTGTAACAACCCGGGAATACATCCCCCCAACATATTCACTCCTGCCTCTTTAAACAATTTTTGCTGCTCAATAAACATTTGTTGCTGGTTGGTGCCATGTTTTGCTTTTAGTACTTCAATTTCCGGCTTAAGCACCTTCATTTTTGCACTACTCAAATAACTTTTATACATTAATGGCGATGTCAGTAAACGTATAAAAAGGGTAAGGAGTAAAATAACAATTCCAAAATTGGATGTAAGTTTTGTAAATAAATCAAATGCTGGTAAAACGATCCAGCGATTGATGTACTTGACAAAAGCAAAAATACCACTTCCCAGATCTACCATACCTTCCATTTCATTAGCGTATTGCTTTAAAATTTTATAGTCATTAGGGCCGTAATAAATGGCTAAAGGAGCAATGCCATTAGCCGGAAGTTTTAGTTTTAGATTGGCGACAGATTGCACAACTGTTTTATCAGAAACTTCTGCAGGAACTGCCCACTCTACATTGCCAGATAAAAAATTATTTTTTGCAATAAGCGTAGTATTAAAAAATTGCTGTTTAACCGAAACCCAATTCAATGATTTATCAAAATCTATATTTGTATCGCCTGCAATTTGTTCATTGTCAAAATCACCACTTTCGCTATAACCAATAAAGGATTGTTGCTTTTCGTACTCCAGGTCTTTTTGTAATTGAACGGCTTTATTTTGCCATACAAAATTGATTGTATTATTGGCCAACAATTGTTCTGCTCCTGTGACCTTTAAATTAAAATCAATCATATAGTTAGAAGGCCTGATAACAAATTGATGAACAAGAGAAGTGTTTTGTGCAGATTGTAATTGATAGGTTATTGTTTGAGACTTATCTGTATTTTTTGCTACCTGCCCTCCTGAAAAATATAAATCCGTGACGTTCGCTGTTTGATTAGGAGCAGTGTTTACGGGATAGATTATTTTATCAAAATCAGAAGATGCCAGCCTTACATTGCTACTATCAGGGGCTTTAAAATTTTTTAATTCTACCCAGCGGGGTTGCCCGCCTTTATTAGTAAAAGCAATGTTCATTAGTTCGGTTTCAACAATTGTCAATCTTTCCGAACCAGTATCAGCTCCTGTAAAAGCTCCTGCATTAGTAAGTTTTTGAAAAGAATCTGTACGTACAGAATCCTGCTTTAAAACCAGCGTATCTGTTTTTGGTTTATTAGAATTGAGTATTGAATCCTGTTTTACTTTTGATTGCTGATAAGCTTGCTGCTCCTTAGTGGTATAAACAAAATATCCTATAAAGAGAAGGGCAAGTACTATAAAACCGATAATAGTGTTACGGTCAAAATTCATCTGAAAAAATAATTGATTGTAATTGCCAGGAATGAGCAGGCCTTGTGGGTTGGCTCATTCTTTCGCTCAAAGTCGGCAAATATAGTCAGGAGCAGCGAGTTTAGCATTCGGGAGTTTAAGTTTAACTAAATTCACTAAAACTTTTATAGCGCCTAACCTAACATCAGCAAATTTAAATTAGCTCACTTTGTAAGAGAGAGTTTTTGGTTGCCATTTTAGTTTCATTAAAATGCTTTGCTGCTTTTACAAAATGAACAAAAAGAGGGTGGGGATTTTCAACGGTGCTCTTTAATTCCGGATGGTATTGGCAGCCAACAAAGAACGGATGATTGGATAATTCAATAATTTCAACTAATCCTGTTTCTTTATTTCGGCCACTCGCTATCATGCCACTATTTTCATATTGCTCTAAATACTCATTATTAAATTCATAGCGATGCCGGTGTCTTTCAGAAATATTTATTGCTTCATAAATACGATGAGCAAGTGTTCCTTCTTTAATTTCACAGGGATAGGCACCTAACCGCATAGTACCTCCTTTCATGGTTATTGCTTTTTGCTCCTCCATCATATTAATGACGTCGTTTTCTGCCTGAGGATCCATTTCAGTGGAATGAGCATTCTCTATACCTAACACGTTTCTCCCAAACTCAATAACTGCCATCTGCATACCAAGACAAATTCCAAAAAAAGGTAGTCCACTTTCTCTTGCATACTTAACTGCTGCAATCTTCCCTTCTATTCCGCGATGGCCAAAACCCGGCGCCACCAATAGCCCGTCTAAACTTCCTAACTTTTCGCCTACATTTTCTAATGTAATAAATTCTGAATGTATTGGTATTACCTGCACCTTGCTTTCGTTAACTGCACCTGCATGTATAAATGATTCTAAAATAGATTTGTAGGCATCCTGTAACTCTACATATTTTCCAATAAGACCAATAACGAGTTTTGACTTGGGGTATTTTAATTTATCTAAGAACTCTTTCCATTTAGATAATTCAACATCCTTGTAACCGGCCATATTTAATTTTTTTAAAACAATCTGGTCCAGTTTTTCATTCATCATCAAAATAGGTACTTCGTAAATAGTTTGCGCATCAGGGGCCTCAATAACGGCTTCTGGTTTTACATTACAGAATAAAGCGATTTTACGTTTCAATTCATTATTAAGCGGTTCTTCTGTACGACACACAATTACATCGGGAAACACTCCGCTTTCGTTTAACATTTTAACTGAATGCTGAGTGGGCTTTGTTTTTAATTCTTTCGCCGCTTTTAAATAAGGGATAAGTGTTAGATGCACTACCAGCAAATCTTCTTCCGGCAACTCCCATTGTAGTTGACGTATGGCTTCAATATAGGGTAATGACTCAATATCGCCGACGGTGCCGCCTATTTCAGAAATTATAATATCGTAGTCACCTTTTTGGCCCAGCAACACCATTCTGCGTTTTATTTCATCGGTAATGTGAGGGATCACCTGTACCGTTTTTCCGAGATACGCTCCCTGTCTTTCTTTATTGATTACGGTTAAGTATATCCTGCCTGTTGTTACATTATTAGCCTGAGAGGTAAAAATATTCAAAAAACGTTCATAATGACCTAGGTCTAAATCCGTTTCAGCACCATCTTCGGTTACATAACATTCGCCATGCTCGTATGGGTTTAATGTGCCGGGGTCAACATTTATATAGGGATCAAACTTTTGAATAGTGGTACGCAACCCCCTTGCCTGCAATAGTTTGGCAAGTGACGCTGCAATAATTCCCTTGCCTAATGATGATGTTACGCCACCTGTAACAAAAATATATTTAGCCATTTCTTAATGGTTATTATTTTCAATAAGTTTTTTTTGGAGGCAAGCTGCATCACACTTTTAACTTCTTTCCCACTACTAAGGATCAATTGTACTACCGTTCTTAATTATAAAGCTTACCACATTGACCAGCGGAAGAATAATCCGGGAGGTCATGCAAACCTACGTCAATTTTTAGCAATTGGAGCAGTCAATGACTATAGTTTTTAGCATGCCCTACAACATTTTTAAAGACCTTCGGATATCATTTCTTTGGATAAATATTTTTCAATAGCTGTATTGTATAATTCCTTCCAGTCTGTAGCATTCCCCCAATTTTCACCATCTACTTTTATATCACCGTTGGTAACTCTTCCTAATTCTGCATGGATTAACTGGTTTTTTTCAAGATGGCGAAGAAAATTCACATTTTGCTCTTGATTTATTGAAACTACCACCCTGCTTTGCCCTTCTCCAAATAAAAAAGCATCTGGCCTCACCCCTGACCCCTCTCCAAAGGAGATGGGAATGCTAACATCAAAACCTAAGTTTCGGTTGAAGCTGCTTTCGCAAAGAGTTATAAATAATCCTCCTTCGCTTACATCATGCGCAGATTCAATGATACCTTGCTGAATAAGCGCTGAAACTTTTGGCTGCAAAATATATTCTTCCTCTAAATCAAAATGCGGCGCAGGGCTATAATTAACCCCACAAATTTTATGTAGATATTCACTGCTACTAATATCATTTTTTGCATCCCCCAATAAATAAATAATATCTCCGGCATTTTTAAAATCAAGTGTCATTTTTTTATTAAGATTTTCCACTAATCCTACCATTCCAATGGTTGGCGTTGGATAAACCGGCCCGTCAGGACCCTGGTTGTAAAAACTAACATTACCACCCGTTACAGGCGTACCAAATTTCTGGCAGGCCTCACCCATCCCTTTTACAGCATTTACAAATTGATAATATACTTCAGGATCAAAAGGGTTACCAAAATTTAAGCAATTGGTTACGCCTAATGGTATTGCTCCGCTGCAAACAATATTTCTTGCTGCCTCCGCCACTGCAATCATTGCTCCTTTATATGGATCAGCATATACATAACGGCTATTGCAATCAACCGTAATAGCTAATCCTTTACCTGTTTCCTTAACTAAAACAATTGCTGCATCGGAAGGCTCATTGGTTGAAGCATTTACAGTTCCTACCATGCTGTCATATTGGTGATATATCCAACGCTTAGATGCAATAGAAGGTAGTTGAATGAGTTTTTCTGCAACAGTTTTCAGGTCTCCAGGCTCAGGGATATTATCAATATCGAACTTTTGTATTTCAGTAAGATAAGACGGCTTTTTAAAATCCCTTTCGTATTGAGGTGCTCCCCCACCCAACACTAATTCATAAGCCGGTATTTGAGCTTCCAATGTCCCATGCAGATAAAAACTTAAAAGTGCATCATCCGTTACTTCTCCAATAACAGCTCTTTCCAAATCCCATTTATCAAATATTTTTTCTACTTCATTTTCTCTACCTTTCTTTATTACCAATAACATTCTTTCCTGGCTTTCGCTCAGCAAAAGTTCCCAGGCTTTCATACTTGTGCCGCCACCATCCGTATTTTGCTGACGCATAGGAACCTTATCTAAATCAATACGCATACCTGCTTCTCCTTTAGCACTCATTTCCGCCGTAGAACAAATGATACCTGCGGCACCCATGTCCTGCATGCCCACTACCGCGCCGGTTGCAATAATTTCCAAACAAGCTTCCAATAATTTTTTTTCCTGGAAAGGGTCGCCGACTTGTACAGCCGGTAGTTCTTCTGTGCTTTCTTCCGTAATATTTGCAGAAGCAAATGAAGCGCCGCCAATGCCATCCTTCCCTGTTGCACTACCCACATACATTACAGGATTTCCTTTCCCTTCTGCTATAGCAGAAATTGTTTCTCCCAGTTTTACAATGCCCACACTCATAGCATTAACCAGTGGGTTGGTATGATAGCAATCTTCAAAATAAATTTCTCCACCTACTGTTGGTACACCAAAACAATTACCATAATGACCAATGCCATGTACAACACCGGCCAAAAGATGCTGTGTTTTTTCTTCTTTAAGATTGCCAAAACGTAATGAATTGAGTGCAGCAATTGGCCTCGCACCCATGGTAAAAATATCACGATGGATACCTCCTACCCCCGTTGCCGCACCTTGAAAAGGTTCAATAGCGGAAGGGTGGTTATGCGATTCTATTTTAAATACAACTCCAAGTCCATCACCGATATCCATTATTCCTGCATTTTCTTCACCTGCTTTAACTAATATTTTACTTCCTTCACGTGGCAAAGTTTTTAGCCATTTTATAGAGTTTTTATAACTGCAATGTTCACTCCACATGCCGGAAAAAGCACATAACTCATTAAAATTCGGTGTACGTCCAAGTTTTTGTTTTATGAGTTCAAATTCTTCGGCAGTAAGTCTTAATTGTTGCGCCGTTTTTTCGGTTATTTCCATGATTGTTTCCTGAAGGTCATAAAACTACAATCTGTTGGCTAAGTGAAAACGAATTTGTATTAACCATTGTGGATAATAAATTCTATTTTGCGCAGATTAAATTAATTATTGCTTGGAGCATTTGCTATTTGCTGCTTACCTTATTTTTTTTGCCTGGTTAGTTACTAAAATTAAATTTTTTACAAGGTCGGGTCTTACCCCTTCTCAACTTATCATTTTTTTTCTGCTAAAAGTAATGGCAGGTATTTTTTATGGCTGGATAGGAGTTTACTATGGAGAGTTGGCTCAAATGGTTGATACATGGGGATTTTATTATGAAAGCCTGACTGAATATGAGTTGCTCAAAAACAATCCGGTTGAATTTTTTTCCAGTTTATTTCAAAATAATTATGAACACGGATATGAAGGGTTTCTATCAAGCCAAAATTCCTGGTGGAACGACATTCATGCTACCATCTTTATTAAACTCCTGGCTTTTATTAATCTTTTTAGTTTTGGTCATTACTACATTAATGTAATCTTTTATTCTTTTCTTACCCTTGTCGGTCCAATTGCTTTTTACCGCGTAGTGCAGGATGTTTACCCTGCAAAAAAAATAGTGGTTTTATTAGCAGTCTTTTTAGTTCCGTCATTTTTATATTGGACAAGTGGTATTCATAAAGATGGCCTTGTCTTTGTAGCTTTTGCGTTGATCATTTATCATTTTTATTTTGGATTAAAAAACAAAAGTTTTTCGTGGGGTTCTGTTTTTGCTGTTTTGGGTAGCCTGGTGATAATACTGGCTTTACGCAATTATTTATTGATTGTTTTATTACCTGCATTATTCGCCTGGGTTTTATCAAGTAGGTCTTCAAAAAATCCGGTAAAGGTTTTTTCAGCTGTTTATATTGTAGCTATTCTATTTTTTTTTACAGCTAAATACATAAGTCCAAAGTTTGACTTTCCCCGGAGTGTTGTAGCCAAACAAAAAGAGTTTCTTAAACTTAAAGGAAATTCTGCTGTACCCGTTGATGAAGTTTCTCCAACCGTTTTTAGTTTTATTTCAAATATTCCACAGGCATTTAGTTTATCTACATTAAGGCCTTACCCGTCAGACGTTAAGCATTTACTTTCTTTAGCAGCGGCCATGGAGATAAACTTGTTGATCTTAATATTTATTTTATTTATTTTTTACAAAAAAAAAGAAACATCGCTTTCCCCTTTTATTCTTTTTTGTTTATTTCTCAGCTTCTCCGTTTTATTTACCATAGGATACACGGTTAATTTTTTAGGAGCTATTGTAAGATATCGAAGTTTAGTTCTTCCTCTCCTTATTGTTCCTTTGGTTGCAAATATTGAATGGAATAGAATTGGAAAGTATTTTAATGGAAACATTCCAATAAAAAATAATGTTTAATTTTTTTTGATAGTCGATGCTAATTATACTGTTGTTCTTATAAAATGCAGAAATTTTTCATTATTCATTAAAAAAGTTGGGATGGAATATAAAAAAAATGTTTCTTTACCGAAACGTTTTTATGTCCACAAGGTTTCATTCACTTAATAATCTTTATTCAACAAACATAAATAATACTGATAATTCTACCAGGATCACCGCAATATTTGGTGAAAATGTATTTACCTATCAAACAGCCCGTCAATTCCTGAGTGATGAATCGTACAAAAGTCTAATGGCTTCCGTAAGGGCAGGTCAGAAAATTGATCGTGCCATGGCCAATCATATAGCCAATGGTATACGTGCCTGGGCAGAAGCAAAAGGTGTAAGCCATTTTACGCACTGGTTTCAACCACTAACGGGCTCTTCTGCAGAAAAACATGATTCTTTTTTTACCATCAAAGGAGATGGAACGCCTATCGAGCAATTTGAGGGAGATGCATTGATCCAGCAAGAACCCGATGCATCCTCTTTTCCAAGCGGTGGCTTACGTGCCACTTTTGAAGCTCGTGGGTATACTGCATGGGATCCTTCTTCACCGGCCTTTATTATGGATATAGCGCATGGTAAAACACTTTGCATCCCCACCATCTTTGTGGCGTATACCGGTGAATCTCTTGATTATAAAGCTCCTTTATTAAAAGCAATTGAGGCATTGAACAAATCGGCTGTAGATGTATGTAATTACTTCGATAAAAACGTAAGTAAAGTCAGTGCCACATTGGGCTGGGAGCAGGAATATTTTGTAATAGATGAAGGATTGTTTAATGCCCGCCCGGATCTTTTAATGTGTGGCAGAACAGTTTTTGGTCATAGCCCCGCCAAAGGCCAACAATTAGAAGATCATTATTTTGGGTCAATACCCGAACGTATCTATGCATTCATGCGGGATTTTGAAAACGAATCCTATCGCCTGGGTATTCCATTGCGCACAAGGCACAATGAAGTAGCGCCTGCCCAGTTTGAATGTGCGCCCATTTATGAAGAAGTAAACCTGGCGGTAGATCATAATACCTTACTAATGGATATTATGACGCGGGTTGCTACCCGCCACCGGTTACGCGTATTGCTACATGAAAAGCCTTTTGCAGGTATTAACGGAAGCGGCAAACATAACAACTGGAGCCTTGCAACCGATACAGGTGTGAACTTATTAGCACCGGGTAAAACACCAAAAACCAATTTGATGTTCCTTACCTTTTTTGTGAATGCCATTAAAGCGGTGCATGATTATGCAGATATTTTGAGGGCTTCAATTGCTTCTGCTCAAAATGATTTTCGCTTAGGAGCAAATGAGGCCCCGCCTGCTATTATTTCGGTATTTATCGGGCAGTATTTAAGCAAGGTATTAAATGACGTAAAAGAAAGGGTTGGTGATAAGTTTGACGAGCAGGACGAAACTATGTTGAAGATTGATATTCATAAAAGCATTCCGGAATTGTTGATGGATAACACAGACAGGAACCGTACTTCACCATTTGCTTTTACAGGGAATAAATTTGAATTCCGGGCAGTTGGATCTTCTGCTAATTGCGCAAATCCTATGACCATATTAAACACTATAATGGCCGCAACGTTAAAGCAGTTTAAAAAAGATGTAGATGGTCTGATCGAAAAAGGTGAGAAAAAAGAAATAGCCATTATGCATACTATCAGAGAATATATTGTGGCCAGCGAAAAGGTATTATTTGAAGGAGATGGTTATAGCGACGAATGGACTAAAGAAGCAGAACGACGTGGCTTACCTAATGTAAAAACCACACCGCTTGCGTTAGATGCTATGGTAACGGAGAAAGCTAAAAATCTTTTTGAGACCAATAAGATATACAGCCATGTAGAATTGGAAGCACGTCATGAAATTGAACTGGAAAAGTATATTAAAAAAGTGCAGATTGAAGGTCGCATTATGGCGGAACTTGCTACCAGTCACATTGTACCTGCGGCCATCCGTTACCAGAATTTATTGGTTAATAATATAAAAGGTTTAAAAGAAATAGGTCTTTCGGAAAGTAGTTATGCTAACCAAATGCAGATCTTAGAAGCAATTTCAGACCATGTAAACTCCTTAAGCGACCAGGTTGAAAAAATGATTGAGGCAAGGAAAAAATGTAATAACATGGAAAATAGCAGGGAAATGGCTTTAGCTTATTGCACAGATGTAAAAGAAAAATTCTTTGATGAAATAAGGTATCATGCTGACAAACTCGAGCTGTTGGTTGATGATAAAGAATGGTCTTTACCCAAGTATCGTGAATTGTTGTTTCTGCGGTAAATCCTAAGAGAAATTTGAGACGGGAAACGTGAGATAAAAAATCTTTTTGCTAAGCGACATCTGCATGGTCTCATATTCTCCGTCTCGCGTTTCGTACATTCCTTGTTCTCTCCCTCACGAACAGGCAAACACTTTATGCGTTTTTATTTCTTCAAACCTGCTGATAACGCCCATTTATTACCTTTTAAATTATTTGCTATTACCTCAAGAATATTTTTTAACTAGTTAAAATCGTTGGGTTTGGTAAAAAAGCAAAAGGCTCCCATTACTAAAGATAAATCTACATCCCGCTGGTGTGATGAAGTTGAATACAATATTACCGGTATATGCCTCTAGGTTCCATTGACTTCAATTTAGCAAGGCACTTCCAGCCATTCATGTCAGGCATATTGACATCAAGGAAGATAATATCGGGTAGTAAAATTCATTACTATCTAATTTTTCAAACACTTCCTTTCCATCATTGCAACATAGCATATTATAGATGGATCAATTTTTAATAGAGCTTCACAAAAAAGCTCTGTATCATCTGTATCGTCATCGGCTACTAAAAATCGTTGATCATAGGTTGGGCTTGCGTTAAATTAATTTTTCTTTTTGCTTCAAAGGTAGGGTTATAGTGAATGTAGCTTCCTTATCTACTTGTCCGCTTGCTTCGATCGTTCCGTGGTGACGCTGTACAATTTTTTTGCATAGTGCCAAACCAAGTCCTGTTCCTTCATATTTATCTTTTGAATTGAGCCGGGCAAAGGTGTTGAAGATCTTCTTAGACTGATTTTGCTCAAAACCAATCCCATTATCTCTTATAACAATTTGAGCAAAGGCTCTATTCTGATTGTAAACGATTTCTGATATAATGAAAATAAGTGGCGCTTCACCAGTTTTTGCAAATTTCAGAGAGTTGTTTACCAGGTTGTAGAATAGCTGATAAATTAGTATAGGTGCGCCTTCAAGCGTGGGTAAATCTTTATAGTGAATAATAGCATGTTTTTCCTGAATGATAACTTCTAAATCGGTTTCTATAGTTTTCAATACTTCATTCAAATCTAACATTTCGGAAATTTGCTCCGACGCATTAAAGGTAGAATAGGTAAGTACTCCATCAATCATGGTGAACATTCTGTCCGCTGCGCCTAATACTTTACTAAGATAGAGTTTGCCTTTTTCATTTAAAGTTTCATTCATTTCTTCCAGCAAGCGGGTGGTAAATGTTTTTATTTTCCGAACAGGTTCTTTCAGGTCGTGGCTGGCAACGTGGGCAAATTGTTGAAGGTCTTCGTTGGATCTTTGGAGTTCATTGGTTCTTTCATTCACCAGGGCTTCCAATTTTTCTTCAATAGTTTTCTGATCATGAATATCTGTACAGGTGCCAAACCATTTCGTAATGACGCCTTCTTCGTTCCTTATCGACAGCGCTTTTCCTAAAAACCAACGGTAACCACCATGTTCTTTGTCTTTAAAGCGGTATTCAATTTGATAAGGCTTTCCGGTTTGTACAGAGTCATACCAGCTATCTATACATAGTTGCACATCATCCGGGTGAAGTATAGGTACCCAACTTTGATCGCCATACCCTTCCTCGAAATCAGTGTATTCGTACCATCTTTTGTTATAATAGTCAAGATATCCATCTGGTTTTGCCGTCCATACAATATGCGGAACAAGGTTAGCAAGCTGCCTGAAATTCTCTTCACTTTCCTTGATGGTTTTTTCATAGATTTTTTGTCTCGTAACATCCCTAAACGTCCACGACCAGGCATAATAAGTACCATCCTCACCTATCACCGGGTAGCCTTGCCGCTCTATTATTTTTCCGTCTTTATATTCCAGTTCATCAATACTTGTTTCTGTTGGGTTATCATACACCCATTTTACTTTTTCAATAAATTGTTGGGGATTTACTAATTGCGACATCGCAAATGAGAGTGTTGCTTCATCATCTTTTGCATCTACTATCTCCTGTGGCATATTCCACATTTCAACAAAGCGATGATTATAGGAAATAATTTTTCCTTTGGCATCTACCAGTAAGATGCCATCGAAGCTTGCTTCATTATGAGCTTCCAGCAACGCTTTTCGGTAGCGAAGAGAATCTTCCGATGTTTTTTGTATTGTTATATCTGTAGAGGTAGTAAGCACTATGGAAAGCTCACCCTTTTCATCATAAAGCGGGGCTGATTTGGACAAGAGCCAAAATGATGAACCGGTTTTCCTGTTGATAAATTCTGCGACAATTTCTGAAGGCTTACCTGTCTTAAAAGCAAGAGCAGCCGAACTCTTATCAACGGGGAGAGGCGTACCGCTTTCATCCAGCACCTCAAAGGTTTCATCTAATTTTTTGCGAAATTGAAAAACATCTTTTTCTGCCAATACATCTTTCACCGTTTCATAACCCATCTGCCTGGCGCCTTTTTCATTTAAATAAATGATTTTTCCATTTTTATCAAAATGATAGATAGCAGAGGGAACATTGCGGAAGGTTAGCTCTAATTGCTCTTTAGCCGCTTTTAATGCAGTTTCTGTTTCTAATTGTTGATTAATATCGGTATTGGTTCCAATCCATTGAACCACTTTTCCTTCTTCGTTTTTCACTGGATATATCCGTGTAAGAAACCAACGGTATTCGCCATCATACCGGCGCAGTGGAAAAGTAAGTTCATAAGGCTTGTCTTTTTGCCAGGCTTCTTTTGCATAAGCAATTACCCTGTCTACATGTGCCGGGTGATGCACTTTTTGCCATCCCCAGCCCTGCATTTCTTCCAACGTAGTGCCGGTGTAATTATACCATCGTTCGTTATACCAATATATCCAGCCATCGCCATCAGCCATCCATGCTAATTGCGAAATAGAGTTGGAAAGCGTACGGAATTTTTCTTCGCTTTGCTTTATTTCTTTTTCAATTCGCCGCTGCCTGGTAACATCCCTAAACGTCCACGACCAGGCATAATAAGTACCATCCTCACCTACCACCGGATAACCATGCCGCTCTACTATTTTACCATCTTTATATTCCAGTTCATCAATACTGGTTTCTGTTGGATGCTGGTACAAGTATTTTACTTTTTCAATAAACTGCTGGGGATTCACTAATTGCGACATCGCAAATGAGAGTGCTGCTTCATCGTCTTTTGCATCTACTATCTCCTGTGGCATATTCCAGATTTCAACAAAACGCTGATTGTATGAAATAATTTTCCCTTTGGCATCTACCAGCAAGATGCCATCCAGGCTTGCTTCATTATGTGCTTCCAGCAGCGCCTTTCGGTAGCGAAGAGCACCTTCAGCTGTTTTTTGGAGTGTTATATTTGTAGCAGAAGTAAGGACCATAAGAAGTTCACCCTTATCATCGTAAAGGGGCGATGATTTGGATAAGAGCCAGAAAGAGGCCCCGGTTTTCCGATTAATAAATTGAGAGACAACCTCGGCAGGCTTAGCGGTTTTAAATGTAATCGCAGAAGAATACTCGTCAGTTGAAAGTGGCTTGCCCCATTCATCCAACACCTCAAACGTTTCAACTAATTTTTTCTTAAGCTGAGAAACATCGTTTTCTCCTAACACTTCTTCTACTGATGCGTAACCAAACAATATGGCACCTTTTTCGTTCAAATAAAGGATCTTCCCTGTTTTATCAAAATGATAAATTGCAGAAGGCACGTTTTGGAAGGTAAGTTCCAGTTGTTCCTTTGCAGCTTTCAACGCTTCCTCTCTCTTTTTCTCTTCTGTGATGTCCCGCTGTACGCAAATAAACATTGTCTTTCCCTCAATAGGTAGTGACGTGATAAAAGAATACGAGTAAAAAGTGCTGCCGTCCTTTTTCCGGTTATGCCACTCCCCACTCCAATAGTCTTTTATTTTTAATTCTTCAATAACTGCACTAACAATCCTTTCATTATCTGCCGGCAGATAAGCATTCTGAATGGTTACATGTTTGCCCACTAATTCACCCCTTTCATATCCAAACATTTTATCTTCTGCAGGATTGGTTAGTAAAATATAACCATTTTCATCAGAGACGGAAACGCCTTCATCCATGAGTTTCAATATCATCGATTGCAATTGTAGCGACTCAAGAATTTCTTTTTGAAGCGTAATATCCTGTGTAACTCCTGTAAAACGTAAAGGTTTTCCATCTAAATCAAAGCTGATTTTTCCTTTTGAGCGCACCCACCGTAGCTTGCCATCCGTAATGCCTATGGTACGGTATTCATCCTCATACAATCCACCACTTTCGAATTGCACAGCTTTTTTAACAACCGCATCGGAATGCCCCTTATCATCTGGGTGAAGTCCTTTCAAAAACGTGTCATAATCAACTTCTGCATTTGGTGGCAGGCCAAAAAGCTCTTTTGTTTTTGCTGACCAGATCAATTTACCGGTTTGCACATAAAAATCAAATAAGCCTAATTCACCACCTTCCAATGCTATGCGAAGTTGCTCTTCGCTTTCTTCTATTTTTTTGCTGGCAATAGCATCTTGTAATTTGTTTTTGTTTTCCTCTATATATTTGAGATAAGTTACTTTTTCCGTAGTTTCAATACAGGTAACAAATACACCTGCAGACCTTCCTGACTCACCAATTACAGGGCTATAGCTAAAGGTCCAATAAACGTTTTCAATTTTTCCGTTACGATAAATAGGAATCAATTGATCTTCGTTCCACGTAGCTTCGCCGCCTGAAAGCACCTGGTCAATTATAGGCTTGATGATTCCCCAAATTTCCGGCCATACGGTTTCAGCAGGTTTACCTAATGCGTAAGGATGTTTTCCATTATTACCCAAGCTGGGCCGGTAAGCATCGTTATAAAAACACAATAAATCTGTACCCCAAAAAAGAAACATGGGAAACTTTGAATTAAGAATAATACTTAGTGTTGTACGAAGGCTTTGTGGCCAGTTATCTATTGAGCCAATTGAAGTGGTTGACCAGCTATATTCACGAATGAGTTGGCCCATTTCTCCGCCGCCGGATAGGAAAGGTGGAACATTGGTATGGTTGCCAAGGGCGGGTGATTTCATAAATAGGTTAAAGGAAATTATTAAGAAAGATACGGTATTAATAATTTCAAAAACAAAGTTTAAAGCTGTACTGCTTTTCTTGTAATACCCTTGCTTATCGCGGGTTTCTTCTTAATGCATTAAAAAAAGTATGCTCAAAGAAAGCAAAAAACTTTGATCGGTATTTATAACTGTTCCGGTGTTATTATCAATTAACAAAACTCCAGTAAGTGCCAAGGCGTATTACAAGCCCGGG
>MWWB01000042.1_pt1 | contig 22211 bp, 24 predicted proteins | sample 1047291 | NCBI WGS metagenome assembly MWWB01 (sample SAMN06349976, study PRJNA376086) | soil metagenome | isolation source: MS4-1 sample Antarctic (ecotone) soil | place: Antarctica | reverse complement strand
AAGCTTTGTAAGTTGCTCGGAGGATAAATTCTGCTTTGCATGATGAAGAATAGAATCAATAGTAATAATTGCAGAAGGGAAAGGGTTTGCTGCTTCTATTTTTTTGGGATGGTACCCAAAAATTCCATCCTGTGTTAGCGCAAATAATCCTGTAATGAGTAATAAAGCAATACCTGCTGTAATCCACTGAGGTTTTTTCATATAGCGCCTGCTTAATTAACAGGGAGCGCAAAGTTAGGCTACAGCAACAGCTTTCTTTACCTCAGCTACAAATTCTTTGGCAGGCTTAAATGCTGGAATAAAATGTTCGGGAATATGTACGGCTACATTCTTTTTAATATTACGTCCAATTTTAGCAGCCCTTTTTTTAGTTATAAAAGACCCAAACCCCCGGATGTAAATATTTTCTCCCTTTGAAAGAGATTCTTTTATCTCTTTAAACATTGATTCAAGTGTAACCAAAACATCTACTTTTGGAATACCTGTTTTTTCAGAAATCTGGTTGACTAAATCAGCTTTTCTCATAGCAATGGTTTATCTGTTGATAAAGCAATATAATACTAAATATAATGATTGTCAATAGAATACAACTTCTTTTAGCGCTTAAGTCTTTTTTTTATTAAATATGGCAAAAGAGAATCATGTAAGATTAACGGAAAAAGCTTTTCAAAAAAAATTTGCAGAAGGATTAATTTCCTGGAATAAGGCAGAAAATAAACGTTCGATGCCTTGGAAAAATGAGAAAAACCCTTACAAGATCTGGTTAAGTGAAATTATTCTACAACAAACCAGGGTAGAACAAGGTTTAAGATATTATAACAGCTTTGTACAAACTTATCCTGCTATCGAGCAATTAGCTGCTGCCCAAGAAAAAAAAGTATTTAAATTATGGGAAGGTCTGGGCTACTATTCACGTTGCAAAAATTTGATATTTACAGCCGCTTTTATAACCAATGAACTCAATGGTATTTTTCCTAAAGACTATAAGGCTCTATTAAATTTAAAAGGTGTTGGGCCTTATACTGCATCTGCCATTGCTTCGTTTGCCTATAATCTTCCACACGCTGTTGTTGATGGTAATGTATTTAGAGTTCTTTCAAGAATTTTTTACATCGAATTGCCAATAGATACTGTACAGGGAAAGCATTTTTTTTCAAAGCTGGCACAAAACATCTTACCCAAAAATATTGCAGGGGAATATAACCAGGCCATTATGGACTTTGGTGCTACGGTATGTAAGCCTTTGCCCGAGTGTTCAAAATGTTTTTTTAATAAGCGCTGTAAGGCCTTTTTATTAAACAAGCAGAGACTACTCCCCAATAAAATCAAACAATTAAAAATTAAAAAACGTTGGTTTAATTACATTGTTCTAAAACATAAAAATAAGTATGCTATCAGGAAACGGACAGCAAAAGACATATGGCAAAATCTGTTTGAATTTTTATTAATAGAAACAGTTGAGATGCCAAAACAAAATGAAATTTTAAAAGCATTGCAAAAAAATTATCCATTTCTTCCCAGACCATTTGCAAATAAAAAAATAGAAATGGATCAACAACTTACTCATCAACTCATTCATTTTTCTTTTTTTGAAATTGAATTGGACCAGGAGATGTTTTTAGAAGGTTTTAGCTGGATTACCATAAAAGCACTAAGAGATTATGCCTTCCCTAAAACTGTGCAACTATTCATTCAAAATACACTTCTCACATAAGAAGTTACTATTGCTGGCAGATAATTTGCATTTTATAATTTAATTTAGGGATAGATTACAAGGCGAATTATAAACGTAAATACAAGGATTATGAGAGGTGTAAACAGGGTAATGTTAATTGGCAATCTTGGTAAAGATCCGGATGTGCAATTTTTGGAAGGCAATATAGGCGTAGCTAAATTTCCATTGGCTACTACCGAAACTTTCAAAGACCGTTCAGGTAGACTAATTTCACAAACAGAATGGCATACTGTAGTGTTATGGCGGGGCTTAGCTGAGTTAGCTCAGAAATACTTGCATAAAGGCAGTCTTGTATATATTGAGGGCAGATTAAGAACAAGAAGCTGGGAAGACAAAGAAGCAAACCGAAAGTTTGCGACCGAAGTAGTTGGTGATAATTTAATAATGCTGGATAAACGAACTGATAATGGTGCAGGCCATCATGGTACCGGCACTACCCAGGCAGACACTCCTGTAGAAGGAGTTAACCCTCCACCCCCTGTAAATGAAGATGAAGACTTATCTTTTTAAAAATGAAAAGGCAATAAATTTGCAAAAGATTGACGGGCAGGTATATCCTGCCTGTATAATTACAACCGTTCACCAAACCATTTGCTTTGATTTATTCGCGGGTTGATTTACTTTATTCTTTTGCACATATCTTTTTAATTGCTAACCCACAAAGTGCTGTCTTTTTAGTTGTGCTCCTCATAATTTTATTGCTCCTAAGCTTTATTACAGCCGGGGCAGAAATTGCTTTATTTACTCTACAGGCCAGGGATGTAAACATGCTTAAAACCAAACAGCATGCTGCAGCACGACGCATAATTACTTTGCTCGATGAACGTAAGGCAGTATATACATCGTTGTTGATTGCCGGCTCTTTTTTTAATATTGGTATTATTATTCTTTCTAATTTTTTGCTGACGCCGATATTGCAATTTGGCATTGTTGATATTATTGTACCTGTTAATGTAGACATTTTCATAAAAATTATTGCAATAGGATTTGTTTTAGTATTGATAGGAAAAATATTGCCGAAAATATGGGCCACCCAAAATAATTTACGCTTTGCATATAGCACTTCTGCTGTTGTGGAAGGCTTACATTTATTGTTACGCCGAATAAGCTTGTCAATGGTTTCCATTGCAGATAATATAACGGGGAAAAGTGGCGCACATGAAAGACAAAGTGCCAGCTTAAGGGAGCTGGATGAGGCTATAGATGTCAATTCAAACGAAACGAGCCTTGAAGAAAAAAATATATTAAAAGGTATAGTAAAGTTTGGAAATATTTCAGTCAAGCAAATTATGAGGTTTCGCTTAGATGTAAATGGAACTGACTACAGCACAAGTTTTTTTGATTTAATTAAAAAAGTAGAAGAACTGCATTATTCACGCTTGCCGGTTTATAGATCTAATTTAGACGATATCGTAGGTGTTGTTAATACAAAAGATTTGTTGCCATACCTTGATCAGCTTGATTTTGATTGGCACACTATTATCCGCCCCCCATTTTTTGTTCCCGAGTCTAAATTGATCAAGGATCTGTTAGCTGAGTTCCAGGCAAAAAGAATTCATTTTGCCATTGTTGTTGACGAGTTTGGCGGCACAAGTGGTATTGTAACAATGGAGGATATTTTAGAAGAAATAATTGGAGACATAAGAGATGAATTTGATGAAGAAGAAACATCCGTGCGCAAAATTGATAACCATACCTATTCAGTGGATGCTAAAATAATGTTGTATGATATGTGCCGTGCAATGAGGCTTCCACTGGATACTTTTGATAAAGTGCGTGGTGAAAGTGATTCGTTGGGTGGGCTGGTTTTAGAAATTGCAGGGAAATTTCCAACCGCTAATGAAACAATAAAAACCGGCGACTTTCAGTTTACTGTAATAGAAATAGCCAAAAATAAAATAAACACGGTAAAAGTGACTATTAGAAAAAATGGTGAATAATTATAGACGTAAAATTGTTTTATTTTTATTTTGCACAGGTTTGTTTGCATGTAACAGTGATTATATAATTAAGCAACGAGGTTATTTTAAAATACACTTGCCCAAAAAAGCCTACCAATCATTTAATATACCGGGCTATCCTTATACTTTTGAATATCCTCTGTACGGCAAAGTAGTAAAGGATACTATTTTTTTTGATCAGCAGCCTGAAAATGACTACTGGATCGATATTGATTTTCCTCAATTCCATGGCCGCATGCATATTAGTTACAAAGAAATTGGAAAAAAAAATCAATTTGATTCTTTAGTGAATGATGCATTCACTATGTCTTACAAACAACATACTTATAAAGCTTCTGCTATTGAACCTGTGCCTTTTACAACGCCTAACGGTGTGGAAGGAATTTTCTTTACATTAAAAGGAAATACCGCTACGGCCAATCAATTTTTTGTAACTGACACAAGCAAGCATTTTTTAAGAGGCGCTTTATATTTTGATGCCACTCCAAACGAAGATTCTTTATTACCTGTGAATCAATTTTTAAAAAAGGATCTTGAGCATTTGATTAATACGCTGCAATGGAGGTGATGGATCGCGAATCAGCAATTGTTTTAAATACTTTGTATCGCAACTAAGTTGTGGTAAAATCTGATCACCACCATCCTGGCTACTTTTCAATATATCTTTATCCGCATAAATTTAAATTTGGCTAATGGTTGACATTGAAACATTCACTCAATTAGCACTTTCCTTTCCTGGCACGACAGAGCAACCACATTTTGAAAAAACATCATTCAGGACGAAGAAAAGAATATTTGCCACTCTTTCAATAAATAACAACATTGTCTGCCTTATACTTTCGCCCATCGATCAATCTGTTTTTTGTTCGATCGATAAAACAATTATTTACCCGGTACCAAACAAATGGGGTCAACAAGGTGCTACACTTTTTGAACTGAAAAAAGTGAGGAAAAGTATTTTGAAAGACGCATTAACAATAGCTTACAAGGAAGCATCAAAACTAAATACTAAATCAAAAAAATGACAAGAGATACAAAACAAAACTTGCCAGAAGGCGCTGTATACCTTAGGAATGATGAGGGGCGCAAATATAATATGGGAACGATGAAGGCAGTTTTTAAAGCGGATGAAGCAGAAACGCAGGAACGTTATTCTGTTTCGGAATGGTGGCTTGAGCCAAATTCTGATGGGCCTGGTGCTCATTTACATCAAGCCAATGATGAAATATTTTATGTATTGGAAGGAACGGCATTCCTACTTATTGGTGAAAAATGGATTGAAGCTACAAAAGGTGCATTTTTTATAATACCGAAAAACACAATGCATGATTTTGCAAACAGAAGTAATAACATAACCGGGCTATTAAACTTCTTTATTCCCGGCGGCTTTGAAAGAAATATGCCATCAATAGTAAAATGGTTTGAGGAAAATAGGTAATTGATTTTCTTTCATCTGGTTAATCAAAAAACAAAAGCGTGTGATGACCTGCAAACTATTTGCTGATAAACAAGACCTGCACAAAAACAAAACACTTTGCAGATATTTATTTGAATGATTTAAATTTAATCAAACACAAAAAGACTTTTAGAAAAGATCAGAAGGGTTGAACCAAATCTTATGCAGGGAGTAAATTTCTATAAAGATATTAGGCCTTTAAAACTTCCCATTTCAGAAGTATTTCAGCCACATTATTTTAATGAGGTTCCGCCCGATTGGTTTGTTATTATTTCCGAAGTAAAAAATTCTACAGAAGCTGTAAATGCAGGAAGGCACAACGATGTAAATCTTGTGGCTGCAGGAAGTCTTGTGGTGGCGCTGAATATTGCAAAAGCAAAGAATATACAAATACCATTTTTCTTTGGCGGCGATGGCGGCACTCTGCTTGTACCCGAACAATTATTAAATGAAATACTTATTGGATTATCACTCCATAATGTGAACAGCATAAAAAACTTTGGCCTCGAACTGCATATCGGTAGCAGGCAGGTGAAGGATATTTTAGCTGAAGGTCATTTTATCAGGCTGGCGAAAGTTGAATTTGGAAAGGGTCTTAATAAAGCAATAGTTGTTGGAGATGGTTTGAAAGTAGCTGAACAATTTATTAAGCAATCATCACAAGACGAAAACAACAAGGAAGAAAGTGTAGACGAACTAAATCTAACTGGTCTTGAATGCAGGTGGGACAGGATAAAACCACCTAGTGAAGAAAATGAGATCGTTTGCTATTTAATTGAAACTGTGGATCCATTAAATCAATTGGAAGTTTACCGTAATGTGCTTTTAAAAATGGATGAGATATATGGAAGTATCGAAAACAGAAGCCCGCTTTCATTGGATCGTTTAAAACTCTTATTAAATTTTCGGAAAATAAGAAAAGAGATGTTAGCAAAATATGGCAGATGGAAAACTAATTATTTTACTATTTCTTTTCTTAAAACTATTATTGGAAAATTTTTCTTCAGATTCAATTTAAACTTCCAAAATCTTAGCGGGCGGGAATATCTTTCGCAACTCATTTCCAATGCGGACACGTTGGTAATTGACGGACGAATCAATACCATTATTTCAGGTAAAATGGATAAGCGAATTAAGCTATTGAATTTTTTATCTGAACAGGAAAAAAATGGATCGTTAGTTTATGGTTACCATATAAGCAAAGAAAGCGTAATGACTTGCTACATTGAAAATCGCAATGCCAAACACATACATTTTGTTGATGGGGCTGACGGTGGATATACTGAAGCTGCAAAAAAACTTAAGCAGAAGTTGAAACAGAAACTATCTTAAATGTAATGTTCAATATAGGGACATCACTCTGCTGAATTTTGAATTTGTGTGGAAACCATATTTATAATAATTGGTTTAAAAGACAGAAGCGATGCTTTTATAAAAGCTACATTCAAAATTTAGTATTCAACATTCATCAAAATCATTTTTCCGCCTTTCCAATCTCAACTACTTCCAAATTTTTACGGGCAGGCCCTGTTAGCACTTCCCCCATAATATTATAACGTGCACCGTGGCAGGGACAGTCCCAACTTTTTTCAGATCCGTTCCAGCTAACTATACATTTTGCATGGGTACAAACAGGATTAAGTGCAAATAAACTTCCTTTATCATCTTTATAAAGGGCAATTGAATCACCATCATATTTTACCACTTTACCTTCGCCATGTGCAAGCCCCGCAAAACTTTCCAGTTTCTCTTGTCCAAATCTTTTTCCAATAAACTGACCAACAAAATCTGCGTTCTCTTTAACAAAAGCAGAAAAACCTGCCACCATTTTTATTCGTGAGGGATCAAATAAATCTGAAAATTTACTTTCATTTGTTGTGATCAGATCACTTAGTGTTATGGCCGCAATATGGCTATACGTCATACCATTGCCCCCGTACCCGGTTGCTACCATCATTTGTTCCGAATAACCGGGCAGTGTACCTATGTAGGCTAAACCATCTGCTGGTTGAAAATATTGCGAAGACCATTTGAAAGCAATTTCACCTAATTTGAAATATTTGCGTAAATGATTCTCCAGGTGTGTAAAACATTCTTCTGTATTGGCTTGATGTGCTGTTTTATGATCCTCACCTCCGGCTATTAAATATTTTTTCCCATTAACTTCCTGCGTACGATAATAATGATACGGATCGTACATGTCGTAGGCTAATCCATCGGGATAATTATCATCCGTTAAGGTAACAGCCATCGCATAGCTGCGGTAGGGTGCACAACGAAAATGCAGCAAATTGATACCGGGCGGAATATGTGTTGCGTAAATCAGGCGATGACCTTTAAGAGTGCCGAGTGAGCATTCAATGGTTAACGGATCACCGGCATCAACATCTGTAATTTTGCAATTTTGCAACAATATACCTCCAGCTTTTTCAAAGGCTGCTGCCAAAGCATGCACATATTTTGAAGGATGAAATTGTGCCTGGTTATGAAAAACTATAGCTTTTTCATAACCAATAGGCAGCGGGATGCTATCAGTGTACTCCACTTTTTCCCCGGCTTCTATTGAAGCCTTAAAAATTTTATCCAACTCATCTGTTTGCTTATCGTCTTTAGAAAAAAGATAGCCGTCTTTTTCTTCATAGCCACAATCTATTTTATATTCTTCCACATGGCTTTTTACAAGATCTAATGCTTCGCGGGTAGCCTTGTAAACCAATTGTGCATCATCTTCCCCAAAATCTTTTTCTATCTGATCATATGAGGCATCAAGAAATGTATTCAAATGTGCTGTGGTGCCGCCTGTAGTACCAAAGGCAATTGTATGAGCCTCTGCAATAAGACATTGCTTGCCTTTTTTTTGCAACAATAAACCAGTAACAATTCCTGTCATGCCACCGCCTACAATCACTACATCGAAAGTTTGATCCGGGACAGTAAGTGTATTACATATATAATCTGGTATTTCTTTCTGCCATAGACTTTTTAGTGCGCCGTCTCTTTTCATATTTTCCGTTTTAGAGAATTTATCAAAAAATAATGCCCGATAAGCTTATCACGTGAAATATTCAGGGTAAACATCAATTATAAGTATATCAAATATCATGATTTACTTTTTATGAAATAGGATTATTTGGCTTCCTTGGTGCTTTAATTTTCATCCTGTAATTTATAAATAAGCCAGGTTTACCAGCGTTGATCTCCCGATATGCCGGCATCCTTATTCTTTTGGTTTTTAGTTTCTACCTTTTTTAATTGACGTTCTATTATCAGGTTAGCAATAAGGGTTGCGGCATCAGCATTTTGTTGATGTCGTAGCAATGATTTTAATTGATGCTCATCCACATCTAAGCGGTACAGCATCTGAACAAGCTGCGAAAAATTATTATTAATTAGCCAATTAATTTGTTCTTGTAATTGCTGATAAAAAGCCGTCTCTTCCTCTTTACTTAGTTGATCAAGCCGGGCTAATGTTTGTTCAATTCCAGAGGTCATGTTTCTAAAATTTTTCTTCGACGCCTAAACTAAATAGTGCAAAATCATATTTCACCGGGTCTTTAGCATCAAATTTTTTTAAAATCTCGGTTAGTTCAACAGCAGTTAACCAATCTGTTTGTTTTCGTTCAATTAAATTCAACTTGCGGGCCACCCTGGCTACATGCAGATCAACAGGGCAAATAAGATCAGCAGGATTTATTTTTTTCCAGATGCCAAAGTCAACACCCTGTTTATCGTTACGCACCATCCAACGTAAAAACATATTCAGGCGTTTGCAGGTAGAATTTCTGAAAGGCGCAGCAATATGTTTTTTGGTTCGTAATGGCGAGTGCGGTAAGCTAAAAAAATAGTGATGAAAACTATTAAGCGCATGCTCAATAACTATCGGCCTTTTTTTATCAGGAATGAAAGCAGTTTCTAAAGAATCATGTTTGTTATAATGGAATTGAAGGAAATGAATAAAATATAGAAGGTCGGTAATATTGAATGTCCGATGTTTGAAATGCAGTAGACTTTTTAAATCTTTAGTAGTATGACTAATTAAAAACTGATGCGGCGCATTATCCATTAAACGCATCAACTCTTTGGTTTTATTGATAATGGTAGTGCGATTGCCCCAGGCAAAAATAGCGGAAAAAAATGCAGCAATTTCAATGTCCTGTTTATTTGTAAAAAGATGCGGCACACAAATAGGATCGGCTGAAATAAAAGAAGGTTGATTGTATTCATCAACTTTTTTATCTAAAAATTCTTTTAAATCACCCCTCATATTTTCCTCTTCTTATTATCCGGACCGCGGGAATGATGAATAATGGCAAGCACCGTTACAAAAGTTCATCTATAATAAATAATACTTCATAAGGGAATTTGTTTAATGCAGCGCTTCTTACATGCTTATAAATAAATCCTGCGTAAGTTGCGTTTCGCCTTAGCTTTTGTACTACGGCATCAAAACAGGTTAAAAATTCAAAACCTAAACCTCCCTTTATTCTTCGTACCAGATAAAAGGAGCATCCAGATCCTTTTTTGCTGTAGGACCAATGATAACACAGTAGGAGATCATTTACCAGAATATCTTTTCTTTAGATCTTCCCAATCTTCTCGATTGTTTTTATTTTTATCATACTAGCCAAACGCTCTTCAATTAATTTTTTTTTCATTCCGGCAAACCAGAGCCTTCTGTATCATCTGCAATGCTATCCCAAATCTTCTCTACAATTAGTATGCGTTCCGACTTGCTAAGCTTTAAGATATCCTCGATATTGTAATCATGTAATATATCTTTCTTTAAAATTAAGAAAATTACTGTGCTAAAAAAACCGTATTGGAGGATAAAAAGTCAAAATAAAAGATGATTAATTGTATTCATTAATCTTTTTATCTAAAAATATTTTTAAACTATAAAACATGGGAATGCATTATCCAATAGCCATATTTAAATCCTCAATTAAATCTTCCGCATCTTCAATACCCACACTCAAACGGATCAAAGAATCTGTCAACCCATTTTTAATTCTCTCCTCTTTTGGTATGGACGCATGTGTCATAGAGGCGGGGTGATTGATAAGTGATTCCACTCCACCTAAACTTTCTGCCAGCGCAAATAAGCGGGTAGACGATAAAACCCTGTATGCATTTTCAACACTATCATCCTTTAAGGTAAAGCTCATCATGCCCCCAAAACCACGCATCTGTTTTTTAGCAATGGCATAGCCGGGATGATCTTCAAAACCACACCAATAAACTTTTGCTATTGCAGGATGGTTCCTTAAAAAAAAAGCAATCTTTTCACCGTTTTCACAATGTTGCTTCATTCGTAAATGCAAGGTTTTTATTCCACGCAATACTAAAAAACAATCCATTGGTCCAGGCACAGCACCACAACTCTTTTGTATAAAATATAATTTCTCACGCAGATCAGCATCGTTCATTATCAAGGCCCCTTGTATTACATCGCTATGGCCCCCTAAATATTTTGTAGAGGAATGCATGACGATATCTGCGCCAAAGTCTAGCGGGTTTTGTAAATAAGGGGATGCAAAGGTATTATCCACACACAATAGGGCATTGGCTTTTTTAGCAATAACAGCAATAGCTGCGATATCGGTAATATTGATCAACGGGTTAGTAGGTGTTTCTGTCCATATAAGTTTTGTATTACCGTTGAGCAGCGGTTCAATGTTTTTTACATGCTGCATATCAACGTAATGAAATTTAATACCAAACTTTTCGAACACTTTGGTAAACAGTCGATAAGTCCCGCCATACATATCATTCGCTGCAATCACTTCATCGCCCGGTGATAATAATTTTATTACAGCATCAGTGGCAGCAACGCCACTGCTAAATGCTAAACCATATTTACCATTTTCAATTACGGCCAATGCATCTTCCAATGCCTTACGGGTGGGGTTTTGAGAGCGTGCATATTCATAACCTTTATGTTGCCCCGGTGCCGATTGTACATAGGTTGATGTTTGATAAATTGGAGTCATGATTGCCCCCGTACTTGGATCAGGTTCAGCACCGGCATGGATAAATTTAGTTCCCAGTTTCATATAGTCTTTTAAAAATTGAATGCAAAGATGTGATTATGACTTGTAAAGGCGGCTATTTTGTTTCTATAATCATCTACGAAACTTACCGTACATCACAGCAAATTTTCTCCTTAACATATGCTTAACCCCATGAATTTAAATTTTGGCTTACCATTTAAAAGACAAAATAAACATTCATCCGTCCTATAGACTTCTCTACCTAAACAATAGCATTTTTTACTTTTTGTAACCTGCTGTTTGTAATTCCATTGGTGTATATGTACTTGTATTTGCCATGGGTATTGAGATAAATTGCTCTCGAATAAATCTATCAACTACAAAAATTATAAACCATGAAAAAGATTATTTTATCAATCACTGCTGTTATTTTTTCTATTATTGCTTTTGCTGCTGCTCCGGTTGCAGTAAGTGAAAAGGTGTTATCTGCCTTCAATAAATCTTTTAAAGATGCTAAAGAAGTGGTATGGAGTGAATATGAAAATTTTTATGAAGTTAAGTTTACGCATAATGCAGTACAAGCAATGATCAGTTATGACGAAGAAGGAAATATTTTAAGATCAAGACGATATTATTTCGAGGATATGCTTCCACTTTTAATAAAAGCAAAAATCGATAAACGCTATAGCAATAAAAAAATATACGGAATTACTGAACTTGCTTCTGATGCCGAAGTGGCTTATTATATAATTTTAGAAGATGATAAAACCTGGTTAACGATTAAGTCAGATTCTTATGGAAATATGTCAACCTACGAAAAGTTTAAAAAAGCCCCTACTCATTAAACAACATTGACGCAGACCAATATTTCCAGTCCCTGTTATCAGCCGCATGTGCATCGTGCGGCTGAATTTTTTTTGGTAACACTGTTTTGCTTAGGATACCTCTTTCTACTAATTTTTTTTTCCCCTCTTGAATAGCTTCTGCAACAGTAGCTTGTTGCATCCAGTCTTTTTGCGGCGGTTCAAAACCTATTTTATCTCTCCGCCAAACAATTTCTTTTGGCAGTAGTGGTTCAACATTTTTGCGAAGCAACCATTTTGTCCACCCATTGTGTATTTTAAAATGCGGCGGTAATGTAAATAAAAATTCTACCAGGCAATGATATAAAAATGGCAGGCGCAATTCCACAGCATGTGCCATGCTGTTCCTGTCTGCTGTCATTAATAATTCCTCAAGGCCATGAACAAATGTATTGAAGTACAATGCGCCGTTTAATGAAAAGGACGAGGGAAGGCTGTACATTAAATTAAATTTATTTGAAAAAGCAAAATCTTTAGAAAAATCGCTGTTATGAAATGACTTCTTTGTTTTGCTACTTTGTAAAAAACCGCCGGCGAATTCCGGGAAAAGCGCAAATGCTTTATGTATAAAACCAAAATCGTCTTTTATGCCTATTGCCTTTGCTGCTTTTAATTCTCCTGATATCTTTAATTGCTTTTGACCGTATAACTCTTGCCACCGCCATTTATAATACTTATGATAGCCGGCTAAAATTTCATCTGCGCCTTGTCCGTCTAACAAAACAGTCACGCCTGCTTTTTTTGCTGCTTCATAAACTTTATACTGCGCCAAAGCGCTGGCAGACGCAATCGGCAGTTCCTGATGTTTCATAACATCTTTCATTAATGCAACAGTATTATCCTCGTCGAATTCTATAATATAATGTTCGAGATGAAATGTTGAGGCCACCAGTTCAGCATAACGCAATTCATCTTTTTCAAAATCTTTAAAAGAAGCAGTAAAACATTTATGCGAATATTGAGCAGAAGAAATATGAGAGCAATAGGCAACTATGGCTGAACTATCTAATCCACCACTTAAGCTTGTACCAATCGACACATCACTACGCAGGCGGTTTTTTATAGATTGAGAAAACAAAAAACTAAATTTTTCTGTAGCTTGTTGTTCTGAAAGATTATAATCTATATTGATTTCAGCCTCCCAATATTTTTCAATTTTTAATTCATTGATATTGGCAGCATATCTTAAAAATGAAGCTGCAGGCAATTTATAAACATTTTCAAAAAATGTTTCTTTAGGTTCAAATGGATTAGTTGTGTAGCCAATCGATAAAAAATTATAAAGCATTCTTAAATTCACCTCTTTTTTCAAGCCCATTTTCCAAAGTGCTTTTATTTCCGAAGCAAATAAAAATTGCTCATGGTCAAAAGAGAAAAAAAAAGGTTTTTCGCCAAAGCGATCTCTTGCTGCAAATAGGAGATGTTCTTTTTCATCCCATATGGCAAAAGCAAACATTCCATCAAATTTTTGAAGGCAAACTGTGCCATAGGCATTATAAGCGGCGACAATAACTTCTGTATCGGATTGGGTGGAAAAATTATATCCTTTCTTCTTTAATTCTTCTCTAACTTCTAAATAATTATATAGTTCTCCATTGTGTATAATGCGATATCTGCCTAAATAAGACATTGGCTGGGAAGCGTTTTTGCTCAAATCAATTATACTCAACCTGCGATGACCTAAAGCAATAGTGTTTTCTTCGTTTATAAAAATCCCTTCATCATCCGGGCCGCGATGTGCTAATGAACCAGATGCTGATTTTACCCGATTCTGGGTTATAAGGTTTTTGTTTTTTGAAATAATTCCGGTAATGCCGCACATGCAAAAAAATTTATTCGGGAATGATTGGCAATCTTACCTGTACTTTATCCCAGGCCATTATTAAGTTGGCGCCATTGGCTGCTGGCTGAAAAACCAATGTAAAATATTCAATGGGTTTTTCGAGTTCCTGCACCGGAACCTCAAATGTATAAACATCTTTTTTGGGATCTATTTTTAAGCCCCATGAGTATATACTATTGTTTAAGATAATAGTCCATAGTGTTTGTTGTGGTATACAATAAATAATATAACTCCCTTTCTTAATTTTTTTATTTTGAATGAGTACAGGTTGGAAAAATTCAATTTCTGTTGCTTCGTTAGCGCCTAATCTCCAGGGTTGATTATACTTTAATAAGTTTCCAAAAATATTTCTTCCCTGGCGGTGTGGGCGACTGTAAATAACCCTGGCAACAGGCGGGCCGGTTTCAGGATTTGACATTTTAAGCACCGGGTAATCTGGTGGAAAATAACTTATATCCAGAGGCGAAACATCAGTGGGGGAGTAGGGATTAGCTAATTCTTTTTTTAAGAGACCGGAGTCTTTATTCTCTTCTTTTTTCGCTTTTAATGGTGCATCCCGTGTTTCATTGCAAGCGCCAAAAAAGAAAATACACAGAGCAGCTACAAAAAATTTCATGCAGACAAATTACATTATTTCATGTTTATCCTGCTCATTCAGCGCTACAAAATTAATAGGAACTTAAAATGAAGTGTAAAAAAATTTGCGTTATCACTTAAGGTAAATAGGAATAGCCACCCTTACATCATCCCATGCAAATACTATGTTGTGACCAGCTGCTATTTTTTCAAACATGACAGTAAAGTCTTCAACGATGGTACTTACTTTTTGCACCGGTGACTGAACCCGCAGAACGTCCTTGGTACTATCATATTTAAATGCACCCCAGATGTCAGTTTCTTTATTAAAAATGATTGTCCATTCAGTGGGATTTACCAAAGCATACAGTGTATATTTGCCTTTTAAGATTTTTTTATTTCCAACTTTTGCGTCCCTATAAAACTCAATCTCTGTAGCTTCATTTGCTCCTAAACGCCATACTTTACCATACTCTATTAATTCACCAAAAATAGTACGACCTGATTTTTGCGGGCGACTGTAAATAACCCTGGCAATAAGCGGTTCTGTGGCTTTGCCCTGTATTTTTAAAACCGGGTAATTGTTTGGCATATAGGCCATATCCATTGGCGACTTATCTAATGGGGGCATTTTACCGTCAGCCATTTGTGCGTAACAAGATGCAGAAAAAAAGGCGAAGGATACTATAGTAAAAAATTTCTTCATGGCGGTATGATTGAGTGGACAAAAATATTACAGGTTTTAATAAGAAAAATAATCATTTATAAAAACAAGTCATCAAACTGACGCTTTGCGTATGTTTTAACATCTTTAAAAAATATATCGTAGCAATCGTTTAGTTCTTCATTATGTTTTATAAAAAGGTCATAAGCTTTTTGATGATCGGATAAATGAGCAGACCGGCGCACCAAACCACGTAAACTTTTTTCTATTCCCTGGCTTGTTTTATAATGATAAAGCCAGTTCTCTTTTTTCATGTAGGGTAGCATAATAAAAAAGCCAACAGGAAGTAGAAAAGCATTTTCTTCTAAAACTTCGTAAACTGATTGTGTAAAACGCATTAGGGATTGATCATCAAAAATGCTTTTATCATTTGCCAAAAAATAATCATAAACAATATCCAAAATGGCACCGCTGTATAAACGATAATCTTTTCTGAATATTTCCTTACCTTTTTTGGTGGCTGCATGTGCATCCGTAAACGAATCAATAGCCCTGTGTAATTTAATTCCGTATTGAATGCTTTTGGGATAAGAATATTGGGTTTTCCCTTTCACAAAATCGGAGATCATATTCCCGATCAATACCTGTGGCTGATTAAAAGATAAATAAGCATGAGCCAAAAAATTCATTGGTTTAAAACTAATACTTTGTTTTTTTATACAGCCGGTAAGAATAAATAACTGGCCATAAAACCAGGATAGAAAACAATACGATAACAGAAATAACAGCAAATTTAAAAGACAATAGTAAAAAAAGTAAAGCACCTAATAATCCACCTCCAAACCAAAGCCTGCCTGCTATATGATGAGTCCTCCGCCAGTTATCTTCATTTTTTAAAGTCCAGGGTAACCGAAAGCCAGCGACATAGTTTGGTTTCATATTTGGCATGTAGTTACCGATCACTGCAAATAGTAAACAGACTGCTATCAAAATAAATTTAATTGAAAACACTAATTCGTTTTTTTGTATAATATATAATAGCCAGCATTGAACCACTACCATAAAGGCAACAATAAAAAAGGATATTTTTTGCATCCGGTTTTCATTTTCCGCAGAAGCCATTTTTGGAGCAATGCGATGTGCATTAGAAAGAAGTAAAAAAACAAGTAATGCGACAATGCTAAGTATTGCAATTGGGATTATAACTTCATTTTTATTACCATACCGGTCTGCCTCGCCTTGCAGGTTAAAGTGCATGGGTACAGTTGCAGGTATAGAACTCCAGATTGAAGCCAGGTAAATTACCGGAATAAGCAATAGCAGTATTACAATAAAGAAGATTTTATTTTTCATTTTGAGCGTTTTTTAGTTTTGAACTGCATAAGCCATTTCATAATATCATCTACAACGGTTGTATTTAAAGAGTAGTAAACAAATTGACCTTCTTTTGTTGTGCGCACCAGGTCTGCCTGTTTTAGCAAATCAAGATGGTGAGATATGCTGGGACCGGATATAGGAAATTGCTCAACGATTTCGCCTGCCGACATATCTTTCTCCTGCAGCAACTCAAGAATATCTCTCCTGGTTTTATCATTTAATGCTTTAAAAATGCTGTTCACTATTTAGAAATTTATATATTTAGACAAATATTTAAATACTTTCTGAATCGAACAAATCTTTTTCACACTTTTTTTTGTTAAGCTTGTTAACACCAGCTTCCGGCCGTCACAATTAGCTTGCGGAGGGCTGTAACCAAATCTATTTTTGAACCGTCAAACTAACTATATAACAAAAAACAATTTTTTAAAAACAAAAACTAATAAAAATGAAACCGCTGTTTATTCTTTTAACCGTTGTCGCTTCTTTCTTTTCTAAAACAAGTTCAGCCAATGATGAAATAGTAAGTCCTGCTGTACTTAGGTCTTTCCAAAGCTCTTTTGCCAATGCAAAAGAAATTGACTGGTCGCTTACTAAAAGCTTTTATAAGGCCAGCTTTACATTAGATGGCCAGCATATAAATGCTTACTATAATAGTGAAGGCTCATTCATGGCTATGACAAGAAATATCCATTCATCTCAATTGCCGATTGCTTTGCAAACAACCATTAAGAGAGAGTATTCTGCTTTCTGGATTTCGGATTTGTTTGAAATAGCAAATGAGGAAGGCACCTCCTATTATGTAACTTTAGAAAATGCAGGCACTAAATTGGTGTTGAAATCGACTAATAATGCTGCATGGACAAAATTTCAAAAAAATCAAAAAATATAGTTCGTTTAGTGTGTGTATTCCATAATCCCGCACCCGGTATACGGGGCGGGATTTTCTTTTTTTATCAATTAGTTTTGCCGTTCAATAATTTTTATGGACAAAGGACCTGTATCTAATTTTATACAACATCACTACCGCCATTTTAATGCAGCAGCGCTGGTAGATGCGGCAAAAGGTTATGAAGCTCATTTGCTGGAAGGGGGAAAAATGATGGTGACCCTGGCCGGTGCCATGAGTACGGCAGAACTGGGAATTTCTTTTGCGGAAATGATAAGGCAGGGAAAGGTAGATATCATCAGTTGCACAGGCGCTAATTTAGAAGAAGATGTAATGAATTTAGTAGCACACAGTCACTACAAACGCATACCTAACTACCGCGATCTTACACCACAGGACGAATGGGACCTTTTAGAAAATCATTACAACCGCGTAACTGATACCTGCATACCCGAGGAAGAAGCATTCCGGCGTTTGCAAAAGCATTTAGTAAAACAATGGAAAGATGCAGAAGAGAAAGGTGAACGTTATTTCCCTCACGAATTTTTATACAAAACAATATTGAGTGGTGAGTTGCAAGCATATTATGAAATTGATGTTAAGGACAGTTGGGTAGTAGCTGCTGCAGAAAAAAATATTCCTATTGTAGTACCGGGCTGGGAAGACAGCACCACCGGAAATATTTTTGCCAGTTATGTAATTAAGGGAGAATTGAAAGCAAGCACGGTAAAAAGCGGGATTGAGTATATGGTATGGTTAACAGAATGGTACCGCAACAACAGCACTGGTAAAGGTGTTGGCTTTTTCCAGATTGGTGGTGGTATTGCCGGTGATTTTCCTATTTGCGTAGTGCCCATGATGTATCAGGACCTGGGGTGGCATGATGTTCCTTTTTGGAGTTATTTCTGCCAGATATCAGATTCTACCACCTCGTATGGTTCTTATTCGGGGGCGGTTCCAAACGAAAAAATTACCTGGGGTAAATTAGATATAAAAACACCAAAATATATTATTGAAAGTGATGCGACCATTGTTGCACCACTTGTGTTTGCGTATATTTTAGGTTGGTAATTATTTACTAAGAAGCATTGCTATTATGAACTTCTGTGCAGTTTACCCTGAGAAACTAAGGTCGCACTCGTTTTGCTTTACAAAATAATTCAGCATTATGCAATCTTCTTTATTTGATCGGTTTTTCTTTAACCTTTATATTGATGGCTCGTGGGGACACGAGCCATGGCATGATAACATTAAGTGCATTTGCAATAAAACACAAGAATATTACCACGATTAATATATTTTATCCATTAACTACGGCCAACAAAAAAAACAAACCCTGCCACTCGCTTGCCGGAGTGTGCAGGGCCTTGTAAAAGTGTACGGCTCTAAAATTCTATCAACTAAAAAAACACTATGAAAATTGGCTGCTCTTATAAAGACCACATCATTAAGTATTTCGCTGCACCGCATAGAAAAAGGCTCTAAAAAGAGCCTTAACTTTCAAGGTTACAGATTAATGTTTTCGGTCACGGCGATTTTCCCTGCGGTCACGGATATTCTCTTTACGGTCTCTTCGGTCTTCCCTGCGATCACGTACATCTTCTCTTTTATCTTTTTTATCTTCAAGCTTGTCCAGCCTATCTTCTATCTCATCTTTTCTGCCGCCATCATGCAGGGCATCTCTTTTATCTTCGAGGCGGTCACGTATGTCTTCGCGTTTGTCTTTGCGATCTTCTTTTCTATCTCTTACATTTTCTTTTTTATCCCACTTATCTTCTTTTTTATCCCATTTGTCTTCAATCTTATCCCAATTTTTTTTGTTGGTTTGTGCATTGGCTGAATTTGCAACTGTTAGGGAGAACAGTATAATAAAACCCAGCATTATTAGTTTTTGAAAAGTTTTCATAATGTAAATTTTGTTTTATAAATGCGGTATTAGGAATAGACATGAGCTTATGGAAAAAGTTTAAAAGCATTAAAATATTTTAATGCAACTAAAAAAAGCGAAGATTGATCTCTTCGCTGTTTAAATCACTTTCAGTTATTTTAAAAACTTCGTGTTGGGGAGGGTAGAGATAAATCTCTTTTCAACATCTCGTTGCGGTTAGCCATCTCCCATGCAGTGTAAAAAACCAGCTGCGCTCTTTTTGCCAGTAATGGATAGTTTATTTTATCCGGTGTATCAGTTGGCCGGTGGTAGTCTGCATGTGTACCATTAAAATAAAAAATAATAGGAACACCGTGCTTTGCAAAATTATAATGATCGCTGCGGTAATAAATACGCATAGGATCTTTTGGGTCATTAAATTTATAATCAAGCTCCAGCTTAGTATATTTTTTATTAGCGGCTTCATTAATGGTACGCAGATCGGAGCTTAACTTATCATCACCTACTACATATACATAATTTGTTGAGTCCCCTATAGTCCGTTTTGGATCCATGCGGCCAATCATGTCAATATTCAAATCTGCCGTAGTTTTTTCTAAAGGGAAAATAGGATTTTCTCCGTAATAGGCAGATCCCCATAAACCTTTTTCCTCGCCACTTACAGTCATAAATACAATGCTTCTGCGTGGTCCTTTACCTTCTGCTTTAGCTTTTGCAAAGGCCTCCGCCAATTCAATAACGCTTACCGTTCCTGAGCCATCATCATCAGCGCCATAATAAATAACAGAATCGCCTCTTTTACCTTCATGATCGTAATGGGCAGTAATAAATAAATATTCGTCCTTTAAATCTGTACCAGGCAGCAAACCAACTACATTGCTGCTTTGCAAAAGAGCCGTCCTTTTTTGAATATCCATTTGTACATCAGCATCAAGTATCACAGGCCTGTTTGCAGTTTTTGCAGTTTCATAATTTTCGCCAGCGATAGCACGCACAATTTTTTCAGACACGGTAAATTGTTGAGGCCCTACCATTTTTTTAAATAATTGCATGGTTTGGTTAGCAAGACGTGAAGCAGAATTTACACGCGGATAATTCGAAGAAATCGTCATTACACCCGCAGCCCCTTTACTACGGATAATCTCGGTTCTTCCCTGTACATTGCCACTCGTCAATAAAAGCCTTCCGGCCAGGTCTGCATTTTTTAGCGAGTCGTTGGTTACGTTAGGTCCAATAAAAAGCACCTCGCTAAAAGCAAACATGGCAGGAATATTATTAAGGTTGGCATTAAAATCTTTATCTATTAGAAATTTTTGCCCGTTTACTTCAAAGTTTGCGCTTAGTAATGAGTCCTGGTAAATATTAAAATACTGGCGAAAATTACCATTATTTCCGGCCTGCAAACCAATACGCTTAAATTCATTTTCTATGTAGGCTGCTGCTTTCCTTTCACCTTCTGTTGCTGCCTCCCGCCCCTCCATTTCTGCACCGGCCACAATGTATAAATGTCTTTTTAAATCACTGGCTGTTATTGTTTTCGCATAGGCATCGGGTTTTGCTGCTTTTTGTGCAACAGCAAATACAGGAATACATAAAAAAAGAAATAAGATTTTTTTCATCATGAATTTTATATTTTGGAATCTGAAATTAATTACAAGCAATTTTTCCTACACGTTTTTCGTGACGGCCACCTTCAAAGGGGGTGTTTAAAAAAAGATTTACCATTTCTTCTGCTTCGGGGGTGGAAACAAACCGGGAAGGTATACAAAGGATGTTAGCATTGTTATGTTGGCGGCAAAGACGTGCAATATCGCTTTCCCAACTGATAGCTGCACGAATGCCCTTGTGTTTGTTTGCCGTAATGGCCACACCGTTTGCACTTCCACATAATAAAATACCACAAATACACTCGCCCTTTTCGACGGCTTCAGCAACGGGATGAGCAAAATCGGGGTAATCCACAGGTTCTGCACTATTAGTACCAAAGTCTTTTACCTCCAAATCTTTTCCTTTCAATAAATTAACGACAATTGTTTTGTATGCATATCCCGCATGGTCTGCACCTACAGCAATGGGTTTTTTAAAATCAAAAGCACTTTCCATAATTATACATTTTTGTAAAGGTAGGAAGAACGAAAAATGCAATGAGCAATTGACAATTAGCAATACGCAACTGGTATCCTTACTCGTTATGTTGTCTTGCTCATTTACTTTAACTCCACTCTGCATCTTCTTCTTTCTTCAAATCTTTTGTTACCCTTGAACTCAGTAAAATGCTTACCTCATAAAGTATCAATAATGGCAAAGAAACTATCACCTGGCTAATAACATCTGGTGGAGTAATAACTCCTGCCACTATTACAATAATAACTATTGCATACTTGCGCACCTTTCTCAAATATTGCGGGGTAACAATGCCGATCTTTGAAAGAAAAAACATAACCAGCGGTAACTGAAATGCAAGGCCAGTACCAAGTATTAGCGGGATCAATGTATCGATATAACTGGTAATGGTCCATTGGTTCACAATGGTTTCATCCAGTTGAAAATTGGCAAAAAAGTTTACCGTATAGGGAGCAATGACAAAATAGCCAAACAATACGCCGGAAAAAAATAACAGCGATACAAAAAAAATAACGCCACGGGTTTTACTTAGCTCTTTTTTCGTAAGCGCCGGTTTTATAAAACGCCAAAATTCATAAAAAATGTAAGGAAAAGCTAAGATGATCCCACCAATGATTAACACTGTAAAGAACATACTGAACTGCCCGCTTACCGAAGTGCTTTGCATTTTTACCCCAATTTCTTTCATACATAAAGAAGTGCCCAATCCCAAGCTTTCCCCGATTTTGCAAAGCCAGGAATAGGTAGGAAAATCGGAATGAGTTGGCCCCATCAAAACTTTTTTTATAAAAAAATCATTATAAATACCTACCACTATACCGCCCAATACAATCGCAATTACGCTA
>MWWB01000041.1_pt1 | contig 22233 bp, 15 predicted proteins | sample 1047291 | NCBI WGS metagenome assembly MWWB01 (sample SAMN06349976, study PRJNA376086) | soil metagenome | isolation source: MS4-1 sample Antarctic (ecotone) soil | place: Antarctica | reverse complement strand
GCCGGATCATGGATGACCTTGATGGGTATTTTCAGGAGAATGGATTTCTTAGGGCTACAGGATAGCTTAGTAGCGTGGAACACTATTTATCCAAAATTAAGTAATAGCGAAACTGTTCCGGGTGTAATGCAGGAAATGGTTGATAAGCAGGCCCGGGGTATTCATAACCAGAAAGGACTTTACCCATACACTGCCGAAGAAGCTGAACAATGGGAAAAAGCTTATACCCAATTCAATGAAGATATTTTTAAGTTAGCCGCCCAATATCCGTCTCCTGTTACAGAGGTAAAATAAAATGTAAAGTATGTCCAGGTCTAAATCTTATGTGTACCCGATGATCATTCTTGGAATACTATTTTTTGTATTCGGGTTCATCACCTGGGTCAATGGTATTCTGATACCTTACTTTCAAATTTGTTTGGAGTTAAGTAATACTGAAGCGTTTATGGTTGCTTCTGCTTCTTATGCTGCGTATTTTTTTATGGCAATTCCATCGGCATGGGTACTTAAATATACCGGCTACAAAAAAGGGATGGTACTTGGTTTAGTGGTTATGGCAATAGGAACTGTCTTATTTATTCCCGCTGCTTATACAAGAACTTACCCGGTATTTCTTACAGGGCTTTTTATTACAGGAACGGGATTGGCATTGCTTCAAACAGCAGCTAATCCTTATGTAGCTATTGTTGGCCCGGTTGAAGCTACGGCTCAACGGATTGGCTTTATGGGGTTATCAAACAAAATCGCCGGCATAGCAAGCCAGCGCATACTTGGAGCAATATTTCTGCTGAATGCAGACAGTATTATTGCAAGTATTACCAACGTTAGTGCAGCAGAAAGAGCACGTATTCTTGACGAATATGTTTTAAAAGTTATTAATCCTTATCTCGTAATAACAGGAGTACTTTTATTACTGGCAGTGATGATTTTTTTTTCGAAGATGCCCGAAATAAATGAAAGCGAACGTGCCTTAGATGATGGTACTGTTGTAAAAAAATCATCAAAATCGAGTGTACTTCAATATCCATATTTAGTGCTCGGTGTAATAGCACTATTTGTTTCGGCAGCTTGTGAAGTAATACCAATTGATGGGATCATTGTTTATAGTCGCTCATTAGGAATACCATTGTCGCAAGCCAGGCACTTTTCAGAATATACGCTTTACGCTATGTTGTTTGGCTACTTAGCCAGTATTATACTTATACCAAAATACCTGTCTCAACAAAGTGCATTAATGGTTTGTGCTGTAATAGGTATAGGGCTTACTATAGGCGCTTACTTAAGCAATGGCATGTTTTCCATTTATTGTTTAATTCTTATGGGTGCTGGTGCAGCATGGCTTTGGGGCACTATTTGGGGATTAGCAATACGCGATTTAGGTAAGCATACTAAAATGGGCGCGGCACTGCTGCTAATGTCGGTTGTTGGCGGTGGTATATTTCCGGTAATTTTTGGAAGGTTGATTGATTTAAACCCGGCCTATTCTCAAACCGCTGTACTCATGTTAATACCATGTTTCTTATACCTGTTCTTCTATGGTATGTGGGGCCATAAAATAAACAGTTGGAAGTTAGTACCTGCCGCCGAACCAGCGGTTGGAATTATTAAATAATCAGCTTGTAACAATGGAAGGTATTACTTATACAAAATCAGCAGACTTACTTGAGAGATCAAAGAAAGTATTGGCAGGCGGTGTTTCATCAGAGTTTAGAAAATATAATCATCCTCATGCTATATTTTATACGCACGGTAAAGGCAGCAGGATATATGATGTGGATGGCAATGAATACCTTGATTTTACTTTAAGTCAGGGACCCTTAATTCTGGGTCATTCTCATCCTTCTGTTTTAAAAGCTATTAATGAATATTCTGAACACGGTCAGCTTTTTGCAGGTCAGCATATTAAGGAAGTTGAGTTGGCAGAAAGGTTAAATAAGCATATTCCTTCTGCTGAAGTGATGAGATTTTGTTTAGATGGATCAGAGGCAGTACATACTGCATTCAGAGTGGCAAGAGCAAAAACAGGCAAGAAGAAATTCCTTCGTTTTGAAGGACATTATCATGGATGGTTAGACAATGTAAGCTGGGGTTATTCAGGCCCTTCTGCCGAAGCTTTAGGTTCAGAAGAAAACCCGAATGTTTTTCCGTGGAGTGAAGGATTACCGGAAACTGCAAAAGAAGAGTTTATTGTAATTCCATGGAACGATCTTGATTTGGTGAGGAAAACAGTTGCCCAAAAACATGAAGAAATTGCAGCTATTATTACAGAACCTATCATGTGTAATAACAGTTGCATTCAACCTAAAGAAGGTTATTTGCAAGGACTAAGAGACATCTGCAATGAATATGGAATAGCTTTAATTTTCGATGAAGTTATTACCGGTTTTAGAGTAGGGCTTGGTGGTGCACAAACATTATATGGTATTGTTCCTGATCTTGCAATTTTCGCTAAAGCATTAGCAAGCGGTTACCCTATAAGCGCCATTGTAGGTAAGAAAGAATGGATGAACATGATTGTTGAGGCAAAGGTTATTCATGCCGGTACAATGAATGCCGGTAATGCTCCTGTAGCAGCAGCTTTAGCAACTCTTGATGTATTAGAAACAGAACAACCCCACGATCGTATGTATAATCTTGGTAAAAAATTGATGGCCGGTTTACAACAAGCTGCAAGGGAAACCAATCAAAACTTATTGGTACAAGGTTTAGGCCCCATGTTCCATACTGGATTTACTGAACTTAAAAGTGTAAATAATTACCGGGACGCATTTAGTTATGATAAGACCAAATTAGGCAAACTGATTTCCGGTTTACATAACAGAGGCATCAGAGTTATTGGACGTGGTTTATGGTACATAAGCGCTGCACATACAGAAGCAGATATTGATCATGCAATTGAAACTTCCAAAGAAGTATTATCAGGTATTTAAAGGTTTTATTTATAAAGTCGCTTTTATGAAAAAGGTAGTGATAGGCAGGAACTCAATTTTAGTGAAAGGAGAGGATAAGTTGGCATTCAGTGTTACTGCTTGTTTATTGAAGGGGGGTTATAATGTAACGCTATATACAACCGATGTACAAAAAGCATTTGATTGTCTTAATATTCATAAACATGACATTGAAAGTGTTTCTTCCTGTACGCTAAACTTAGACAACCTGAATATTGCAGATCGGTTTACTGCTTCTGATTATTATCTGGCTATTGCCATAACATCAGAAAATATTGTAGAAAAGCAATCGGTAATAAAAGAACTGGAACAGAAGCTAAGCAATAAAGTGCTCATAGCAATTAATACAGAAAGTATTGCTTTAAGTGATCTACATACTGATGCTCAAAATCCGGAGAGAATAATTGGAGCTAATTGGGTAGAACCGGCCCATACTACCCTGTTTCTTGAAATTCTTTACAACGGCCCAGGTAATAAAAAGTATGCAGAGAAATTCTGTGATACTGCAAAATTGACTCTAAATAAAGACCCATATGCAGTTGAAAATTTTAGCATTCGCGCAAGGTTAATGACCGCTCTGATAAGAGAAGCAGGATACCTGATTCAAAACGGTTATGCTACTGTAGAGGACATTGACAGAGCTTGCCGCAACGACCCCGGTTATTACATGTCTTTTGCTGGTAATTTCAGGTACATGGATCTGATGGGAACCAATTCTTATGGAATGGTGATGAAAGACCTAAACCGTGAATTGGGTAAAGATTCAGATATACCTGAATGTTTTAAAGAAATAATTAAAAAAGGTGGTTTAGGTATGCAGAATAACCATGGTTTCTATAATTATAATGATGGCGACACGGAGAAATGGGATGCAGTTTTTAGAAAATTCAGTTACGAGATTCAAAACATAATAAACAAGTATCCCTTTAATTATAATGACAAGGTTGCAGAAATGACAGGAACTCCTGTAAATAAAAAAGAAGATCACCTTGCTTCGGAAATGCTGATTGAGGAGGTAAATGCTTAAGAGATGGCGAAACCTTTTATAATAGATGCCCACCTCGATTTGGCTATGAATGCCATTGAATGGAACAGGGATCTTTCGTACCCCCTGGATGAAATAAGGCAGCGTGAAATGAATATGAAAGATAAACCTGATCGTGGCAAAGGAACGGTTTGTCTACCTGAATTGCGTAAAGCCCGGATTGGTTTGGTTGTCGCAACACAATTAGCCAGATATACACCACCCGGCAGCTTACTTCCCGGATGGAACTCACCACAACAGGCGTGGGCAATGACACAGGCACAGTTAGCATGGTATCGTGAGATGGAAGCGCTGGGAGAAATGGTTCAAATAAGAAATAAGCAGGAACTTGATACACACTTGGCATTATGGGATAACCAGGAAGTTGCCGATGAAAAAAAGCCGGTTGGTTACATCCTAAGTTTAGAAGGAGCGGATTCTCTTGTTAATATATCTTATCTGCACCGGGCTTATGAATATGGATTACGAGCTATTGGCTTATCACATTTCGGACCCGGAAGATATGCGCCGGGAACAAAAATGGAAGGACCAATTACTCCTTTAGGCCTGGAATTACTTAAGGAAATCAGTAAGTTAAATTTGATACTTGATGTAACTCATTTAACAGATGAAGGCTTTTACCAGGCAATGAGTATTTATGAAGGACCAGTTTGGGCAAGCCATCATAACGTTAGAAAGATTGTACCTAATCAACGGCAACTGAATGATGACCAGATTAAGCAGTTGATCAACAGGGGAGCGGTAATAGGCGCCATGCTTGATTGCTGGGCAATGGATATACGTTTTATAGATAAAATCTCTGACCCCTGGCAACTCAATATCCGTTTAGAAAATATTGTTGACCATTGGGATCATATCTGCCAGATAGCTGGTAACGCTAACCATGTCGCAATTGGCAGTGACTTAGATGGTATTTTCGGAACAGAGCAATCACCCTGGGATTTGAACTCTATTGCTGATCTTCAAAAATACCAGGACATATTAAGCAACCGCGGTTACAAACAAGAGGATATTGATAAAATTTTTCATGGCAACTGGCTTAGGTTTATAAATGAAGCATGGAGTTAATTGTTGCAATTATTATCCTATAGCATTATTTATTTTGTATAAAGTATATGAGCATAGAACCATTAAAAGCCGGTGCAGCAAAAGTTGACATAACTCCGCCTTTAGGTACTTTGATCAATGGAGATTTTGTTTCTCACTATGCCAGAAATATTCATGATACCTTGTTTGCAAAAGCATTAGTGCTGCAAAAAAAAGATGTTTCGCTTGCTATTGTAGTTGTTGATATCTGTTTGATGGATAAAGATTTTCTGGATGGAGTTAAAATAAAAATAAACACTAAAACAGGAATAGCGAGTTCAAACATTCTTATTTCAGGTACGCATACACATGCCGCTGGTTCTATAACGAGTGTTCTTTTAGGTGCAGCCGACTTACCTTACCGGCAATCACTTTTTGGCCGGATTGTACAAGCTGTAGAAGATGCCCAGGCCAACATTAAACCAGCTAAAGTAGGTTTTGGTTCAGCAGATGCGCCTGAACATGTTTTGTGCAGGCGTTATTTTATGAAAGATGGTTTTGAAAAACCAAACCCCATAACAAAACAACAGGATGAGGTTAAAACAAATCCCTTTGGCGGAGAACATTTGATTGACAGACCTGCCGCTGACGTGGATACACAGGTAAGTTATTTGGCCGTTAAGGATTTGGAGGATAATTGGATGAGCCTTTTGGCTAACTATTCCTTACACTATGTAGGCGATTGGGAAAATGGAACGATCAGCGCTGATTACTTTGGTGTTTTCTCATCCGAACTTCAAAAGAAAATAGGAGCAGGTGAAAATTTTATAGGGATGATGAGTAACGGAACCAGCGGTGATGCTAATATCTGGGATTTTCAGAATCCTGATCGTTATCCCAAAGGCTTCTTCGAAAAAAGTAAATTGATTGGAACTGATATTGCCGAAAAAGTAGCTAACTCAATTCAAAATATAAACTGGCAGACTGAACCGGATTTAGCAGTTGAATATGTTGAGTTTACAATTGGCACACGCAAACCATCTTCAGAAGAATTGGAAGCTGCGAAAGAGATGGTTATGCAAACTGATTATTCCACTTTTAAGATTACAGATGATAGGGCTTTAGATAAGTTATATGCACGTGAGCAAATACTTTTAAATGAATATCCCGACAAAGTGAAACTTCCGTTGCAGGTAATAAAAATTGGCAATGGAATGATAGGGGGAATGGGAGCAGAGTTCTTTGCTGAAACCGGGTTAAGACTAAAAGAGAAAAGTCCGGCTCAAAATTGTTTTACCATCACAATGGCAAACGGATTTCTTGGCTATGTACCGCCGGCCCATGAAATTGAAAGAGGCGGTTATGAGAGTTGGCGCAGCAGAAACAGCTTTCTTGAAAACAATGCTGAAGAAGCTATAAGGGATAAAATGCTAAGCTTAATGAATGATTTGAATTAAATAATAAGGTTATGATTAAAGGTTTTATAGGCTTAATTCTTTTTGTAAACAGCATAAGTGTATTAGCACAAAATGCAGTTAATAATAAATCTAAAAAGCCAAATATCTTAATGATATGTGTGGATGATTTAAACGATTATATCGGTGCTATGGGTCACCCTGATGCTATTACTCCTAACATGGATAAACTTATTAAAAGAGGTACTTTATTTACCAATGCTCAAACCCAATCTCCTCTGTGCGGACCTTCAAGGGCCGCACTGATGACCGGTTTAAGACCATCTACTACAGGCATTTATGGGTTAATACCAGATAATGATGTTAAAGGTTCTAATGATGCCACACGCAATAATATTTTTATGCATCAGTATTTTAAAAACAATGGTTATTATACCATGGGCAGGGGTAAGATATTTCATATAAATGTACCTGATGGATTAATGGATGAACAGGAAAGAGATAAAGAAATAGTTGGTCCCTTTCCGCCTAAAAAAATGAATTATTTTTTAGGCCGTACAGATAGTGACTGGGGAGCTTTTCCTGAAAAAGATGAGCAAATGCCAGATTATAAAACTGCTAAATGGGCGGTTGAGCGATTGGGTAAAAAGTACGATCAACCATTTTTCTTAACAGTGGGTTTTTTTAGGCCGCACGTTCCCTGGCATGTGCCGCAGAAATGGTTCGATATGTATGATCCGGCAAAATTACACCTCCCACCATATTTAAAAACGGATTTTGATGATTTGCCTGAAATGGCGTTAAAAGTAGAATCGACTTTTATGCCGAGCACAGAATGGGCTTTAGAAAACAACCAATGGCGTAAAATGCTTCAGGGTTATTTAGCTTGTATATCCTTTGTTGATCATTATATAGGACAGGTCTTAAATGCATTAGACAATAGCCCTTATGCAAAAAATACAATCGTTGTGTTATGGTCCGATCATGGCTTTAGAATGGGTGAAAAGAACAGGTTTGCCAAACAGTGTTTGTGGGATAGAGCAACCAAAACACCGCTTGTTTATGCAGGTCCGGGTATAGCTGTAAATAAAAAGATTAGTGCTCCTGTTGAATTATTTTCAGTGTATCCTACATTAACAGATCTGGCAGGTTTACAATCGAATAAAAACCTTGAAGCTAAAAGCATCGCCCCTTTACTTAAAAACCCGGAATTAAAGTGGACGCATCCAACCATAACAACTTGGGGCCGCAATAATCATGGAATTAGAATTCAGGATTACCATTACATTCAGTATGAAGATCGGTCAGAAGAATTTTATAACCTGAAGGAAGATCCGAATGAATGGTACAACAAAGCAACCGATCAGAAGTATGCAAAGATTAAGGAAGGTTTGAAAAAATATATTCCTGCTGTAAATGCAAAGTGGGCTCCGGGTACTAAATATGATGGAGTTGAATATTTTAAACAACAGAAGCTTGAGGATTGATGCTTCGATGCTATAATAATTAATGTTATCTGTTAAATCAACTAAAAGCACTTGAGTAAAAAGATAGTAGTTATTGGAAGCTCTAATACCGACATGGTTATTAAAGCTGAAAGATTTCCTTTGCCGGGAGAAACTCTTTTGGGAGGAACATTCTTTATGAACCCTGGTGGAAAAGGCGCAAACCAGGCTGTAGCTGCCGCAAGACTGGGTGGTGAAGTTGTTTTTATAGCAAGGGTAGGTACTGATATTTTTGGCAGCCAGGCTTTGCAGCAATTTAATAGTGAGGGGATCAATACGCAGTATATTGTTGAAGATCCAAACAACCCTTCGGGTGTTGCCTTAATTACTGTAGATGCTAAAGGTGAAAACACTATAGTAGTTGCTTCGGGAGCTAATAATGCTTTATCAATAAGTGATATAAACAATGCAGAAGCTGCAATCAATGATGCGGATATTTTATTAATTCAATTAGAAATTCCAATAGAAGTAGTAGAACAGGTAACAGGAATTGGAAAAACAAAAAACCTAAAAGTAATTCTTAATCCTGCTCCTGCAATGCCTTTAAATGAGAAAGTATTTCGTGGCCTGTATTTAATAACTCCAAATGAAACGGAAGCAGAAATATTAACCGGTATTTCAATAACAGACAACCCGGGCATAGAAGAAGCAGCAAAGATCCTAAAAGCAAAAGGTGTACAAAATGTAATTATCACCTTAGGTAAAGAAGGGGCTTATGTACTCACCGATACTATCAATAGTTATGTGCCGGCTCCCAAGGTTGTTTCGATTGATTCAACTGCTGCCGGTGATGTTTTCAGTGGAGCTTTAGCAGTAAGTATTTCAGAAGGGAAAGAATTAATGGATGCAGTGGTTTTTGCATCAAAAGCGGCTGCAATATCAGTAACTAAATTAGGTGCCCAGGCATCTGCTCCTTTAAGGGAAGAAGTAGAGAAAATGGTTAATTAATAAGAAGCTGTCCAAAAATTCAGATAGTTCTCTTTGTAGTTCTCTGTGATCCCTTTTCTCTGTGTTCTCTGGTAAAAAAACATAAACCACAGAGAAATACAAAAGTTTAACCACAGAGTACACAGAGATACTACCTGTAAATAACTTTCTTTAATATTTTTAGACAGCTTCTAAGAGAATACCTGTCTCAATAAATAATCAACCAACACAACTTACACCACATGTTTATTTTAGAAAATTATGGATTTGCAGTTGCTTTTTGCATTGTAACGATGATTTGCTGGGGCTCATGGGCTAACACCCAAAAGCTTACAGACAAAAGTTGGCGATTTGAATTATTTTATTGGGATTATGTTATTGGTATTATGATAATGGCTTTGATTTTTGCTTTCACTTTAGGCAGTATTGGCCACCAGGGCAGAAGCTTTCTTACAGATGCTTCACAAGCCGATCCGGCAAACATCCGTTCTGCATTAATAGGTGGTGCAGTATTTAACATCGCTAATATTTTATTGATTGCCGCAATCTCTGTTGCCGGTATGTCGGTTGCCTTTCCTGTAGGTATTGGTATTGCTTTAATCTTAGGCGTTCTTGACAACTATAATGATAATCCAATCGGTAATGCAACCATCTTATTTACGGGCGTTGGTCTAATTGCCTTAGCTATTATTTTAAATGCTTTCGCCTATAAACGGCTTACATCAACCATTAAAAAAGTATCAACTAAAGGATTGCTCCTTTCAGTTGTTGCAGGTGTGTTAATGGGTAAGTTTTACGGTTATGTCGCAAATTCTATGGTTAAAGATTTTGCGCAGCCCGAAGCAGGTTTACTCACGCCTTATACTGCTGTTGTATTTTTTGCAATCGGTATTTTTATAAGCAACTTTCTTTTTAATACCATATTAATGAAAGTACCTGTAGAAGGAGCACGGGTTTCTTATAGTGATTATTTTAAAGGCAGTCGCCGAAGCCATATAATGGGTATTGCAGGTGGACTCATCTGGTGTATTGGTATGTCGTTCAGTATTATTGCATCGGGTAAAGCTGGTCCTGCTATTTCTTATGGATTAGGCCAGGGAGCTACAGTGGTGGCTGCTTTGTGGGGAATATTTGTTTGGAGAGAGTTTAAAGAAGCGCCAAAAGGAACTAATCCCTTGCTGTATTTAATGCTGCTATTTTATGTTATCGGTTTAGGTTTGATTATAGCGTCTCGAGCAATGTAAATAAGGTTATTAGCAGATATAATGGTAATTGGATTAACAGCCGTTTTGCTATACAAGCTGATTTTAGAATTGGTAAGCCGATAAAGGCAGGAGATCAATTTGTAGCATTTCCCCTCTCAGGTAAAAGATAGTTTTAGCACATTTATATCCCGATGTAAAAACGCTTGCTCGATTTTATTTTTGACTGTTTTCTATTCCTTCTGTAGAAACTGAAAGTAGCTCTTTACAATGAAAGATAGTATCAGTAATATGGAATATACTCGTACCTATTGGAATAAGGGTAGCTTATATTTGTTAAGTGATTGATGCTAATAGGATGTATAGAATTAACCTGTTTAAACATAGTTCCCTGTTCGACATATTAAAATCTGTTAGCCTGATTTCATTTCAAATCAGATGCATTGAGTAGCAAGTAATAATGCGGAAAAATTTGAATGTTTATAGTGCTGCCTGAGTAAGTAAAGGTTGTTTGATAAGCATCAGGTATTAGCAGATTTTGAATAATTATAAATATCGTAACCTGTCTCGCATTCTTATGAAGCAACTGCTCTCACCATCCATAAATATAAAACTTCTCATTGCTGTTTTATTCATTGCTATACAAAGTACAGCACAGCCTAAAATTATCATCGGTGAAAATGGGAAATCATATTATTACATCTATATTAATTCTTCAGCTCCAAAATCAGTAAAGGCTGCGGCTGATGATTTAAAGCTTTATATCAATAAAGCTTCAGGTCTTTCGCTAAAAATAGTTTCAGGCGATAGAACTCCTTCAGGTAATTATATTAGTATAGGGAGCACAACAGCATTAAAAGCTTCGGGCATAAATACAACGGGCATTTATAGTGATGGTTTTAGAATTACAACTAAAGACAAAAATCTTTTCATCTTCGGTAACGATACGCCTGATGGTAATGTGAACTCCTTAGGCGGCAGAAGTAATGGCACAGCAAATGGCGTATATACTTTTTTAGAAAATTATTTAGGCATCAAATGGTTAATGCCGGGAGAAGCTGGTGAGTATATTCCGAAAACTGAAATTGTAGCAATACCTGCTATCAATATTTTGGAAAGCTCTCCTTTTCTGTATCGTCATGAACCTCACATTGGTAACGGTGAACTGCCCGAAGAATGGGCTGGGCGCATGAAGCTCGGCAAGGTTTCTTTTCCACAATACAACCATGCCTGGGAGAAAACGATACCTGCCTCTTTATATGACGAACATCCTACCTGGTTTGCACAAATAAATGGGAAACATCTGCCGCCGGGGGAACGATACAAACTGGAGACTACAAACCCGGAACTCGTACAAGCTTATGCTAATGTAATTATTAAAGAATTTCGTAAGGATACCAGTTTAAAATGGTATTCACTTTCCCCATCGGATGGTATAAGCGGAGAACTTGGGTGGAGCAATAGTAAAGAAGCGCTTGCACTAATTGAGAAGCGACCCAATGGCAGGAATTCGCGTACAAGCCTCATCCTGAAGTTTTATAATGATGTAGCCAAAATTGTTGGCAAAGAATTTCCTGACAGGAAGCTGGGGGTTTATATCTATGCTGATTACTTCTATCCGCCAAGTAGTGGCATTCCTAAAACGGAGCCAAATCTTGCATTTATGATTGCAACAAATGTAAGTTACGGTTACCAGCTATATCGCAAAGCAACACAGGTGGAGTGGGAATCAGTAGTTAGTGCATGGGCTAAAAGTGCAAAAGAAAATGGCTTTGATATTTATTATTATGACCTGCCTACAGCCATTATGCAGCATAACGGTATCGTAATGCCACCAGCTCCTGAAATTCTCAATTTCATTTATCCAAGACTATTGAAGTATGGCTTTAAAGGCGCCTACATTTACGGCAGGCCGGTTTGGCCCGTATTTGGACCAAGTAATTACACTATTGCAAAAATGAAATGGAATCCAAAGCTTGATGCCAATAACGTTTTAAGAGAGTACTACCAGAAAGCGTATGGTAATGCAGCCGCAGTGCATGTGGAGAAACTTTATAATAAATTGGATTCCGGATACAAAGTATTTTATAACAATCATCCTGAAGCAAATTACAATTTAGCGCCTGCTCTTTTGAAAGAGATCTATGGTGTAATTTATCCTCAGCTTGAAATTGAGATGACACGGGCATTAAATGCAAAGTCTACAGACGAAAGCCAGGCAAAGCGGTTAGAGCAATTAGGCAAGGTGTTTTATGTGATGCATTGGAACCTTAGTTCTTTAGGGTTATTATCGAAAAATTTTACAGCATCGTTTGCAAAAAACGATGCAGAGTTAGATGAGCTTCTTACTAATAACAAGGGCGGTTTAGGAATTATTACAGATGAATCTAACACTATAATAAGCCAGCGTGTAAAAGTGGAAGGCATCACTGATAACCCCGGTAAAAGAAAGCTAACAAACTTTCCTACTAATGGCAGTGCTCAACTTCTCTTATATGCTCCTGCCGATGGAAAGGTGACTGTTACTTACAACAAGTTTAATTCATTAGGAGAATTTGTGCGTTATTCACTTTTAGAGTCCGATGGTAAGTTTATTAAATCGGGAGCTTTAAGAGAGGGTAGAAAAATAGAGTTCGTTGCAAAAAAAGGGAAGTCTTACTTAGTTGATATGGTTAACAGGAGAACCGCTATGGATTTGTCTGTTGAGGGAGCGTACATAGCTTACAAAACCAATAGAGATAAAAGTAAAGGTTTTCGTATTCCATTAGAAATGGTAAAAGGCGATAATCTCCCCATGTATTTTTATGTTCCTGCAGGTACCGGAAATTTTGGTGTTAATATGAGCTTTGCTTCCGGGGTTATAGCTAAAATTTATTCTCCCGATGGACAAGAAGCAGGAGAGCTCAATACGGTTCAAACTCCATCATCAAGATTTACATATAAACAAACAAATGCTACCGGTGGATTTTGGAAAATAGTAATTAATAAACCAACTGATGCTAAAAATAAAACCGTTGCCTTAATGCTTGACGAAGACTTACCACAATGGTTTATGCCTGAAGATGAAGGGTTAATTAGAGTTGGTAAATAATCATCAGCATTAAAATTAAAACGCCGCTTTTAGATAATACGAACGACTTGTAGAGGAAGTAGCGACCATAGTTATAAAAAGATGAAAATCATATTAAATACAAAATTTATGGCGGGAAAGAATTTCATTTTTATTCTGCTGATTATTATTTTTATTGGAGTCAGTAAAGCACAAACACCGGCTAAGTTTCCGACGGTAAGCGAGGCTATACAAATAACTAAAAATGGCAAAGAACATTTTTATGCAAGCTATTATGGCATTACCTCTTTTAATAGATCGCAGCAGTATGCAACAGTTTTACAAACAAGCATAAAACATAAACTTCCAACCGAAAATGAGCCTGCCACTTTAGGCCTGGTAGATATGAAAACTTTCGGTTTCATCCCATTAACTACAACCAGAGCATGGAATTTTCAGGAAGGCTGCATGGCTCACTGGCTTGATAATTCTACCATCATTTTTAATGACTTTAGAAACGGGAAAAATGTATCGGTAATAATGAATATAGAAAACAAGAAAGAAAAAAAAGTGCTGCCTTTCCCGGTTAGCGGCGTTGCTCCAAATGGGAAAGAAGCAGTCAGCTTAAATTTTTCAAGGCTTAGAATTACTCGTACAGACTATGGCTATGGCGGAAATGGCCAGGATGCACAAAAAGATGTTGTTTTTCCGGATAATGATGGGATATTTCTGGTGAACCTTAAAACAGGTGCTTCAAAGCTATTGGTAAGTCTTGCTCAAATAAAAAACATGGTTCCTCCTTTTACTAAAAGCTCCATCGAATATTTTGCACATACGCGTTTTAATACTGATGGTACAAAAATATTCTGGCTTGCAAGAGGTATCCCTGAATGGAATACCTCGGCTTTTACTGTAAATAAAGATGGCAGCAATTTACAAAGATGCTTTCCTGATAAATGGGGCGGCTCTCATTTCGACTGGCTCGATGAAGATGAATTGATGATCACAGCAAACTATGATGGAAAAAAATATGCACATATTCTTTTTACCATTGGTAAGCAGGATTATAAAAAGTTAGGTAAAGGCGCTTTGGATTTTGACGCTCATGGAACGTTTTCTCCTAATAAAAAATGGATGGTTACCGATGGTTATCCTGATAAAAATTCGGGCGAGCAAAAGATATATTTAATGGATATGAAAACCGAGGAGGTAAAACTTTTAGGAAGTTATGTAGAACCGAAGGAATACAGTGACAAAGGGCAGTGGCGCTGCGATATTCATTCACGTTGGAGCCCTAAGGGAGACATGATTGGATTTAACTCTACAAAAACCGGTGAAAGACAGGCCTACATTTACCGTGTTAAAGAGTAAACTTTAAGGAAAAAAATTTCAGCATTAAATATAATTTTTGAAACGGGATAACATTAACCTACGCTGGCTTACAGGTTTAGACCTTTTAAGGTTTATGATGGCGGTTTCAATATTAATATTTCATTTCCCTCACTTCGATAATATCCATTTTAATACACCTCGTCTTGAAGGTCTCGATAAAAATACATTTGATGGTATATCTGATCCTGTATTAATGATGGATCTGCCCCTGAAAAATATATTCTCAATTATTTATGTACACGGCGATTTTGCGGTAAGAATTTTTTGGATGATATCTGGCGCCATCTTCTTCATTTTTTATCTGGATGTTATCCAAAATCAAAAACTTTCATTTTATAAATTTCTGTTTTTACGGTTCAGCAGGTTATATCCGCTACATCTTATAACATTGGTTGCAATGGCTGTTTTGCAATACATCTATCTTCAAAAGTTTGGTGATTTTTTTATTTATAAAAATAATTCAGTCATACATTTTATTCTAAACCTGTTCATGATAAGCTATTGGAACCCCAGGTTTGGCTATTCATTCAACGGGCCATTTTGGAGCGTGTCTATTGAAATGTTTTTATACATCATATTTTATGGGTTAGCCTTTCTTAAAAGCTTATCGTCAAACAAACATTTACTGTTTCTCACCTTACTATTATTTACATTTAATTATTTGGAAATACTCACTCCTTTTAATGAAGGCTTACTTTATTTTTTTGCCGGCTGCTTATTAATAAGTTCAATTATCAATGCTAAAAAGGATTTAATAATTGGTGCAGTATTACTGTTTTTGATTTTTGTGGTTTTAAAGTATGGTCTTTTAGAGTGGGAAGGAATTAGCAGAATAATCAATAGTTATATTAGCCTCGCCATATCTTTTCTTGGCGTACTCACTTTTATGTTTCTGTTCAGGAAAGCAAATGTTCGTATTCAAAAGTTATTCAGAAATATTGGAAACATGACTTATGCCATTTACATGATCCATATCCCGATGCAGGTAATTTTTATTTTATCTTTTTATGAAAGAGGAGTTTCATTTTTCATGAGTAGTATCTTCTTATTTATGTATCTACTCATTTGCTGCGTTTTAGGTCATTTTACATTTAAGTATGTTGAAAGACCGGCTCAAAATTTTTTAAGAGGATATAAAAAGATGGATACCGGATCAACCAAAGCAGACCTCTTTCTTAACAGGATTAAAAATTGATTAAACGATGTATATAGCTTCTGATGTGCTTCAAAAAGTTAGGATACGCGGAGTTGTATTTTTGACTTTGCTTATAACCTTCACGCTGCTTAGCAATAAAGGGTCTATCAAAAAAACTAATTTAACACAGCGGGATAAAAGACCTAATATTCTTTTTGTAATATCTGATGATCAATCTTATCCTCATGCTTCAGCTTATGGATATAAAGCTATAAACACTCCAGCGTTTGATAGAATTGCAAGAGAAGGAGCGTTGTTTACAAACGCTATTGTTGCTTCTCCGGGTTGCAGTCCATCCCGTGCATCTATACTTACCGGTAGAAATTGCTGGCAACTTGAAGAAGCAGGCACGCATGCCAGCAGCTTCCCGCAAAAATATATCACCTATCCGGACCTGTTAGAAAGAGCAGGGTATCTAATTGGTTTTACCGGCAAGCCGTGGGCACCTGGAGATTGGAGTAAATCCGGAAGAAAAAGAAACCCGGCGGGAACAGAGTATAATAAAATTAAATTGACTAATAATCCTTCCGGAATTTCTAATATTGATTATGCGGCAAACTTTTCTGATTTTTTGTCTAAGAGAGAAATGAATCAGCCATTTTGTTTTTGGTTTGGCGCCACTGAACCTCACAGAGTCTTTTCGCAGGGAATAGGTTTGAAAAATGGAAAGAAATCAGAAGATGTTGAAGTTCCTGCATTTCTACCGGATAATTCTGAAGTAAGAAATGATATTTTAGACTATTGCTTTGAAATAGAATGGTATGATAAGCAATTAAGCAAAATCATCTCCCTGTTGGAAAAGTCGGGTGAGTTAGATAATACTATCATCGTAGTTACTTCAGATAATGGCATGGCATTTCCCCGGGCAAAAGCAAATACTTATGAGTTTGGAATTCATGTTCCTTTAGCTATCAGATGGGGTATGAATATTAGAGCCGGTACCAAAATAAATAATGTGGTTAGCCTTATAGATCTGGCTCCAACTTTTCTTGAAGCCGCCGGAGTTAAGCATCCCGGTACTAAAACCGGCGATAATACTATGGAAGGTATCAGCATGTTAACTATCCTCACTAATAAAAAACGCACTGTTAAAGATACCTTACGCACGGGAGTTTATTCTTCAAGAGAGCGCCATTCTTTCGCCCGGTGGAATAACCTAAGTTATCCGCAAAGAGCTTTACGGACAAATGATTATTTATATATAAGAAACTTTAAACCTAATTTATGGCCTGCCGGCGATCCGCAAAAGATGGAGAAAGAATCAATCTCAAGTCAAATGAAATTAGGTCCGCAGCATAGTGGCTATCATGATATTGATGCCAGTCCAACTTTAGATTTTTTGGTCAGGAACAGAGATGAAAAAGAGGTCTCTGAATATTTTCACTACGCAATAGATGTACGCCCTGCGGAAGAATTATATGATATTAAAATAGATCCGGCTTGTTTAAATAACCTGGCTAAAGATCGGGCATTTCTAAAAACCAGGAACTTATTGAAAAACCGGATGGATAGTTATCTAAGAAAAACTAATGATCCACGGGTTACAGGTAACGGAGACATTTTTGAAACATATCCCAGGTATGAAGGCGTGTCAAGAGATTTCCCGCCTCACCTGAAATCTATGCAGCAGAACTAACAAATTAATTATAACAATACGATTATGCGCCTTCTATATTTACTTTTATCATTAATAACGGTGCTGTCTTTTTCTAGTAAGATTAAGGCACAAAATCAAAAACCAAATATCATAATCATTCTTGCTGATGATTTAGGCTATGGCGATTTAAGCTGTTACGGGCATCCAACCATTCGTACCCCGTACTTAGATCAAATGGCAAAAGAAGGAATGCGCTTTACCCAATTTTATGTTGCTGCAAATGTATGTTCTCCAAGCAGGGCCGCATTATTAACAGGGAGATTGCCACTTAGAAATGGTATGGCGGGTGAACAAAGAGTTGTTCTTTTCCCAAATTCTTCAGGAGGATTACCGGCAAGTGAAATTACCATTGCAGAAGCGCTTAAAAGTGCAGGTTACTCTACGGGGATAATTGGAAAATGGCATTTAGGACATCTGCCACAATACTTGCCGGCGAAACAGGGCTTTGACTATTTCTATGGTATCCCGTATTCTAATGATATGAATTCTATCAGGAATAAATCTAATCCCCCTTTGCCTTTATATAAAGACTCAAAAGTTATTGGCGAAAACCCTGATCAAAGTCTATCAACCAAAAATTATACTGAAGAAGCTATTAATTTTATTAAGAGAAATAAAACGAAGCCGTTTTTCTTATACTACGCTAATCATTTTCCGCATGAGCCTCTTTCTGTTTCTAATGATTTTAAAGGTAAAAGTAAGAGAGGCTTATATGGCGACGTTGTAGCAGAATTAGACTGGAGTGTTGGACAGGTTTTAAAAACTTTAAGAGAGCAAAAATTAGATAAGAACACGCTTGTAATTTTTACCAGTGACAATGGTCCCACACTGCAACATCGCGAAGCAGGGGGTTCTGCAGGATTGTTATACGAAGGAAAGAAAACTACTTACGAAGGTGGAATGCGGGTTCCTGCTATAGCATGGTGGCCGGGAAAAATACTTACAAATCAAATTTCTGAAACTGTTGTTACTTCTATGGATATAATGCCTACCGTAATAAATTTGGTGAACATTAATTTTACAAAAGACAGGCAATTAGATGGAGCAGACATATTACCGGTATTAACAGGTGAACCTGGTAAGGCAGATAAGATAGTTTATTACTATAATAAAACAACACTTCAGGCAATTAGAAAGGGATCGTGGAAGGCGCATTTTTATATCCTGCCATCATCAGCACCAGCTAAAGAGTTTGGAAAGTTATTAGATCAGCCTCTGCTTTATAACTTGGATACAGATCCATCTGAAAGATTAGATGTAAGCAAAGCCCATCCTGAAATTATAGAAGACATACGCAAAGAATACGACAGGCATGTAAAGTCATTCACTCCAATGCCGTTGCAATTTGATGCGATAATTGAAAATAAATAACTCGATTATAGGCGTGTAATAGATGCATGAATACATCTGTGGCTAACCAATCTCCTTTCTCAACATCCTTACAATAAATGTTGCAATCTTTTTATAACCTTCAGGCGTATAATGCACATCATCCGATCCTTTTCCATATTTTTTATGAGTGGATTTTGTTTTGGCAAAGATGTCGTTTACCGCAATTCCATTTTTCTTCATTACCTCTTTAGCAATCTTATTATAAATCTCAGGATCCTTCATAAATCTGCCAGCCTCATTTTCGGGTACATAACTGGTAGTCACAAAAATCAATTTTGCATCGGTCTTCTTAAGAATTTGAACTAACGAGTCGAGGTTTATACGGTATTGCTCCGGTGTGTGTGTAATTGAACCTTTTACTTTATCGCGGTTACCCTGAAATTTGGAATCCGGATGCCGGTAAGCTAAATCCCATAAGCCCCAGTTGAACTGAATAATATCCCAATCCTCATTTCCCAACCATTCACTAATATTTTTTAAACCTGTTCCGGTGTGTTCTGCATTGCCTTTATTATGTACTACCTCTGCTACATCTGCAAGGGCTTGCTCTACAAAAGGAGTGTATCCAATTGAAATGGAATCGCCAATAATTAAGATCTTTTTTTTACGGGGAGCGAAGCCTGTAAAGAGAAGAACAAGGGCAAAAAGAATCAGAGTTATCTTCATAGCTAATAATAGATAGTTGTAAGTGTCTCTTGTTTTTAAAATAGTAAAGCCTTCCTAAAACATGTTAGATGATTAATCTATCCTGTTCTTTCTCACTATGCATTCATTTCTTCTTCCTGAAATCCAAAGGCGGCTTACGATCTCCAACAAGAGATTCATATTTAAAGGGAGTGCCCCTTCTTTTAAGAAACTCTTTTTTCGCTTCATCAACAATTGAAGGATTAAAAAACAGATCGTAAGCAGTTAAAGCAAGTGTTTTAGCTGCTGCAATCATACCTTTAACCCCAATAGTTGTACCGCTTGCAGCCGCCGATTGCCAACTGTGCGATGCGGTTCCCGGAACCCATGTAGCTGCATATAATCCTGCGGTTGGGGTAATCCAGCTAACATCTCCAACATCTGTTGACGCGCCGTTGCCAACACCGCCTTCAATTACTACAAAAGGTTTAATGGTATTTGCTTCTTCAACAGCAGGCTTTTCAGCTAAAGTTGTTTGTATTTTCTTAGCAAATGCCCTTTCTTCTGTTGAGTATGTTATACCACCAACATTTCTAAAATTCTTATCCGCCAGCGTGGAAACGGTTTCATTAATAAGTAAATTATAAGTACCATGAATTAACTCGTAATCCATTCTGGTTTCGGTGCCCATAGCTGCTCCTTCCGCTGCCTTCACTACACGGTAAAATATTTCTTTTACTTTATCTGCTTCAGGGTGACGTACATAATAGTACACTTCAGCAAAAGAAGGAACAACATTTGGCGCTTCACCGCCATAAGTAATCGCATAATGAATTCGTGTATCAGAAGGAATGTGCTCACGCATCATGTTTACCATGTTATTCATTGCTTCCACTCCATCTAAGGCAGAACGTCCGAGATGCGGAGACCGGGCCGCATGTGCAGATTTACCATAAAACCGAAACTTTGCTGATTTAAGGGCAAGTGAAGATCTTGCAGATGCATTATTTTCATCAGATGCATGCCAATGCAGTGTAATGTCTACATCATTAAACAAGCCCGCGCGTACCAGGTAAACTTTACCTGCCCCACCTTCTTCTGCCGGGGTGCCATATAATCTTATAGTTCCCTTTGTTCCCGACTTTTGAAGCCATTCCTTAACCGCAACAACCGCTGCAACTGATCCTGCTCCAAATAAATTATGTCCGCATGCATGACCTGGTGCTCCCGGTAAAAGCGCTTTCTGTTCCGGCACCGCAGCTTGAGACATTCCAGGTAACGCGTCAAATTCAGCAAGAATTGCTATTACCGGTTTGCCGCTACCATACGAAGCAAGAAAAGCAGTGGGAATATTTGCCAGTCCCTTCTTCAGACTAAAACCATCTTTTTCCAACTGCTCCTGCAACAGTAAAGAACTCTTGTTCTCTTCATAACCCAATTCAGCATACTCCCAAATCTTTTTAGCTATATCAGCATACACTTCTTTATTTTTTTCAATCGCGATCAGCAGTTGTTCTTTGCCGGTCTTATTCTGTGCCGAAATGTTTGCAGAGATAAATAACAAACAAAAAGCAGATAGGATATTTTTCATCTTAATAATTTTTTAGAGGGTACTTATTCTGTTAGTAGCAGGCAAGAATACTTAAATATTAATCCTTACAATGTATTTTAAAACCAAGATAATTTATAAGGCTTTAAATAAACCGCCGGTATATTAAAACATGTGAAAAATGAAATATAGTATTACTTCTATGTGCTTACATACGATACTTTTAGGTGTTTGTATTATATAAAAACTTGCAGGTAATTCAACTTGTTTCCGTTGTTGTTTAGTGCCTGATTACTTATCATGAAAAAAAAATCCACTTCCATATTTTCGCGTCGCACATTTCTGAAATCGTCTGCAATAACTGCTACCGGTTTATCAATGGGTTTCCCGGCAATTGCGAAAATTATTCCATCATCTAATGAAGGAACCAAAGTAATAGAGCCAACAGTTAAAACTCCGGGTGCAAAAGGTGCTTATCCCGTCAGCCTTTTTAGTAAATCTTTGCAATGGCTTGCAGTACCCGAAATGGTTAAAGAAGTTAGTTCGATGGGGTTTGATGGAGTTGATCTTACTATAAGAAGCAGCGGTGGACATGTTGAGCCAAAAAACGCAGAAAGAGATTTGCCGGTTGCAGTACAAAGTATTCGCAAAGCAGGATTAAATGTTGATATGGTTGTTACTGAAATTATCGATCCGAAAAGTGCATTAAATGAATCAATCCTAAAGATGCTTTCTAATCTGGGGATTAGAAAATACCGTACAGCATTTATTCCATTCGATAGTTCTATTGGTGTAGAAAAATCTCTTGAGAAGTTTAATATACAATTTCGTGAGTTAGCAGCTTTAAATAAAAAGTATGATATGCAGGGGATGTATCAGAATCATTCAGGCATACGCTTAGGAGGTTCTGTCTGGGATTTATGGGTGGCTATGAAAGATGTTGATCCGCAATATTTGGGTATTCAGTATGATCCAAAGCATGCAACTATAGAAGGGCAGGCGTCGTGGGTTCATTCATTCGATTTGATTAAAAATCGCATTCATGCTATTAACGCTAAAGATTTTTATTGGGAAAAAGTAAATGATAAATGGAAGCAAAAACAAGTGCCGCTCGGCACCGGAATGGTTGACTTTCCGGCATTCTTTGCTAAAGTGAAACAACACAATATACAGGTTCCAATTTCATTGCATTTAGAGTATCCATTGGGTGGGGCAGAAGATGGAAATAAAATGCTGACTGTTCCTAAAGAAGAAGTACTTGATGCACACAGACGAGACATAAAGGTTTTGCGCAACATGCTTACAGA
>MWWB01000040.1_pt1 | contig 22297 bp, 15 predicted proteins | sample 1047291 | NCBI WGS metagenome assembly MWWB01 (sample SAMN06349976, study PRJNA376086) | soil metagenome | isolation source: MS4-1 sample Antarctic (ecotone) soil | place: Antarctica | reverse complement strand
ATTGCCGTTTATTACAGGAGGCCGTTTGTTTGAGTTTTGGGTGGATGAATCGGTTTGACCAGTCGTTATCGTTCTTGAAGGAGAAGGAGACGGAACTATCCTGGGCCGGATAATTATGTCTGATTGTGCTGAAGCGAAAGTGCCGAAAACAAAAAGGCATAAAAGGGACGCTGCAACTTTTTTCATTTTTAATTCTCCGGTAAGAACATTGTCCTGTTTATTGAGCTCGCTCACAAACTTCGATTATTGTTTCATAACGAAAGATGCTAGACAAACTTTTCTTTTAGTTTTCAGTTTTCGGCTTGATTTCGGGTATAAAGATTTAATAGGACGAGTGACCGTTTAAGAATCAGGTGAGTGTGATTTAGAAGTTGCTGAAAAAGAGACGGGTAAATAAATTCTTTGGAAACATTACCAGTTGAACGACGAAGGAGCGTTTCATCAACAATTAGAAGACTTTTTCCTTTATTCCAGAGATGAGAAAAATTACCCATTCAATAAATGTCTCAAAAACGTCCCTTTTCGAGACAGACCAAAACACAGAAAAAGTGTCTCATAAGTTATACCTTTTTGAGGCACTTATAAAACCTTCTTTCTAAGTGTCAAAAACAATTATTTTCAGCACCGCAAGATTAGGACACTACCAAAAATCCGAATATTGACATAACAAATTGTTAGTTCCTCGATACCAATTGGTACTGGAGCAAGAAAAGGTGGGATGCTAAACCCAAAACTTTAACTGAAGAACAAACAAATTAAGCCTGGAAGAAAACCCCCACCTCAGAGTGCCTCTTAAAGCTTTAAAACGATTTTAATGGCATTCAAAAGCCAAATAGGGTGTATTTTAGGGGAAGTGGATTCCCTTTAACACAAATGTAAAAAGAAGTCAAACGCAGCTTGACAACACCAGAAAATTATGTTATACTATATTAGTAAGGTAGAAAAAGAGCGAATTCACTTCAACCTTCTAAAATATCAGTGAATACGCTCTATTTGATAGCATTTATCAAGAACGTTTTTGTTCGTTGATAACGTAGAATAAATCTACTACTAATTTTATTATAAAATAAGTCGGCGGTAGAAGTCAAGTAGAAAATGGAGAAATTAAAATATGAAAGAAATCAGTAAAGAAAACCTACTATTCTCCGAGAAACAAGCTGCCGATTATTTTGGATGGTCTGTTTTCACGATGAGAGAAATTAGAAAGCGCGGAGAGATAGAGCACTTGCTCTTCAACAAAAAAACTGTTCGGTACAGCCTTGAGCAGTTAGAGAAGTTTAAGAATGAGCATGTGAATGGAGGAACAGACAGTGGAAACAACCAATAATAAACAAATAACAATTAAAGAGTTCTTATCGGCAATTGTTCCTGATGAAAATGAAACGATAAATATAAGAACATTTGGAGCAAAAGGAAGTTCTGGAATTATAGCGAAAACCTATGCTACAACACTCAACAACTTAGCGAAAGAAGAATTCCCGAACAATAACTTCAACAACGAAAACAAAAATAGCGGAATCTATTTTGTTGTTAATTCGGGCGGGAACACAGACGCTGAAATTGATCGCTACAATGCCTTCTTTATGGAGAATGACGAGTTATCCATAGAGGAACAACATAAGGCTCTGGATAACGCTCCGACCAAACCGAGCAGCAGAGTTGAAACGAAGAAAAGCGTGCACGCTTACTGGTTAATCAACGGCGAATGCTCTGAAGAAGAATGGAGAGATATACAAGCCAGGCTGATAGCTTATTTCGACTGCGATAAAAGCAATAAGAATCCATCTCGCTGCATGAGGCTGCCTTTCTTTAACCACGTCTCTTTCGACAAAGAAACTGGTGAATATGATTACAAGAAAGTGGAGATAGCAGCCTTTGAGCCTGACAGAAGATTCACAGTCGAAGAAATGAAAAAAGCGTTTCCTTCGCCTGCGACACAAACGACAACAGAAGTTCAAACTACTAAAGCTCATACTCAAGCAAGAAATAATTGTGACACTGTGACAAGTGTGACAGGTGTGACAAGTGATATTAACTTAAAAAGTTATGAATCCTGGAGCGAGTTAAATCTTGAACTCGGCATAAGGATTATGCAGCAAGGCGTCAGAAACTCAAGCGGTAAATACGAGATGAGATGTCCTGTCCACAATGGAGAAAGTGAAACCGTCCTTTTCTTTGACCCTGAAACTAAAGCTACGAAATGCATGGCTGAATGTCCTCACTCCCAGATACTAAAAGCATTCGGACTTCCGGAAAAACCAGCAGCAGACGAAAAAGAGCAACGACGATCTCAGGCTACAATGCTAGTCAATCTTGCCAGTGAGATCGAGTTTTTTGTTTCTCAGGATAATGAGCCGTACGCCACTATCTCGGTTAAAGAGCATAAAGAAAACTGGGCACTCGATTCAGTAAACTTTAAGGAATGGTTGGGTAGAAAATTCTACACAACGTATGGAAGCGTTGTCGGGGAATACGCATTGAAAGACGCTCTTTCCAGCTTGTCGGGAATTGCTAAATACGAAGGTAAAAAACACGATGTCTTTTTAAGAAGAGCAGATTATAACGGTAATTTGTATTTGGACCTATGCAATGACAATTGGAAAGTTGTACGGATCACAAAAAACGGTTGGAACGTTACATCAGACTGTCCTGTCAAGTTCCGCAGAACGGCAGCGATGAAGCCTCTTCCCACTCCTGTTAACGGAGGCTCTATAACCGAGGTAGACAAATTCCTTAACATTCACGGAAAAGACCTTATTCTAACTAAAGCGTGGCTTCTGACTACGTTACAAACGGGTATTCCATATCCCATACTTGTCTTTTCCAGCCAACAGAAAAGCGGAAAATCAACTTCAGCGAAAGTCCTGTGCGAGCTGATTGATCCGAACGTAGCAGCATTAGTTGGAAAACCGAAAAGCGAAGAGGATTTGTTCGTCTCGGTGTCTAATCGCTTGATGGTTGCATTCGATAACGTTTCATTTATTGATGAAAACTTCTCCGATGCTTTGTGCAGAATCTCAACGGGCGGAGCTTACGTTAAAAGAAAACTTCATTCTGATTCCAATGAAATTATCCTGAAGGCTAAAAATCCAATACTGTTAAATGGCATCGGAGACTTAACAACCAGAAGCGATTTGTTAGATAGAAGCATAGTCATCAATCTTCCAACGTTAAAAGAAAAGGCGGATGAAGCAAAGTTCTGGACAGACTTTGAAGAAGCTAAACCGAGAATCTTGGGAGCGCTGCTGGATGCCGTTTGTGAAGTATTGCGGAACTTCGATAACGTTAATCTGACTGGCTGTGATATTAGAATGATGGACTTTGCGAAAGTCGGAGTGGCAGTAGAAAAGGTATTAGGTCTAGCCGATGGTGAGTTCGTTACAATATGCAATCAGAATTATAAAGACTCAAACAAAATTGCGTTCGAGAACAACCCGGTAGCCAACGTTCTTATTGAACTGGTAAATAAAAGAGACGAATTAAAAGGAACAGCGACAAGCCTTTTTTCTCACATGTATGGTGAAGTAGATGAGATGACCAGAAGAAATCCTGCTTTCCCAAAAAGCGCACAGAGCTTTTCAAACGCTCTATCGAGACTTACACCGAATTTGGAAATTGAAGGAATTGAGATTAACAGATATAGAGAATCAGGAACGGGCAATAGAATGATATCTATAAAAAGAAATGGCTTGTCACAGTCGTCACAGTTGTCACAGAACGGCTTAGAAGACCCAGATGAACGATTCCGATTCTAAGAGTGATATGAAGAAGAACGAATAAAAACGCGCCCCTTAGAAAATAGAAGGCGCGATCTTCTTTTTCTAAAACTACTCTGCTGTTTTGAAATTATCTGTAACCGGCTGTGGTAATAGAATATCATTTTCTATTTGTAAATAGGTTATTGTCGCCCGAAGATTATCTTCGACTTTTCGTATACAGTCAGAACAAAACCACACTTTTTCTATACGACTTCTTATACCGTCAGTTATAGTTCTTGCTACTTGGTTTGGTATATACCAGCGAGGAGTCACATTAGTTCCCCTATGAGTGTCATTAACCAACTCTATATTAATTTTCGCTTTTTTGTTACAACATACACATTTCTCTTCACTGTTTGACATAAACTAATATGTTAGTCTTTTTACAGAAAAACACAAGTAAAATATTTTAAGAAGCGATTAATGCCTATTTCTGAACATAACTGAGGAAGTTCTAAAACGATTCAAGAAAGTAAACGTTGAACAATTTACCGAGCCTCTGAAAGAAAAAGAAATCATAAGAATCGTAGATTGGGCTTGGAAAAAGTATGGAAGAGAAAGAAATAATGATATGGGAATGAAAGAATAATTACATAGGGTATAGGGGTCACATAAGGTAGATAAGGGTGTGAGAGCACTAGCCTCATACCAGCATCTCAATTTTTTGCTAATTGCAAACTCACCTTTTAAGACTTAAGGTTTGAGGCAAGCATCTGATATAGCACTGTTTGGCTGAAATAATCGGTTAAACAAGGATACTTTATACATTTTTTAATTTTTATAAATATAAAATATAATGACACCTCTAAATGAAGTGATATATAGACTTAGCCTATTCTGATAGGTTATCCATATAAACCTCTCACAGCAGTCTAACGACTCATATATGGGCTACTGGGGGATGGGGTTTTAGCCTACTGCCTGTGTACTCACGAGCAAAATCTGAAACTCAGACTTTTTGTCTTTCTGATTATGGCGTGAAACCGACGCGGCGGAGCAAATCCTGAAAGCGTGGGTCGGAGCGCAGACTATCATTCTGAGGGTCAAGTATGCCCTGAAATATCAGCCAATTACGTTCCTCTTCGGCTTTTGTCAGCCACGCAAAGGCTTGTTCTTTGTCTGCCAGCCGGGTGTAAGTAAGCGCGTAATTCATCGCTGGAACGTATTCGCCACTCCTTGTTTTTTCATTCAACTGTTCGAGTTCTTTCTGCCAGAGAGAGCGAACGGCGGCATCAAAACCCGAAGCGGCAAAGGTGCGTTCAAGCATCAACGCCGCTTCGCCGTCATTGGTCAGCATCAACGCCGTTTCGTTATCTCCGGTCAACCGCAACGCTTTGCTCCATTCGGCTACGGCTTCTTTCTGCATTCCCTTCTGCTCAAAGGCGTAACCTAAAAGTATGTGTGTGAAAGCGTTATTCGGAGCTAACTCAAGCGTTTTTTGATATTGTTCGATGGCGCGGTCATAATCACGCTTCCAGTAAAATGCCCTTGCCAAATTACGGTTGAGTCGCACTGACAGTGGATCGAGTTCCAATGCTTTTTTCTTCTCCGCCAGACCCTCCTCAGACCGTCCACGAATAGCCAGATAAGTGCCGTAAAGTTGGTGCGCTTCGCTGTAGTTCGGACTCAATTCAACGGCTCGCTTAAATTCCCGTTCCGCGCCGTCCCAGTCGCGGTAATAATGCATTTTGACAGCCGCCAGCGCATTGTGAGCTTCGCCGAGCGATTCGTCCAAGGCTAACGCTTTATTTGCCGCCGCTTCAGCTTTCAACCAATTCTCGTTGGGTGGGACAATACCGTTATTGGCGCGAAAGCCGTAGTAATCGGCTAATCCTGAATAAGCAAGCGCGTAGGTCGGGTCAACATCAATCGCCTGCTCGAAATATTCACGACTTCTTTCATACTCTTTCGCTGGAAATTTGTTCCAGAAATAAACCCCTTTTGAGTAAAGTTTCCAAGCATCAGTGTTTGCCGTGTAGTTTTTTGTCAACTTCTGCTCGTCTGCGCCCGATAACTTCACTCGCAGTTTGTTTGCAACATCACGCGCAATTTCGCTCTGCAACGAAACCAAGTCTGCTTGTTTGCGGTTGTAATTCTCGCTCCAGATGACATTCTCTGTCCGTGCATCAATCAATTCCAAACTAAGCGTAAGCTGTTCACCACGCTGAATGACGCGCCCAAACAAAACGGCTTGCACCAACAACTCTTGTCCAATTTTCTTTGGGTCAATTTCTTTTCCTTTGTAACGAAAAACTGAGCTTCGAGCTTTAACCAAGAGATTTGGCAGCTGTTGAAGAGTGCTGATTAAAGTTTCCGTCATTCCGTCTGACAAATACTCGTTATCCACATTACCGCTTTCGTTGACAAAAGGCAGAACTGCAATGGATTCGATTTGTATTACGTTTGCTGAACGGTTGGCGAATAACCAATAACCAAGTCCGATAGCAGCAAGCAGCAAAATTGCCAATCCAACGACGAAACCGCGTTTGTGTTGTTTGATTTCCGCCGCAATGTATTCAGCACTCGAAGTCGCATGTGAAGCGTCGCTTGTCGTTGCACTCAAGATTTGTATTTTTGATTCATTACTATTATTTGGTGGAGCGGTTCTTTCCAACTGATTCTGAAGCTGTAAATCCTGCCTTACATCTCTCAAATCGATAAGCAAGTCTTTGGCTGTTTGATAACGCTCATCGCGGTCTTTGCGCAAACTCTTTTCAACGATGTGCTGCAGCTCTCGCGGAACATCTGAAGTAATCTGATTCAAAGGCACGGGGTCTTTATGGATGATTGCGCTGATAGTGTCTATTGCACTTTCACCTTCAAACGCCTGCTTTCCTGCCAGCATTTCGTAAAGCACAACACCAAAACTAAAAACATCACTGCGAGCATCTATATCTTTGCCTCGTGCTTGTTCAGGCGACATATAGGCAGCTGTTCCGATTATCATTCCAGGACTTGTTCCCTCAGCTTTGATAGCTGTTGCTGCTTCTGCGTCAATTAGTTCAGCTTTTTTCTCTGTTAGTTTGGCAATCCCGAAATCGAGAATCTTCACTACTCCATCTGGACGAATCATTACATTCTCAGGCTTGATGTCGCGGTGAACTATTCCAGCACGATGCGCCGCATCTAGTGCAGATGCAACTTGAATCCCAATATCAAGAACAGATTTGAGGTTCATCTGCTCACTTTTCAAACGGCTATGCAAAGTTTCACCTTCGATGTATTCAGTAGCGATAAAATGCGTATTATCAGTTTTGCCGATTTCGTGGATGGTAATGATATTCGGATGATTGAGGGCAGAGGCAGATTTTGCTTCTTGAACAAATCGGCGCATTCGTTCCGTGTCATTTGCTAAATCTTCGGGCAAGACTTTCAAAGCAACAAGACGTTCCAGTTCTGTATCATCGGCAAGGAACACTTCTCCCATACCGCCTTTTCCAATTGCGGAACGAATTCTATAACGTCCAATTTGTTCACCTGCTGAAATCATTCGTAAAGTGAGCAGAATTCTAACACGAGTAAAGAGTTTATTAAATTATTTTCTGAATTTTAGATAAGATAGGCTTTATTAAAAATAGAGAAACAGGGCAGAGCGCTTCAAAGTACTTCAGATGAAAATGTCTGATGACTATTATATGGGCTAGTGGAGGGCTGATATGCCTAGTATGTATATATACGCGGAGAGTTTATCAAAGTGAAATTTTTTGTCTGATTTTGAGGGTTGGATTATATCCTGCATGGTATGTTTTGCTGAAGAGATTTAATCAATAATTTTCAGCAAATCAAATTCTATATTTTCCCAATGTTGATTGAGATTTATCGTTCTTACTTTAAATGGAAATCCGTCAATTTTGAAATTTAAGTTTACGGATTGCTTGACGACAGGGTAAAGCAAAGTTCCTTCGAGCTTTTTCCAACCTTTTTGTTCCTGTGCGTGACGCAAATAAGCATAGATTTGATAAAGGTGTGATGAGTTGAGTGTTTCTTTTTCGTAATAAGTTTTGAAAATGTTTTTGGAGAATTTGCAGTCAATTATAATCTGCCGCGAATCTGAAACCAAACAAATATCAGTTCGCATTTCGGGAATATAATTTAAAATGCTGCCGTTTTGTGGTTCAACGTTCCAATAAAGTTTGTCGGAACTAACTTTGAAATAAGTTTGGCGCAAGCGGTAAAAGTTACGGACAAATTCCTCGAACAACATCCGCATTTTCCCTTCGTCGCGGGTAAAATCTCGAAAGCGATTTTGACCGCCGGATTCGTCAACAAGAAGATTTTCAAAGACAAGCTCGGATACATTTAGAAGAAATTTGTAATAACTGTTGTTACGATGAAGTTGCACACGGCGAAAGACCTGCGATGAAAGACGAATCGAGTCAACTTCACGCAGCCAGCGCAACGCTTCCCAAAGCTCATCTTTTAGTTCCGAATCGAGATTTTTTGTGTTTATCAGATTTTGAATAGTAGATTTCAAAATCTGATTGTGAGCGACGTTGTAGCTTAATTCATCAAATTCACATAGCGGACGACCAAATCTGAGCAAGTTGCGTTTGATTGATTCTGAAAAATTGATTTTGCCGCGGATGCGCGGAGTCTCTTCGGAAAACGACAGATAATTTCGGTCAACGCCGCGTCGAATAAGGTGATGAAAACCGCTCGTTAAAACTCTGGCAAAAAGGTCGGCAAGTTCGGTGGAATCGAGCGAGCTGACATCAACGGTTTCGCCTTCGTCCAGCTTGTTCCAGGCGTAGCAAAGAAGATAATAAATATTTTGAACCGGAATAGAATCAGTCATTGAGTATGCCGATAACGGAATTATCCGCTGTGTTTTCGCCCAAAAGATGTTTTACTTCATCACGAACTTTGCTTTCCTGGTCAACCCAGTATTCTTCCAAAAGCGGTTTAATTTCCGATTCGATAATTTCCTGATACCAATAATCGTTTAATCTTGTGCCATCAATCGGGCAAAAATAACTGTGTCCGATGCAAAAGCCTTCGCCAAGATTGCGCGAATCAGATGAAATCGTCGTGTTGAGTTTTGTCATTCTGTCAACAATTTTGGCTATGAGGTTTTTATCCGCACCCGAGGACGAAAGAGTATTAGCAAAACTTTTACTGGCGAACTGAGGTTTGAGCGAGACAAAAGCGAAGCGGCGGCGCAAAGCATAATCAACGAGGGAAAGCGAGCGGTCAGCCGTGTTCATTGTACCGATTAGATAAAGATTTTCGGGAATGTAAAATCGCTCTTCAGAGGTTCTCGAATAAGTGAGCGGCAAAGCGAATTCATCGCCGCGTTTGTCCGTTTCAATCAACATCATCAGTTCGCCGAAAATTTTGCTCAAATTGCCACGATTGATTTCGTCAATCACGAAAAAGTAATCGTTTTCCAAATCACGCTGTGCACGCCGGCAAAATTCATAAAAGATACCGGATTTTATTACGAAATTGCTGTTTTCACTCAGGCGATAACCTTGCACGAAATCCTCGTAAGTGTAGGATTGATGAAATTGCACCATTTCGACGCGTGACGAATCTTTTTTGCCCATCTGCAAATACGCCAAACGTTTTGCAATAAAAGTTTTTCCGACTCCGGGCGGACCTTGCAGAATAATGTTCTTTTTTCGCTTCAATCGAGATAAAATCTGGTCAAGCTGCGTTTCGGGAAAGAATAATTCACCCAAGGCATCGGTTTTTGTGTAGAAAGGAATTTCCTCGCTCTTTTCAGGTGGATTGAGTTCATCGAGAATGGCACGAATAATTTCAAATTCATTTTCTTCAAGTTTGAAAAGGCTACCTTGATTATTTTTCAATGGTTCGCATTCGAATAAATCAGGATTAGTTTTTAATTCTTCGTAGCTGAGAGGATTATTGAAACATTCAAGAAGCCGGAATTCGATAGATTCACCTTCGTCGTTAATGTGTAAGCCTTTAGTAATTTCGCAAATCGCAACAATTTCTTTTTGCGGAGTAGTAACATAACCGACAACAATATCGCCTGGGTTTACTTCGCCGAAATACCTATATTTTTGTCTCTTGTTGCCGCGGTCGTTATGAGTTGTGTAAGATTGCACGTCACCAATTTTGAGTTCATCATAATTCCAAATGCGCGGATTGGCATTAATCCACCAATACTGTTTGTTTTCATTTTCAGTAATTGGTAAAACTTCATCTTCTATTTTTTGACTTTCTGGGAATGGCGATTGAACACCAACGATTTTGAATAGACGATTGGCAAAATATGTGTAAGCGGTAATATCGGTAAGTGTTTTGATAGCGGGCGAGTTTTCTTTTGTTATTTCCCACGGACCGCCTTTGCTTAGCCATTCAACGGAACGCACATGCGGATAACTTTCACGAGTTGCGTCAAATTCGTATTCTCCAGCAATGCGACCAACCCCATAAAGATATGACTTTCCCTGTTTGGCAAAAACATAATCACCAATTTTCATTTCATTGGCGAATTGCCAGCAGGCATGAACGTCGTTCATTTTAGAACCGGCTTCATCTCCCCAAACTTTCTCTTTTATATCTTCTTTGCTTTTATAAGTTCTCAAATCTTCCGTTATGTCGTAGTTGATTGAAACGAGTTGGCTGTTTAGAAAATTCTTCCATTGACTGCCGTTTTCACCCGCGCCGATTACCCAGACACGCGGTGAGTTTAGCTTAGGTTTTGTTGATTTGGGCGCAGGTGGGTTTGAAATTACTTCGAGCCAAGCTGTTCGGGAAATTGTCGGAAAATCAAGATCAGTTTTGTCTTTAACTTCACTAAGAATCTGAAAATATTGTTGGGCTGTTTTTACCTTTCCCGCTTGAATGCCTGACTTTAGAAGGTAACTTCGGTTGTTGCTGTCAAGAGCAAGATAATTGTAAGGATTTATCCAAAACATTCCCATCGACAGCATTCCGGGAGCGGTTCGTTGCAAGCATTTGTCAAGAATGCCAGGAGACAACTCTGCAAAACTTTTTTGGTGAACTTCTCGTGTTAAAAGCCATAAATTAGAAATCTCATCTGGCGTGCGGTCTCGCTCCCAATGAAAAAACCAAGTGTGCATATTATTGACGACGGGAATGCCGTCAAAATCTTTAGGTAAAGCACTTTGCAAATTCCAGTGTTCGATAAGAATTTCTAAAATTTCGAGCCGAGCTGAGTTTTTTATTCCGCGGTTGAATGTAGCAAAAAAAGTAAACGGATCAATTTCCCGTAAACTTATAGTATTATCGCCCTCGTCTTTATCGTTAAAAGGAATGACTGGAATTTCTCGAGCTTTAATCTCTTTTAGTAATTCAATCAACTCATTCTGGCGATTTTCATAACTTAAAAGCTGTTCGGCGATTTCTCGGTAAAGAGGTATCCAAGTAAATTCAGTCATATTTTTCTATTTATATGTTGGGCAAGAATAAAAATTTCTGACTGATTATATAAAAAATAGACTTGGCAATGGAAATTTAAGAAAGCATTTAGCCAAATCTCCAGTAAATCTCGGCTATTAACTAATAGAAATAGCTTATGATAAATTTATTGAAACGTATTCCAGGGAATAAAAAGCCGCAAGTTTAACGCTCACGGCTTTTTATGTTTTATGCTTCAGTTATTTGATTGTGTTGATAGACTGAATGCAATCACTTTGATTCATATTGCTTCGAATTTGAATATGGTGATGACTAATTAGACCTGGCATATCCCCTATATATAAGCCTATTAATTACAATTTTATTCATTGTTCGCCGTCAATAACACTTATCTGACCATCGGATTCAATATACGCTTTCCGCACTTTTGAAATGTCATCCGTTCCTTACTGCCGCCGCAATTTACCTTTTAACTCTTCTTCTGTAATTAACTCTCTGCATAATATCTTCCTGTATCTGTCCGTCTTCGACGATAACTCTCGGAGCCGACTGAAACAATCAAAGCAACCTTTTTCTTTTTGTTCCCTTTATTTTTCCCTTATGATATCTTTCCGTTTGTGACACAGTCGAATGCTTCTAGTATTTCTTCATAAAAACTTTGCTTTTTAAGCTAATGGGTGTGTGAAGTATATAATGCCCAAAATGAAGAAGACTAACTTAAACAGCAATTATATACGTTATTTACGTCCCAAAAGACGGTCTAGCCACGAACGAGGTTTAAGTGTTTGGTGCGTTTTATTTTCCACCGATGAGCTAGAGGTTAACGAAATTTCAGTTTTTTTGATTGGTTGATTGATTGTATGAACTTTCTCGGTAGTAACGGAATTTGTGAATTCTTTTGGTTGCGCTATAACAACGGGAGAGCCCTCATGCTTAGTTAACCGCGGCGGCGCAACTTTAGTATGAGGCTGTCTGCTTTGTTGCACAGCTTTTATTATTGCTGTTTCGTAAATCTCCCAAGCTTGTCCTTCATCATCGTGTAGCACTGCACTATTTTGTTTGAATCTGGAAGAAAATTCTTTCAAGGTCGGTTTGGAACCAGTAGCCTCATAAATCTGAATATAATTTAATGCCTTTCTCGCCAGTTCCTGAACGTATTGCTTTTGAACATAGTCTCCTGCTGATTGACCGTAATAGTTAAAATCCCTAAAGGGCAACAGTTCTGCAACTTTTTTAACAAAATCGATTTTATCTTTGGGCATAAGCAAATGGCATTTTGGTTGGAACGTAATCCTCTCACCAATTGCCATGTATAGTAGACTGATATTACCACCGAACCAATGATTGGTAGCTAACGTTGCAGTGGAAGCAAATTGCTTGACGCCCAAGGGTTTCCCACCATTTTCATTCATTTTCAAAAAGAATGTATTAGCTGCTTTATTTATCTCGGATTCCCACCGAATTTTAAGATATTGCTTGAAATATTTTTCCGCCCAATGTTGGCGATGACGAGTAATAATGTCGCGCAATTTTTCAAATCCGTCGCGCCTAGTTCCTCTACTTGAACTCATAGTGACCGTAATTCCAAGGTTTAAATCTTCGCTAACCACCTCTTCAATACTCTCTTCGGGGCCAAGTATTTTCTCCGCCTCTACAAGCTCATTGAACATTACCGTATCTACTGGCGTACCCATTTGTTCCAACTTGCTTAAATTTTTTCGCTGGTGGTAAGCCAACCCTTGCATATCAGTAACTGAATCAGGGCCTTCACTAAGAAACCAAGCAGTTAGAGCACAACTCTGCCAAAAAAGGAGGGCTGGACCAAATGCCTGTGCCATTGCGGTATGTGGAAAAGGCTCGGATGCAATTCCCTCAGGATACTTATAAAGCATTGTCGTTCCCCAAAGCCTTTCAATTTCTGCGATTAAATCAGGTGGCAAAAGTTCTAGATAAAGCCCGGCATGAAACAAATTTTTGTTAGAACCTTTATAATCTATTAGACCATTCTCTTCGACCAATCCCCACAGCGATTTCATACCTGGCTTTTGATTGGCGTGCAAAGTATCAAACACCTGCCAGTAGTTTATAAGGCAAGCTTTTCTTTCTTCAATTGGTGACACACCGCTAGGTTTTTGCCACAAGCTAGCAACGATTTTTTCCACCTCTTCGGCAGATACGCCTTGTGGTCGAGTGAGTTCTTTCGCACGCGCTGCGCCTCCTACATAGATTTGCGGTTTCGGAAGCACTGTCATAATTTCTTCATCCGGATGTGGACGTTCATCTAAATATTCGACAAGTGCTAACCAGTCCCCCCCAAAAAATCCTGTCAAAAGCGGGAGGAAACGCTTCGTAATAACTTGTTTACGTTTAACTATTCCCGTAGATTTTGCTTTTTTGTAATACTGCTTGATTAAAGGACTCTGTGCGAAAAGACGATAAAAGGTTCCGGTAGAAGCAGTTATTTTAGCTGCTAAAGCAATTAAGAGTTTCCTTTTGGCTTCAAGCTGTGCAACACGATTTTCTAGCTTTGACCATCCGCCTCTAAAACGAAATACCTGCAGTGCTTCGACGTCGGACATCCCCAATGCCGTATAAAATTTATCAAGTTCATCCCAAATAGCTTTTAACTCTTCCAATTTATAAATTCCGGCCAGTGTGCTGCGGAGTTTAATCGGATAAGTAAGATTTTCTATCAGCGGAGATAAGACGGACCAGAGAAATACTGCTTCGGGAGAAGTTTTCATTTCTACCTTACAAGTTTCTCCTCCAGCTACACTAAGTGGAAAATATGAAAAATCAGCAAAGTTGTATGTCAGATTTAGCCACCCGACATCTATCTTTTCTCTTTCCGGCAATGACCAGTTTCCCCGTTTCTGTTGACAGGCGTAATCGTAAGTTTCTTTGATAAGAAGCCTTTGCGAAGACGTTAAATTTTCAATTTTCACCGTACCGGCTCGCATTTCATTTTCCGTCATCGTAACAATGCGCTCACCCCGCAAACTGCGAACCGCAAGTTCAGATGTTAAAGTGTCTAGCTCGGTAAATTTCTCGTTACGCTGCCAATTTTTTTCAAGCTCGAAAGCTTTTTCGACTGTTTCGCAAGCCAGCAATTGCTGTCCGTATGAAGACATAAAAATTTGTTTACTATTCGCTTAACTGTTTAACAATTTGCACGAACTGCTCAAAAGAAATTGGATTGTCGTTATTTTGTACGTAAGCCGAATACCGCCCAGCAAGAGCCTCTAATTCGCGTTCCTGTTTACGTTGCTCTACTCGTACTTCATCGTGCACTATTCTTTTTTCAATACTACCGCGCTCGAACAATACAAATGTTTCAGGGCGACCTGCGGTGTCACTTCCGTGCGTACCAAGAACATTTTCGTCTTTAACGGTAGAACTACTTTTCCAATTAGCAGGAATTTCATGTTCAGTTAGTGGGTCCATATCGTTTTCTCGGTAAATCGTATCAATATGGTTATCGAGGCCCATTTCAGAATGATAAATTATATCTAGGAATTGATGTTCTGGCTTGACTCTACCTGTTAAAGCGGGATGATGAAGAACTCTGATACCTCGTCCTGTAAATTGATAAAATTCGCTAAAGCTCCCATAAGGGCGCATCGGTACTACTACTGTAATAGGGGGAAAATCATAGCCTTGCCCAAGCATTTTTAGTTGGACAATGCCTTGCAAATCACCAGAATCATTTTCAAATCTTGAACGGATAGACCGAATTCGCGTTTCGGTCATCGAATGATGAAGATGTGCGCAGGGAATCCCGTAATCTTCAGCAATCATGGAGATTTGTTCAGCGTGGCGTTCTCCCATCGCCGCAAAAAGGACGCGCGGCTTAACCGGATATAGCAGTTCGGCTTGCATATCGAGGGCAATTTTCACTTCACGCATTATCTGGCGTATTGAGGTGTCCGATTTAGCCGCTATACGTGAAAGTTTCTTTTCATCTTTCAGCATTTCCAAAAGCATTTCACGCCCTACTATTTCTTCACGACTTCCATCCGACCAAGTCATTTCATAAGTTGTTTCTTCCGAATTTGGTTCAAAACGTCTGACGCGGAGGTTTTTGGCATGCCCATCTACAATCGAATCTATTAACCGATAACGGTAAACTACATCTGCATCAATCGGTTTCCCATCAAGGCGTTGAAAACAAGCTGACATAAGAAACGTACGGGCGGCCGGAAAATGTTGAAATATTCTTTGATAAGATTCGGAGGCTGCAATATGTGCTTCATCGATGATAATCAAGTCTATATCTTCAGGTGCAAGTTTCGCCAAAATATCGTCTTGGTCCGAACCATCACCAAGTGAGTGGAAGTTGGTGATGATAACATCAGCGCTAACCAAACTCTCCCTCGTTATTTGGCGGATTGCGCCATCCTCACGGTCTAGGGTTAGTACATGCGGCGGTTTCACGCCTGGAATCAATGGACCATTCGAAAGTCCGTAAAGAGCATTTCCTAATGCATGATGGTCAAAAGCCTTGTCGAATGTGCCGCGAATCACACTTCCAGGAGTTACGACCAATGCGCGACGATTGGTAAATGCGAGCACTGATGTTACACCAAGAGCCGTTTTTCCCGAACCAACAGACATTACGCAGGCGGCTTTGGTTCCGCCATTTCCAAAATAGTTACCAAGCGCAGATAATGCTTGCCGTTGGCAATCACGCAAAGTTTTCCGATTGATTTTAGTGCGGACCGTATCAAAATATGATTCATTATTTTCGTTAATCATGGTTTCCTTCGAACGAGGTGATTTTAACAGAGCGTACAACGGCTCAGGATTCATTTCCGGATTCTCAATGATTGGCATTTCAATAACAAATTTCGCCAATTGAGAATCTAACAACAAAACAGCTTGTAACTGACTTACACAACGTACCGTTTCACGCCGCACAGAATCGTAACTGAACCGAAGAATTGTCCAGCCAGCTGCCTGTAAATCATTTTGACGTAACCGGTCATAACTAAATGCCTGTCGCGAACCATGAAACTCAAAACCGTCGAGTTCAATCGCAATTTTTATTTCCGCACCCAAAAAGGCGTAATCAATTCGGTATTTGCGGTCAGCTACATGAACATCTTTCTGAGCCTTCAAATATTTAACGCTGGCTGGATGAACCGCCGGCGTCAAAATCCACCGTAAAAACGCATATTCCAAAAAGGATTCTGAATAAAGACTTTCATAAATTGGTTGGTCAGGTATGTACATCTTCACTTTCCAGTAACTTTATTCTCTCTTCTAACCGTTCAATAACATCACAACTATAGCCAAAGCGCTCAGCAATATTGGCAACTTCTAAAGCTTCACATAAATAACCTTCTTTCTCGTACAAACCAATAAGTCTGTTGAAAACAGAAACTTGGAAATATTTAATACCCCTGTCGTTTTCGTAGGAAAAAGCTTCAGGGTGATTTTCAATTAAGCGGACATTTAGCCAGCAAAGTTTTTCAATAGCAGGAAGAACCCAAGATTCTTTTCCAATATATTTTTTTAGCCCTTCATGAGCACCTTGTAAGGCAAAGTGATAATCACTAAGAGTGCCAGGCAGTTCCAAGACTTCGTAAACTTGCCGTAGTACAATGATTGCTGCTGTTTCACCGGGTAGAGGTTTAGTTTCCCATACATGTGCAGGTGATGCACTAGTTGTCCCGCCGTCTTCGGTCTTCCACCTGATTGACTTATGCCGCTTTCCATCTAAAACCTCGTAGTTTATTTCAGGAACAACACCGCGACCGCGCAAATTATTAAAATTCAGTTCCTTTGATGATTCATAAATAATACCGGGAACTTCTGCAAAACAAGGAAACCAATTTTCATCCCTCATAAAGATATTAACCTGAATTAGAAGTTAACAAAACAGGAAATTTATAAACTAAATATCATTAAATGTAACTCGACAAAAATGAATCTCTAGCTTGTAGTCAAGGCTCTTATTATACCGCCCTCTCATTGTGTGTTCTTCTTGAGTAAACCTACTCTAGTTTCTAACTTTTTGGCTTCAACAGGACGCTTAACCGTTCGCAGTAATTTAGCGTAATTTTCCAAATACTCCCTCAAAACAGGAGTTGTTTTGCCCAAAAACTTTTCTGCCAAAAAAATTATATGTTTGTATTTCAGTTCAGCTAATTTATATTTCTTTTGGTTAAGGTAAATTGATGCTAAATTATTCTCAACTCCAAGTCTATGCACTACATCTTCAGCCGTTAAATCGGCGATGGGAATTGTAGATGAAATTTCATTGGCTCGTTCATATAAACTTTCTGCTTCAGGATAATAACTTTGGTCAAAATAAACTTTAGCTAGATTTGACAAGCTAACAGCTAGATTACGACGCGGAACTTCGTCGTATTTTTCTCTTAATGTTATTGCTTTGCGGTGAATCTCCTCTGCCTCTTTGAACTTTTGTTGTTCGGATAGAAGTAGTCCTAGGTTGTTTAGAGTTGCAGAATAATCAGCATCACTCTCACCAACACTCATTTCTAAAAGTTGAAGTTGCTTGCGAAGAATCGCTTCTGCATCCGAAAGTCTTTTTTGACCACGAAGTGCTGCGGCTAATCCGCTTAAACTATCTGACATCATTCCGATAGCTTTAGGGTTTTCCTGAATATCAAATCTTCCGGCTTCGGTTATAGATAAACGAAAAAAACGCTCGGCTTCTTTATAATCTTCTTGCTCAATAGCTTTCATACCGCCGCCAAACATACTTGCCCAAACGCTTTCCTGAGCCAAAACTTGAATTGAGAAGATAAATATAGCAACGCAACTAAGAAGTATTTTGATGTAATGCTGATTTGTCATAAAGTTTCTTTCTCAAAAAGTAAGGTCGTTTCACTTAACACGAAGCGGTATAACGATTGAGATGACGTGGGGCAAAAGCAACACCACGCAAGCTAAAGTTTAACGGGCAAGCTGAATAAGGCTCATTAGCAAGGCGAAGACGCATTGATAAGTTTCCATTTGCCATTAACTTTCGTAAATGTTTTACCACATTGATACTCACATTCAGTTGTTTTGGTTGCATTATCACAGCAAAATTCTAACAACAAAATATCAGGCTTTTGGTCATTGGTTACGTCAATTGCAGCTTTGATGACATTTATAGATGTTCCTTGAGGAAGCATTTGCTTCTTTAGTTGCTTTTTCTTTAGCTGACGAGCATACTCAACAGCTGGATAAAGCACGACAACGTCAAAAGGAAATTCTCCTCCTCGAGTTGGCGTTCCTACAAACTCAAAAAACTCTTTTTGTGTAAGTTGTAACGTAACTTCCCACGCATACGGTTTAGTCTCATCACAGCCAGACTCTTTCCTCTCAGATTTAGCAATCTGCCAATTGAACGAATCAAAATCAACATCTAAAGGCACAACGGTAACTTTGCTGGGCAAGACAGGTTTTGTCTTAAAATAAGGTAAAACTAGTACTTCTGTCCAAGGTGGCAGATTACTTCCGTATTTATCTTCATTCTTAGACAATCGCCAAACAGATTCTTCTTGAATTGATTCTATTTTCGGCATAAGAATAGGTTTTGTCTGTGGCTTTGTTGAAACGGTTATATTCTGTCCAAAAACCGAAAAACCAAAAATAAGAATAAATATTATTGTTAGATATTTCATGCTTCACTTATGCCACATTCTTTCTCTTTTTAGCAACAAATTTCTGAAACCTATTGCTGATGTTCTCGTCTTAAACAATGGTCATCGCAATTGTCGAACTCCGCGGCTTTAGAAACTTAATAAATAACGGATTGTTTATTTTGTCGTAGGGGTAAAAATCAATTCGCGTGCAAATAAGAAAGCCGCAAGTTTTGACACTCACGGCTTTTTGTTTGTCGGTTGATTGCAGCTATGCTTATTTGCTGTTAGGAGAATTATAATAACTCCTTAGTTGGCTGTGGGTGATTACAGAGGCAGAAAGAAGCTCTACGACTGTTTTGCTTCCAAGTCATTAATAAAGTATGGGTTAATAAAGTCTGACAGTTATTAACTATATTTTTACGTCTGATAAACAAAGACACACAGTACCAGATATTGTGTTTTTAGAATTTTAGGAGAAAGCACAATATCTAGTGGTCTCAAGTCAGCACAGTATTTAAATAAATCGGTCTAAAAACACCAGATATTGTGTATTGTAGCTCTAAACCCTTTATTTTCAGTAACATAAGAAGATATTATCAGACCCGCATCTTTATCCAATTCACTAACTACGGGCGTTTGGAAGAATTTTCCTGTTTTAACTCTTGTGTTAGCCAATCCCAATCTCCCTGGGTGTAACTGTCCTGAAAGCTCATGATAAATTCGTTTTGTCCCTTATCAAGATATTCTCTCATTGTTTTTAGCACGGTTTCTCTTCCCTCTTTTGATAATGGTTCGGCTTGGTACTCTTCGGCTGTTTCTGTTCCACTCGACTTCCCTACCTTAAGAGTTTTGCTTGTTTTGGATTTGTCGGCTGATGATTTTGTTGAAGCTGATTTACCTAGAAGTCTGCGTCGAAGATGCTCGGTCAAAAATGCTGGAACATTTGATACTGATTTTGTTCTTGCTGCGGCAATCTCTAGTTCCATGGCAAGAAGTTCAGCAAGTTCATTTAACTTTACTGCGTCTTTTTTTTGAGGACGCTTACCCGAAACCTTTTCAAACACTTTTGCTAGAATCTCGTTCATCTCGCCGAAAGGCTCATCATCAATGTTTTTATTAGTATTTAAAAAAGTATTAGGGCTTTGCGAAGTGTCTTTGTTTTCAATAGGTTGAGCTATACTAGGTATACTACTTTCTGGTATACCTAGTATATCTACTTTCTGGGTAGGGCTAGTATTGCTAGCTATACTAGTATAGCTAGCAGAGGTTAGCTCAATTTCTTCAGGTGTAAAAATTTCATACTCATTACCAATTAAAGAGCCATTGTGTGAAGCTTTTTTAATCAATCCTATTTGCTCAAGATGCTTAATTGCTGCATCAACAGTTACCATTGAACCTAAAGCCGCGCCTCTTTTGATTTCGTTTCTCGATTTGCGAATAATTCTTGCAGGGTTTATTGCACCACGAGAAACGCTCCACAAATAATCCCAAACCTGTTTTGATTTTCCACGAAATAAATCAAGGTTTTTTGAAACAGAGTTCGGCACTTTTTGAAAATCCCGCATAGGCGATATATCCGTTTGGGTTTTACCACCTATACTACCTATACTAGCTTTTCTAGCACTGCTAGCTATACTAGCAATACTAGGTATACTAGTAGATGAAGAAGCTTGCTTTACATAAATGGATGGTACACTTCGTAAATCGCGAAATGTCTTAAACTTTGGCGCGTCGCTCATTTAATTTCCTCGCTTGCTTCATTGTGCCTTTATGTTCATTGTTATCTACCATGTCCGAGGGTTGTGCCATATCGGTTTGAGCCAAATCGACAATTTCTTTCGGGATGGTTTGAAGATCATTTAGTAGGGCGTATTGAACGCTCATCGCGCAAAGTTTTATTGCTTCACGCGGAATACCTTTTGAGTAGGTATAGATAGCTTCCACAGCCGCAGGTTCAAAAGGGTTTTTGATTCCTGCAACATGACAGCGAAAGTTAATCATTCCGAGGGTATCAGCTAAGGTAAGGGCGTCGAGATTTGAGGTGACGGCAATACGGGAAACAAGAGCGCGTTTCGATTTATCAGCTAATTTATAGCGGAGTTCAATTTGACCCGCCATTATAATATTTAACAGTTTACGGTCATCAGTTTCATAATTAAGAATCTGCCTGATTTGCTCAAACATTGGACCGCGTAGCTGCTGTGCTTCATCAATAAACAGAACAACCGTCTTCTGTGTCTGTGCTTGTTCAATCAAAAAGTTTCTTAATTCGTATTCTGTTTCGCGCTGGCTGCGCCGTGTTGGTACACCGAACTCAGTACAAATAGCTTTCAGAAACGCCGTTTCAGATGTTTGTTTGGGATTTACGATAAAAGCAGCTGTAAACTCTGGGTTATCGTCATATTCGTTAAATAAAAGACGAAGCAGGGAAGTCTTACCTAAACCAATATCTCCAATTATCGTAGTCAATCCTTGATTGGATCGGATAACATAACTGGTTTTGGCGATTGCTGCCTGAATGTTTGGTGTTATGTAAAAAAATCTCGGATTCGGTGAAATTGAAAATGCAGACTCAAGAGACATAATGGAAGTATTATAACATAGCTACTTGTAAATCTCAACTAAATTCAGGTAGGGGGGGCGATATTTAAGTAAATTACTGTTTTTCAGTAAAAACAAATCTAAACTTTTTCTAATTTAGTTTTAAGTTCCGCTAAAAAATGTCGGTCGTTCAAGAGGTCAGCTTGAAGGTTGCGTCCTTGTCCGACTTTGATTACTTCTCGCAATGTTCTGTTGATTAGAGTTTGGTAACCTTCTTTTGCTTCTTGTCCGGCGTTTTTGAAATACTCGATAATATCTGCATCAAGATAAATCGTAATGCGGTTTTTCGAGTCCTGCAAAGATTTGTTTATTGCAACATTCGGGCGTTCTCTGCGACTGATTCGCTTAAACTGCTTTTTGAAATTTTCTTCCGTAAAATCAATATCTTTTTTCTTGTTGCTCATAATCATTCACCATCCATTTTTCGGCGCGGCGAGCCGTAATAAAACGAATTTGCTCATCTTTCGCTGTGTAAATTAAAATAACCAAACCATAACCAGCGGTTTTGCCGATTACACCGTAACGGGTTTCCGCATTTGTTGAATGCTCTTCATCAATAAAATCAATCGAAAAGGCATCTTCGAAAATGTCTTCAATTTCTGCAAAATCAACACCGTGTTGTTCGATAACCTGCTTTCGTTTTGACTCATTCCAAACAAACATTCTAAAGATATTTTATATGTATATCGTATGTATAGCAATAGATTTATATTACTATTGAAAAAAACTTCCTGACGGAGGAATAAAGGTTGATCGACGGAAAACGTCTGGGACTTCACTTTTGATTATTTGCAAGACACAAGAAAATTCGGAAGTGTCTTAATCTCGTGGTGCTATACTTATTTTGTCTCATAAATGACCTTTTTTAAGACTTTTTTTGAAATAACATGAGAATAAGGTTATAAGAACCGCTTCCTGAATCAAGAAGAAGAAATGAGGGCTGTAATAATTAACGAATATGGTGACGAGAGTGTAGTAATTTCTACCGAT
>MWWB01000038.1_pt1 | contig 22778 bp, 27 predicted proteins | sample 1047291 | NCBI WGS metagenome assembly MWWB01 (sample SAMN06349976, study PRJNA376086) | soil metagenome | isolation source: MS4-1 sample Antarctic (ecotone) soil | place: Antarctica | reverse complement strand
CACGCGCGGGGATGGAATTTGGAGTAGGGTTTTTGGGAGTTTCTCCCAAAAACATCTCACCCGCACACGCGGGGATTGAATAGTGCAAGCGCTTGCACTTTTTAACTTGGAAGCATCTCACCCACACACGCGGGGCTTGAAGGGAAAGAAAGTCTGAGCGCTTAGACTTTTCATCATCTCGCCCACACACGCGCTTCCTGAATGCTTGACGGATTTGCGGAATTTCCGCAAAAACATCTCACCCACACACGCGAGGATTGAAAGTGCATGCGCATGCACTTTTGCTGTAGAACTCATCTCGCCCACACACACGCGCGGGGGTTGAATGAGTCTGCGCGCGCAGACTTTTCATAAAACACAATCTCACCCACGCGTTCGACGATTGAATAAGCGAACTTACGGCGGAAATTTCAGATATGAAGAAAGCGCCGAAAGTCTTGTTTTCAGAAGAATCTCACCCGCACGTTCGGGGGGTGAATGTGGCAAGGTTTATAGTATCAACCTTGCCACCTATCTCGCCCACACGCGCTTCCTGAAAGTGTCATTATCGGAAATACGATTCTTAAGTATTCTTCAGTGTCACGCCCGTGCGGGTGTAGGGTGAAATCCTCCTTGCGTAAGGAGGTTTCAACGTTACTAGTCACGCCCGTGCGCACGGGTAAACCGCGAAACTGCAAACGTTTGCACTTTTTAGAGTAGAGTCACGCCCGTGCGCACGGATAGGAAGTAAGCTATCAGCAAGGAAGGGGTGTATGACTGGATTCTCGAAACGCTTCGCGCTCTTATGCCTGCTGCTCCCTCTCATCTGTTTAGTCTCATGTAAGACGAAGCAGGAGCGGCAGAGGGAAGAATTAGAAAGAAGGTTGGCCGCCGCCGTAGAACGCAAGCGTACCACTAACGAGGAAGTGAGTTTCTACCTCCGTGACGTGACTGATTTCGAGTGGGGGCGGGTTCACATCTTCGACCCTTATACAAGGCATGAAGAGATCAACCGGGCTTTAGGGTTTAGATGGGACGGCGCTGCCGGTACGGGCATTGATTTTAGCGACCAATGGTATCTGTTAGTTTTCACCTCCGAGGGAAGGGTGGTTAATCATCTGATGCTGCCAATCAATTTGACGTACTTCCGCGACATCACCCTCCGTCAGGCGCACGCAGGGTTCACCCCTGACCAAGCTTTCTTCAGGACAGAGGTAGTATTTACAGTCAATCATCCGCGCTTGGTTCTGCACCCACAGAATCAGTCAGTATCACCATAGAACAATTAAACAGCTTAACCAGAGACACCTGTGAGCTTAGCTTGCGGGTGTTTCTCTTTTATGAGGAAGAATTCGCTCTGCTACCTTAGATGAATCAAGTTGCACGCTTTCAGCAATTTCTTCTGCCGTGTAGCAAGCCAACCACAACTCTTGTATTTTCCGTTTACGTTCTTCACGTTCGGCCTTGTCAATATCAGAGAATGGGATTTTTGGCGGTTTCTTCAAATCTGAAATTTCCGCCAAAAGTCCTTGAATTTCTTCTACGCACACGCGGGCGCAATATGTCGAATGAGAGATCGTTTCGACGTCGAAACGATGGGAACGCGCGCACGGGCGCAAATCCTTTAGACGTCTAAAGGGGGGGAGACGCAACCGACTGGTGCATAGGCCATGACACGTCGTGTAATCTATTACACGGCGGGAAGACACGCGATACCCACGCCACGACGTTCCTTCTAGACGTCTAGAAGGGGGGAATTCACGTGCATAGGCCACGACATATCGGCTAGCCGGCTAGCCGGGGGGAATTTCTTCTACAGGTACTGTCAAGTTAACGTAAAGAAGAAATAGGCGGGGCAATAGAAGCCAACTCCCGTTGACTTGTTGATCACCTGATTGCCTCCTTTACGCCGCTACCTGAACACAACTCACCTCCGCCCAAGTGGCAAATCTCAACTTCATTACTTCGCGGTAACCTCTGGCTGTATACAAGTGTCTTCCCGGTCTGAAATGAGACGAGATTTGGTCGAAGGCGGAGAGGAAGCGTTGTGCGTGGCCTGCCGACTTAAACCGGCGCATGACTTTCTCTCGTACTCTGGTCGGTTGGTGTGAATTCTCCGCCCGGTTGTTCCGCCCTTTCTGCTGGCAGTGCTCGACACCCGGCATGATCTCGGTTTTCGCCGCGCTATAACTCTTCAGCTTATCCGTGACAATAACTCTCGGAACATACCGCAGCCCCTTCAGCAGCTTGCGGAAGAACTTCTTCGCGGCCTTCTTGTCTCGTCTGCTCTGGACCAGAATGTCTAGGACGTCGCCTTCCTGATCTACCGCCCGCCAGAGGTAATGAGTGCGCCCGTTGATGCGGATGAACACTTCGTCTAAATGCCATCTATCTCCGGGTCGGGGATGTCGGCGTCTCAAGCCGTTGGCGTAAGTCTGACCGAACTTCAGACACCAGTGGCGGATCGTCTCGTAAGTGAGAGTGACGCCGCGCACGCTCATCATTTCTTCGACATCGCGGTAGCTCAAGTTAAAACGAAAGTACAACCAGACAGTGTGGCTGATGATCTCAGATGGGAAGCGATGGCGGCGATAGAGAGCAGGAGCGGTGTTCATCGGCCGATTATGCCGCACGTGAAGCCATGCAGCACGCTGGCACGGTTAAGTTGACGATACCGTCTTAACAGTTCAAGGTATAAGTTATTGTGCCGGTGGTTGAACCGCCACTCGCACTCTTTCAGGTGCAGGTAAAACGTCGCCGCAGGCACGCCGTTGAACTTCTGCAAGCGCCGCTTGGCACGCGCTCCAGAAGCTCTCGATGCCATTGATGTGGCTCTGGTCGTTAGCGAACTCATTGTCGCCATGATGCACGCGATAATGCTTCGCATAGCCAACGTCAACCAAGCCGTCGTAACCACGCCAGCCGTCGCTGTGAATGACAGTGTCAGCAGAGACGCGACCCCGAATAATGGCTTGTAGCGTACGCTTTTTGCAGTCCGGCACGATCTCCGTGTAGACCTTGCCGTTGCGCTTCAGGAGACCGAAGACGATGGTCTTATGCCCCGCGCCACGCCCGCGCTTGCCGCGCACGCGGCGAGCGCCGAAGTAAGACTCGTCAACTTCTACTTCGCCATTGTTGAAGGGCGACTGGCGCTCACACTCTTCGGCGATGCGGGCGCGGATTTTGCCAGAGATCGTGATGACCGAGCGGTGCGAGATGCCGGTCAATTGAGCCGTATCAGAGGCACGCAAATCGAGTGCAAAGTGCCGGACAAGGAGGCGGAATTTAGCTTCCGCGATTCTTGAACGGCGATAGTAACGGTTTAGCCTTTGCACGTCAGAAGTTTAGCACCTGTCATAATGTGCTTAACTTCATCAGACCCTCCTGAGAAAAGCGTGTAAAAGATGGATCTGGATTGCGCTCTCACGAAGTACCCGCCAGGTAGTCGCCTATGCAATAGGTGATCGCAGTAAAGCGACCTGTCGCAAACTGTGGGAAGCGATTCCGGAAGCCTATTGCGATGCTCACTGTTACAGCGACTTCTGGCAAGCATATAGCGCAGTAATCCCTTGGGGGACACACCAGGGGTCAGCATCCGGTCAGGGCAGACGGCACACGTCGAACGCTTCAACAACACGCTGCGGCAACGTCTCGCGCACTTAGTTCGTGGCACTTTGTCGTTCTCGAAGTCAGTGCTGATGCATGAGGCATGTCTGCGACTATTCTTTCACCGCTACAACTGTAATCGAGCAGTCACCCTTTACCCGTTAGGAAAATACCGAAGAACGTCAAGCCGCTTCCGTCCGCTTTATACGATTCGCCTCTGCGATTGTTGTCCGCCAAACGCTCGCTTTACTGTCCGTCGATTCTTGTATCAATCTTCAATTCCGAGGCGTGAGCAGAAAGTTTCCGCCCTCCTGCCTGATAACAAAATCAACCTCATGCTTTCTCCAGGGACAGCAAAGCGGGTCATTCGCTCTGTAACGAGCGTATTCGGCGGTTAAAGTCGTTGCCGAAGTAAGATCTACGTCCGTCAGAACACCGTCCGTACGCGAATCCATCAGTGTAGGCGAAAGCGTTCCCGCCAACCTGCTGCCGACAAACACAAACGTTTGGAACTTAAGCGGACGACAATTTGCGTCAAACCCTCCGGCAACGCTCACAACCACAGTGTCTCCATTAACCTCTGTCGGGTCGCCGAGCAGTGTCCAGCCATTGTTTATTAAAAGCGAATCTGCCTCTAGCGACGGCGTTCGCACTTCATTGGCACAACGCCTCAATTCGGCGCGCGAAATTCTCTCGATTCTCGTAATCCTGCTGCTACTGTTCCAATTTGATAAAGATGTTTGGTCAAGCCAACTTCTTTGCGCGAAGGCATTCGAGTAGAGCGGTAAAACGACGACAAAAGCGGCGATTAAAAGTTTGATTGTTTTGATTTTTAGAAACATTTTATTTCACTCTCCTTCCGAAAATGAATACTTGATATAACCTACGGCTCGAATGACGGCACATATACTTCGATTGCAAAGTAATGTCAAGAGAAATTATCAGAGGTGTAAACCCAAAACAGGGCAATAATATATAGGACTTACGCAGTTGGACGAAGAATCAACAACTTACGGGAAGTCGTGATTTCGCTAAGTCCTTTGTTTGCAACAGCGACCTTTTACAACTGCGTAAGTCCTATATATTTGGCTCACCCTGTACGGGAACCCTTATGACTGATCGAAAAGGTTAGCTTCTGGAGCCCGGACTTGGGCCGCTGTGGCGCGGGGACGATGCCTTGACGGTATTGTCAACTTAACGGAAAACACTCGTGTGACACCGCTACGGAGTGTGGTCTCGGCCTTTCAGGTATCCCATAAGTAGCAGTCATGAAGGCGCTATTTTGGTTAAGTTGACAATACCGACTTGATTCGCACCTCAACAGTTTGTCGCGCTGTTGAGGTGCGAATCAGATTTAAGAGATCGCCTCTCACCGCCTGCGAGATGTTTCGCCCTGCTCGCCTAGGGCGTCACCACTTGCTCGGTCTCCGTGTAGGTGCCGCCCGTGTAGCTCAAGTCCACGCGCACTAGCCCGCTAAACCCGCTCGGCACTCCCGCCGTGCCCGGAAATGTGACTGTGGCCGTCACGGATTGTCCGGGGTTGATCGTCCCGAACGCTTGTGGAACGGGCTCTCCATCAACGAACGCGCTGCCGTCGAGTGTGCTGGCACGTACTAAGGTCATGGTAACACCGGGGAGTGGGTCGGCAAGCGGATTGCTGAGCGTGATAGTGGCTTGCAGTTGGTTGCTGGCATTACGTGAGAGTCTTACTAGGATGGGATTTGGACTACTGCTGACAGGTGCCGCAAGACCCGTAAATGTACAACATCCTCTTCCATCACTAATCGTCCCGACAAGCGTGGCTCGACCTGTCACTAAATTGATCGTATAGAGGTTTTGAGTTGCCCCTATCTCGTTGAAGACTAACGCAGCATACGCGATGCCGGTTTGTCCAGAAATATCGAAGCCAGTAAAGCTAAGGGGAGACCTTGAACTAGCACCCAGCGGGCCGACATCCGTCACCGTCCCGGTACTGGGATTCTGGATCACGAGAAAGCCGGGATTGCTGCCGTTCTCAATTCCGTAGAGGGTCGTCGAGGTCGCTCCCGCGAAGTTGTTGGTGTAAGCCGAAGCCGTGATGCGGCGGCTCGCTGGGTTGATGCTTCCGTCCGCAACGGTCTCGCCCGTGTCAACGTTGACGCGCAAATTCTGATCGTCGCTGCTCACGACACGCAGGCGATCAGCGAGCGGATCGAAGTCAACGCCAAAGCTGCTGTTGAAAGGGTTGCTTAACGACGTGCTGAGTTGTGAAGCGAAGACAGCGACGCCCGTCAATGGGTCGAGGGTGTAGAGCCTGCTTTGGCTAGTAATCCCGTAGAGCAGCCCGTTTGCTGGACGATAGTCAATACCTAAGAGTATCTCGGACGCTCCTAAGCCGCTGACCGCCACGTTAGTGTTAATCGTGCCGGGCGTCGCGCTATCAAACGTTAGTAGTCGATTACCTTCGAAAGTCCCTGTATAAGCGAAAGCCACGAGCGTTTCGGCGGTCGCTTGCGTCGCAACGCCGAACATCAGCGCGACCAGTGCGAGAGTAAGGGCAAGGGTTCGTTTCAGCATAGAAATCTCCTATGTGGTACTCAGACGCTGCATCGCACGGCAACGCCCAGAAGGTGTAGAGTGGAAAGCTGAAGCAGGTGAGTATGCGAGGGAGAGCGCAAGGCTCAGTGAGTCAGCCGTGTGAGTTTTCGAGGCGCAAGATTAGCTTGACTCCTTCAGCCGGTCAAGAGAATTCCTTGTTACATTGAGCTGCTCGCTCGGCGTATGGGACATTTCCGGTAAGACCCGTGACCTGTGAGCTTTGCGGATTGCTGAAACGCATTGTGCGACTTGCCGCCGCTGATAATGGCATTACCGGAAATGCGATTTACCGGAGTCGAAATGCAGGCCGCTAAATCAAAATGCTGATGCCGCAACCCTGCGCCGACGCCTTCGACCCTGCAGGGTTGCGGCATTGATCCGCTAGACGACTCCTAGATGGCTCTCGCCGTGTAGGTGAATCAGGGTGTCGTCACGTTCTTAGTTTCGGTGTAGGTGCCGCCCGTGTAGCTCAAGTTCACTCGTACCAACCCGGCGAAGCCTGCCGGCACTCCCGATGTGCCCGGAAACGTCACGGTCGCCGTCACCGACTGCCCGGGGTTGACTGTCCCTAAGCTCTGCGGCACCGGCACGCCGTCGACGAACTGGCTGCCGTCCAAAGTGCTCGCTCTTACTAAGGTCACCGTGACGCCGGGAACAGGGTCGGGGAGCGGATTAGTAATGGTGATCGTAGCTCGCAGATTGTTGCTTCCATCACGCGAAAGCATCACTTGGATCGGTTCCTGCGTGGCCAGTAAGCGAGCAAGAGCAAATGCGCCATCACTGGAACCGGGGACATTAGCATTACCGCCTACAACGATTTTCCCATCAGGTTGAATTGCCGTCCCCGTGCCACGACTTCCTCTACCGAGAAAATCAATTGTTAGTCGCCCGTCTCCGTTAAAGGTGAGATCTAAATTGCCGTCACTGTTATAACGAGCCACAGCCATCACGAATATAGTGCCATTATAACTAACCCCAGCAGCAACAATTTTACCGTCATTTTGAATAGAGACCGCGTTGGCGTAGTCTCCTTGACCATAGAAATCTGTATTAACGATGCCATCACCGCCGAACGACGTATCTAAATTTCCGTCGCTCATAAATCGCGCTACTGCAAAGTCATTAATGGTAGCTGTGCGAGTCGTTCCAGCCACAACGATCTTCCCGTCAACTTGAAGGTTTACGCCACTAGCAGGAACGTTAGATATGATTACTTTGCCGCCTACGCCAAATGAAAGGTCCAAATCGCCATCAGGGGTATATCTGACTAAAGCTAAATCACCTTCCCCGGGCACAACGATACTTCCTGCCACAACTATTCGACCATCAGTTTGTAACGCCACACCTGAGGCTACATCATTTGGACCAATAAGGTGAGTAGTGATGGCTCCGTTGTTGCCGAACGAGGAATCCAACGTTCCGTTACTATTGAATCGGACGAGTGCAAAATCGTTACCTGTGGTTCCACTTATGGCAGTCCCGGCGACAAGGATTTTGCTGTCCGGCAGGATTACAACCCCCGCCGTTCTGCTTTGACTACCGAGTGCGGTAGTAAGGACTTTCCCATTGTTACCGAATGTTGAATCCAAACTGCCATCACTATTAAGACGCATTAGACCAATGTTTCCCCCGCCCCCGATTAACGGTTGCGCCTCTCCAGCCAGTATTATTTTGCCATCTGATTGGAGCGCAATAGCGCGCCCATAAGCATAGCCTGTGGAGTAATTAACAATTACCCTTCCAAAAACGCCGAAACCTGTATCCAAACTACCATCATTGTTATGTCTAATAACCGCATAGCTATAGACCCCGGCAGCGACTGTGCTACCAATTGAAAGAATTTTTCCATCTGGTTGCACGATAACGGCTGAAGCAATACCTGTAAGACCAGTGGTGACTGTACCACCCACGCCAAAGGTTGGATCTAAACCATTGTTGATCTGGGCTAAAGTTCGGTTATCTGACGTGGCACAGATAGTAAGTATCAGCGTAGCAACTATTGGGCAATACAAGCGAACAATGGACCGCATAAGCTTACTCCAATCAGGGGTGCTAATGCCGCAGCCTTGTATATCGCATTCGACCGCGAGGTCTACGGCATTAATTGAGTCTGACGATTCGTTGATTGCAACCGTCGAGCAAACAAGTCAGGGTGTCGTCACGTTCTTAGTCTCTGTGTAAGTGCCGCCCGGGAAACTCAACTCGACTCGGACTAACCCGGCGAAGCCTGACGGCACTCCCGCCGTCCCCGGAAATGTCACCGCCGCCGTCACGCTCTGTCTGGGGTTGATCGTCCCCAGAAACTGCGGCACGGGCACGCCGTCAACGAAGGCACTGCCGTCGAGTGTGCTGGCACGAACTAATGTCATCTGCACACCGGGCACGGGTTGGGTAAGCGGGTTGGTGATCGTGATCGTCGCCACCAGTTGACCGCTGCCATCGCGCGAGAGCACGACCCGGATCGGCTCCGTCGGCGGGTCGTCGCCGATCCTCGCCACGAAGGCGTCCGTAACGCCGCGGAGAGTTCCCTGAAAAGGATTAGCAAGGGGAAAGTTGGTTGAATTAGCACTCCCTGCCACATACGCGTTACCCGCACCATCCACCGCGATGACCCTGCCCGAATCAAGGCCGCTGCCGCCAAGGTAAGTCGAATAGACGAGTGCTGACCCGGAGGCGTTGAACTTCGTCACGAAGGCGTCCGAACCGCCGCCGCCGAGAGTTCCCTGAAAAGGATTAGCGAGGGGAAAGTCGGTTGAATAAGTAGGACCTGTCACATACGCGTTGCCCGCACCATCCACCGCGATGCCAGCGCCTGAATCAAGGCCGCTGCCGCCGAGATAAGTCGAATAGGCGAGTGACCCGGAGGCGTTGAACTTCGTCACGAAGGCGTCCGTAACGCCGCCGAAAGTTCCCTGAAAAGGATTAGCAAGGGGAAAGTCGATTGAAGTAGTATTCCCTGCCACATACGCGTTACCCGCACCATCCACCGCGATGCCACCGCCTGAATCATCGCCTTGGCCGCCGAGACCGGTGCCGCCGAGATAAGTCGAATAGACGAGTGCTGACCCGGAGGCGTTGAACTTCGTCACGAAGGCGTCCGAACCGCCGCCGAAAGTTCCCTGAAAAGGATTAGCGAGGGGAAAGTCGGTTGACCGAGTAGAACCTGTCACATACGCGTTACCCGCACCATCCACCGCGATGCGCGAGCCAAAATCATTGCTGGCGCCGCCGAGATAAGTCGAATAGACGAGTGCTGACCCGGAGGCGTTGAACTTCGTCACGAAGGCGTCAAAAACGCCGCCGCCGAAAGTTCCCTGAAAATGATTAGCAAGGGGAAAGTTGGTTGAAGTAGTATGACCTGTCACATACGCGTTACCCGCACCATCCACCGCGATGCCAGTGCCTGAATCACCGCTCCTGCCGGCGAGATAAGTCGAATAGACGAGTGCTGACCCGGAGGCGTTGAACTTCGTCACGAAGGCGGCAAAACCGCCGCCGAAAGTTCCCTGAAAAGGATTAGCGAGGGGAAAGTTGGGTGAATTAGTCCTCCCTGTCACATACGCGTTACCCGCACCATCCACCGCGATGCCAATGCCTGAATCATTGCTGTTGCCGCCAAGATAAGTCGAATAGACGAGCGCGGAGCCCGCGGCGTCGAACTTCGTCACAAAGACATCGCTGCCGCCGAAAGGTGGGCCGCCGAAAGTTGGCTGGATGGGATTAGCAAGGGGAAAGTTGGTTGAATAAGTTTCACCTGTCACATACGCGTTACCCGCACCATCCACCGCGATGCCAGTGCCTGAATCATCGCTGTTGCCGCCAAGGTAGGTCGAATAGACGAGCACCGGGTCGATCACCAGCGGCAGCCGCCGGTCATACTCCGCGACCGCAAACCGCACCTCACCTCCACCTCGCGGCAGCACGTAACCTCCCGCAACCTCTTGCCTTCGACCATCCACTTCCTGATAGATTACCGGTCTGCGTTGTCTGACCTCTCCGTTCGCCGTGTCGATCACCAACTCACCCGCCTCGTCTACCCTGATCCGCCGTGCGCCCGCAAACCGCATCCGGATCACGTTAGGGTCAGCCCCCGGCGCGACCACGAAGTCGTACTCCAACTCCTGCTGGTTGCCGTAGTAAATCATGTCCACACCCGGGTAGACTCCCGCGTAGCGCACACCAGCATAGCCGGGAACATTTGTGCGCCACCGCGTCGGGTCATTGCCGATGAAGTAGTTCGTTCGACCGGCCTGTTCCTCTTCACCTGCGACCTGCGGCTCTCGGTTGCCGCCCACGATTTGCATCCGCACCACCGCCTGCCGACCGCGAGCAGACGACTCCGCGCTTCGTGGACGCGCGCCGTGCGCCAACTCTCGCCGCTCGTCACGCGCGGCGGGCGCGCTTAAGGCCATCACCGCTTCCGTCCCGGTCAGAAACAAATTGTAGCCTTGCCCACGCGCGGTGAACCTGACCTGTCTGTCGTGTTGCCCGTCATTAGCCTCGAAGCGCATCGGCAACCGCCCGTAGGCCTCAGCTACTCGGGCGCGCGTCTCCGCGTCGGGCGTCGCTGTTGACGGTGTTATCTGGCCTTGGCCCGGCGGCTGGTTCGTCGTCTGGGCGAGGGTGAGGGTGAAGACGGCGGTGACCGCCAGCAGCGCGGCGGGAAGTATCCTGTTCATGGTAAGGCTCCATACTTGAGTTGAGTTAATCGGTGGGCAGCTTTTATCTCAAGCTGAAGCGTAAGTCAATAGGAAGACACCGAACGTCGGCCTCAACCGACGCGAGCGCAAACACCCAACTTCCCGCAAACCGTGTTACCGGCAATAGCTCATCATCCTTTAGTGTTGGCGCTCCATCACGGCAAGCGTGATATGTAATCGTTCCATTTCGTGCTGAGCGACGTTTAGAGCCTGTTCTATGTCGCACAGCGTCCACGATGTCAGGCCGACCATCAGCGGCGGCTCTGAGCGCATTCTGGACGCACTGGCGGGCACGTGCCAAGCGCGCCTGAGGCGTCTCTTCGACTTGTGATTCCATCCATCTCTTCGATAGACTCATGGTGTTTGAGTTCCTTTCATTGTTAGAAGGTGAAGGGTTAGGGGCTTCCCGGGTGTTCTAAGCACTTAGGAAGCCCTTTGCTGTTAGTGCACTGTCTCGTGATAGCGCACCACGAGTTTGTAAGCTGCACGGTGTTTGCACGCTTGGCCACGCTCGAAGGCTTGGCACTGGCACGTGCCGTTCGCTTCGTATATCTCGCCACTGTCCGAGAGCATCAATAGCGAGTGGCCGGTGAAGTGGATGTACGGGTTGCCACTGGTTAGAATCTCTTCAGCTTTCAGTATCGCGTTCGTCCATCTCGAATCACCTTTGACCGTCGAGAGTGCCGCATCTACCACGCCTGCTAGTTTCGTTTCGTTTAAGTTCGTCATCGCTTCTCTTCTCCGTTTTGTTTAATGTCTAACCTGTGCGTAAGTCTAACGCAAGGGTAAGCACATGTCAAGAGAAAAGTAACGCTTGCGTAAAGTTTTTTTATGCGTTAAACTTGTGTCTATGAGTCAGACACTTACAACCAAAGCCGCTGCCGATAGGCTAGGCGTGACGCCCGCCCGCGTTCGTCAGATGATTCTCTCCGGGCAGTTACCGGCTGAGAAGTTCGGGCGTGATTTAGTCATCAAAGAAGATGACTTAGGGTTGGTTCAGAATCGTCCGATGGGCAGGCCGCCGGACACGAAAGCGCAGACGAGAGCGAAGGCCACAGCGAAGAAAGGAAAGAAATGAGCGGTAGGGTATTTTCGGAAGATTCTTCCAAAAAGCGGAAACGTGGGCGACCGCGCCTTCTCGCACCACGGATGGAAGCTGCCTTTCGCGCAAAAACAGGCAACTATACGTCGGAGCGCACTGTCCAGAATGCCTATTATGAGATTCGTGCTGTCGGAGTTTTAGGTTTACATGTCGACGCAGATGTAACGCCTTACTTGTGGCTGGCTAGCCCCGGCTGCAAGAAAGGTGAATCAGAGTGCCGCTACTATCGAAGATCCATACTGGCCGAACTCGGAAGATTTAAGGACGACGAGGATATACGTCTTTTTGCCGAGATTATCTGTGAGTGGAAACCAAAAGCGAAACACGCCATTGCTCTACTTCGCAGCTGGCGCATTGAAAAGTAAGAAGAGAGGCAAGCAATGACGATTGAAGAACGAGTGAACACTTTGATTGACCGGCGTGCTTAAGCTGCGACAAACTGCGACTTTTCGGGCGTGTCGCATCTTTGACGCACCTTGAAAACAGAGAAAGAACAAGGAAAGAAGCGACCTGAGACAAGATGCGACTTTTCGGGCGTGTCGCATCTTTGTCGCAACCTCGAATGATGAACATTAAAGAGGCGGCGGAATATCTAAACATTAGCGTCAAGACGCTTGAACGCAAGATTGCAGGCGGCGATATTTCAGTCGCTTATGTGACGGGTGCGACCGGAAAGCAGCGCACGTTTGAACGCACGGAACTGGATCGCTTCAAAGATGCGGAAGCGGCAAAAGCGGAGACGACTTCCTACGTCGCGCGCCCGCGTGTCGCCGCTTCCGCCGTATCGTCATCACAAGGGCTACAACGCAACCGTGGCGGGCAAGGCATAGAAGCATTCGTTTCGATGATTGCGGACGCGCTAAAGGCAAGGGAAACGCAAGGAAACGGTATTCCCACCGTACCACTGCGCGACAAGATGACGCTTTCATTCAAAGAGGCTTCGCGGTTGTCAGGCGTGCCGGAGTCCCACTTGCGCACGGCTTACGCTGACGGTGCTTTGCGCGGCGCGAAGCTCGGGCGCGGCGTGCGAGTGACACCGGATGACCTACGCGCTTATGTCGGCAAGGTGATGAAAAGATAACCACAATATAGCAAGGTAGATGAAAATAGCCACTATATGGCATGGTAATGAAAATAGCCACAATATGTTGTGACTGCCTCTTTTATGGCTTTCAAAACCGTGCTAAAATTGATTCATGTTCTTGAGATTTCAAAAACGAGAGGGCGAAAATCGCAATAGCCGGCAAGCAAAGTGCGATTCCCGCCCCGTTCCGATTGCAAATTTTGCAACCGCGCACGGGGATTCTACGATAGGTGTGCACATGTTGTCTAGCATGTTGTCTAGATAGCCACACACTTTGTAGGAGAGTAGGCGGGGCGGATAAAGCGATTGTCGCGTAAACAAGCGTGGCATCGGCAAGAAATTTTAATATAGGTTCAGGCCACTCCCTCTTTGAGAGGCAATCGCCTGCCGTTAACGCTCTTTGGGTTCATTCCCGAAGGCGTCTAGCGGCAGGCGTTTTCTTTTTGACCGAGAGTTAAACGGAGGTTAATCGCAATGGTTTTCGACAGCACAGCGGCGAATAAAAATTACTTGCGCATAAACGACGCAGCGCGCCAACTCGGCGTGAGTCATCGATCGGTTAGAAACCTGATCGTGCGGGGTGAGCTTGCGCCGGTTCATAGAGTCGGGAATCTGATTTTGATACCGCGAGATACGCTTTCGAGTTTTCTAAGCAACTCAATCATGCAGCCAACGCAAGCGGCGGCTACCTAACCCCAGACGCGACTTGAGCCGGGGTTAGCCGCCCGGCTCAAGTCAATAACCTGTTTTAGCGACAGAAGGAGCAACAGGCATGAAGATTCTAAACGAAACCACTCCTAAATTCAATCGTTTTCAGACGCGCGCTCCATTAGCGCGCGTCTCACGTCGCGCGCCTTGCCCCGTATGCGGCAAGCCAGACTACTGCAGCGTTCGCGCCGACGGTTCGGCGTGCATCTGCATGCGGAAACTTTCCGCCCGGCCAACGCGCAACGGTGGATACCTTCACGTCTTCGACGACGCCCCGCTCATTAGATTGCCGCGACCGCCCGTACCGAAACCTAACACGGACGCCCCGCGCGCATCTGTCGAACAATTAACCGCCGTTTACGAATCGTTTCTCAATCACTTAGTTCTCGCCGCGCCGCATCGTCAGAACCTACTCGCGCGAGGCTTATCACCTACAGCAATCGAGCGCGGACTATACCGGAGTACGCCGCCGCCAACCTTCAGTAGGTATGTCACTCGCGCACTCGAAAAAGATTTCGACCTGCGCGGCGTGCCCGGCTTTTATCGCGTCGGCGCTGAGTGGCGAGCGGTAGATACGGGCGCGGGCTTCTTTGTGCCGTCGCGCGATGCAGACGGGCGCATTAACGGCTTACAGATTCGACGCGACGAGGGCACGCCAAGATACATTTGGTTCTCGTCGGCGAATCGCACTGACGGATGCTCGTCAGGCGCGCCCGTTCATTTCGCCCACGCGCATCTTTTGAGAGATGCCGACGTGGTGACGCTCACTGAAGGCGCGCTGAAAGCTGACATCATCACTCACCTGACGCGCTCGCCCGTTATCGCCGCCGCCGGTGTCTCGAACTTCAGCGCGGATTTCGCCGAAACGTTAAGGGCGAAGTTTCCGGCGATTCGACGCGCAACACTCGCCTTCGATGCGGACGTCTGGACGAACGAACATGTTTACGGCGCGCTTGAACGACTCGCCCGTCAATTAGAGGCGGCGCACTTCCAAGTCACGGTTCGCACATGGCCGAAAAAGTTTAAAGGCTTCGACGATTTTCTTGCCGCCGAAATTCAACGCGGGGAGGTAGCGGCGTAATGATTAACCAAACAGCAACCGTCCGCGATTTCAGTTTCGGGCAATTCCAACGCACGCACGCAAGGGCGCAGACGCACGCGGAAGCACAGACCGCGCCGGACACCTTTACCGACTTGTCGGACGGCGTCCTTGCCTTGGATTTCGCTTTGACGTTCGCCGACTTCGACGGCGCGGCGCGACAAATAATACTGTCAATCGTCGGACTGGTCGGCGACTCACGAGAGCCAGTCGCACTCTTCGACAAAGAGTTAGCGGCGCACGTTAATTGTCATGAGCGAACCGTGCGCCGGTGGCGCAAGGCTTATATGAACGCATGGCAGGCGAAGAACTTTGAATTTATCTCTGTCACCGAGGGCGAATACTTTCCGAAATTGAAGCGGTATGATCGGACGCTCTACGGTTTGCCTGACGATATACGAGAATTTGTCAACATGGTGACGAACGAAGCGCGACAGTCGCCGGACTATGTGAAAGACAGGCGAGCGGCGATTGAGAGATCGGCACGCGCGCACTATGACGACTTACCGGACGCACCGGCGCGCCGCCGCAAGCGCAAGGCAACAAGATCGGCGGCTGTAAATTCCGGCAACGACTTCCAGAAAGCGGCGAAGGTTTGGGCTAGAGGTTGCGACAATCTTAGTCAAATGGACGAAGAAACGCGCGCCGCTTACCGTGCCAGCGCTGAGGCCGAACTGCGAGATATGCAAGCAAAATTCGCCGAAACGTTCGGTGAATTTCCTGCAATTGGTGATACAGAACAAGTTAAGAGGGGGTACCGGACATTTTGTCCGACACCTTGCGAAACATCGTCCGACACACCGGACACGCCGGAAGTGAATGTCCGCGTAAAAGAAGAAGATACGCGGACACCTACAGAGGCGGCAGAGGCGGAGGCCACGTGGGATGAAACCTTCGCTGGTTTCAATGCTTCGCCGGTGCGCACAGTCGAGGTTGAAATCTTCGACGATCCGCCGCCGAAGCCTGACGACGAACAATCGGATATTGCGCCATTGGCGCAAAACGGTGCGCGCGTGCCGTTTTCAGATGAACCGCACGAATTGATTTACGAACCAGACTCCGAGGAACTCGCCGAACGTGAAGCGATTGAAGCCGAAGCGTGTCACCTGCCGCTCGAACCGGGCGAACTGCGAACAATCGAAGAAGAAGAGTTGACGCGCCAAGCGTTGTTAGCGTCGGCGTCCAACCCGACGCCGAAAGAAGTGATGCTTGTTAGTCTCCGAATAAGAACATATGGAAAGGCGAGTCGGTATGGAGAGAATGTCTATAAGGTTGTCGCGGGCGCTTCCATTCTAGCAAGGAACGGATGGCAGACCGTGCGGCGCCGTTCACTGGCTTCCGACTATACGTATATGAGAGCGCCTTTCGTGCAACGATCTAAAACCTTCACGGTAAAAGTCGAGATTCCAACGGACGAGGCGTTGTTATCTTTCGCGGAAGAAATGCACCAACGCGGGAAAGCATTTGCAGGTGAGTTTCAGGGCTGGCCTGTGAGGTACACGCCGACGATCACGCACCCGGCGTCAACGATGATGGCAGTTTCAAACGGACAGATCGTGCATCTACCCGTTCCGGCAAGCGATTCGCCTGCTAACTTTCAGTGCGGCGGCGATGGCTGGGGCTATTACGTCAGTTTCGAGACGCCTATGCGTGTCGTCAAAGACGGCGACTTCGTTGACTAAGGCCACAGCGCGCGAGAGAGAAGACTTTTAGGAGGGTAGAAGATGCCTGCAAAGATCGCACCGCCGAAGGTGAACCCGTATGCCGCGTTCAAGGAAAACTCATATTACGAACATTTAATTGTGCTGCGCCGCACCAAGCCAGAAGTTTTCGCCGTGCTGTCGCCGGTGGAAAAACTAACGCTTGGCTACTACGAAGTCGCAAAACGCCGTCAAGCATTGATTGACGATGAACTCACGCTGCCACCTGCAGCATAGATTTAGATAACGAACGAAAGGAAGGAAAAACATGCCAGAAGAAATCTTTTTGGGAGACTTCACCCAGTACTGTCGAGCAAATCCGCGAGAGAGTTTTGAAGCGTTGCGCCCGAAGTACGAGGCCATTCAAGAGCGGCTGCGCGCCCGGAACGAAATAACGCGCGCGGCTTACCTGCGGCGACTTGAAGCCGACAAAGCACAAAAGCAACGCGAGAGAAAACAAGCGGCAGAACAAGCAGCGCTCGAACGCGAAGCTGAAGTCAAACGCCAATTTCGCTACAGATACGCGACGCTATCCGAAGCGCAGTACGACGCTTTCTGGCCGGACATTTATAAAGAGGTTTTGCTGGCCGAATCAAACCGGCGCGAGGCCGAGATGCGGCGTGATTATCAGTTCTAAAAATGGCGTAGCAGAAGCGAACAGATGCAAGACTCCAGAGGACACGGCGACAAGTTGAGTCGCACGCAAGAGAAGGCGATTGCGGCACTACTTTCAACTCGAACGATAGGCGAAGCGGCGAAGACGTGCGGCGTCAACGACGCGACGATGTGGCGCTGGCTACAGTTGCCAGACTTCTCTGCCGCGTACCGCGCCGCCCGTCGCCAAGTGGTCGAACGTGCGGTTAGTGAACTGCAAGCGGCGGCGGGTGAAGCCGTGGCAACCTTAAAGCGCAACCTGCATTGCGAGCAAGCATCGGTCGAAATCAGAGCCGCGCAGATCATTCTCGAACAGGCGGTCAAGGGCGTCGAGTTAATGGACTTGCAAGAGAGAGTCGAACGTCTCGAATCGCTGCTAGGTGAGCGGGAAAAAGGTGGTAAGAAATGGGGAACTTAGAAACACGGATCGGCAAGTTGGAATCAGCGATGGGCGACGAGGCGTGGGACTTAACGCTTTTGACGGACGCAGAATTGATCGCGTTAGAATCATGTTTAAGTGAAGCGGTCGCGGCAGGCTTTCCCGTCTGTCTCACGCCAGAACTAGAGGCGGCCCATGGCGCGCCTTCGCCTGAAGCCGCGCAGCACAGCCCGATTGTGAGCCGTGAATGGCAGTATCTCACCCACGCGTGCGGGGGGTTGAAATGGAAAGCGCTTTCCTTTTTTATAGAACGCATCTCACACGCGCGGGGATGGAATTTGGAGTAGGGTTTTTGGGAGTTTCTCCCAAAAACATCTCACCCGCACACGCGGGGATTGAATAGTGCAAGCGCTTGCACTTTTTAACTTGGAAGCATCTCACCCACACGCGCGCGGGTTGAATGAAACTCTACACGTGTAGAGTTTTCGGAATAAAACCGCACCCCCGCGTGCGGGGATTGAATAGTGTCTCCGGAGACACTTTTTGACTTTCAATCACATCTCGCCCACACACGCGGGGGTTGAAGCAAGGTTGATTTATTGCCCAACTTGGGCAACAAATATCTCGCCCACACACGCGGGGGTTGAATGTCTGACCGGCCAGACTTTTCATAATCTCGCCCACACACGCGCGGGGATTGAAATGGAAACCGGTTTCCATTTTTAACTTGGAAACAATCTCACCCACGCGTCAAATGCGGTGAGTAATTTGGGAACCATGGTTCCCAAACCTGAGAACGAACGCCAAGCCCGCGCGCCTCGCCCGCACCCGCGCTTCCTGAAAGACGCATTACCGGAAATGTCCCACTCGCCGAGCGAGTGGCTTAATGTGGCAAAGAATTCTCTTGACCGACTGAAGGAGTCAAGCTAATCTTGCGCCTCGAAAACTCACACGGCTGAACGGCTTGAGCCTTGCGCGTGCCTCACTGCAAACTCAGCAGCTTCAGCTTTACCCCTACCACTTGCGCGTTGCCGTGTGGTGCAACGTCTGAATGTCGCATAGGAGAATTCAATGTTGAAACGAACTCTTGCCCTAACTCTCGCAATGGTCGCGCTGATGTTCGGCGTTGCGGCGCAAGCGACTGCTGAACCGCTCGTGGCTTATTCGGGCAGCGCGAATAGTCTGCTGAGGTTTGACAGCGCGACGCCCGGCGTCGTCAGTCAAGCGCCCATCACCGGCATGCAATTCGCTGAGTTCATTCAGGGTGGCATTGACTTCCGCCCGGCTAACGGGCTGCTCTATGGACTCACTAATCAAAGCAGGCTGTACACCATCAACCTGTTGACAGGCGCTGCGACCTTCGTCTCGACCCTTAGCACTCCTTTGAGCTCTCCCTCCGACTTTTTTGGCCTTGACTTCGATCCAGTTGCTGATCGATTGCGCGTGGTTAGTAGTACCGGTCAGAACCTGCGTATCAACGCTGACACGGGCGAAACCATTGTGGCTGGAAGAATCACCCCGGCGAATCGCAACATCACAGCCTCGGCCTACACGAACAACTTCGCGGGGGCGACCGAGACGACGCTCTACGGGATTGACGTTAGTAGGGGTGGTTTTCTTGTGCTCCAAGAGCCTAATAGCGGAGTGCTCACCGATGTCGCCCCCCTGAGTGCGACCTTCCCTTTCTTTAATGGCTTTGATATTTCGGGACAATCTGGCATCGCTTATGCCACCTCGGGCAGCCGTCTCTTCACGATCAACTTGGCAACAGGTCAAGCCACTTTGGTTGGGCAAATCGGCAACGGGTTTTTTACTATTGGTGGTTTAGCAGCACCTGTCGGCAGCACGGCGGCTGTGCCTGAACCAACCACAATGCTATTACTCGGCACAGGTCTAGCAGGCATCGCCGCTAGGGTGCGCCGTCGTCGCAAAGCTAATCAAGAATAGCAGCTTATCTGCATCGAAACGTGCAACCATCCGTAAGTCTAATTGAGGCTTGCGGATGGTTTGCTTTTGCTGGCAGACACGAACCAACTATGACGAGGCGAGATACGTCGAATGCTTGCGGCGGAAAGGCTCAAAGTTGGTCAGGGAGGTGACGAGCGAAGCGGCCTGAGAGAGCGAATTAGCTTGACTCGACACCCTCAGATCGCTTGTTGGATTGCGGCTCATTTAACAAAGTAGCCTGAGACCCGCCACTCACCATCAGTTTCTTTCATCGGAATAATCGTCTCCACGCCGTTCTTCTTTCTCTGAAAAGAAGTTTCGTATTCTATGACGACGTACTCCCCATCTGGTGCGCCCGGCAACTCCTCAACATACTGCTTCGATTTTAGCTTTCGCGTAACAGGCTTTCCGAGCGGAACTTGCGCAGCTTCTAAAGATGATTTCCATCCTTCGAGAGAGACAGCCGATTTGAATAGCGACGCTGCTTGATTCCAGCTTTCAGTAACATCGTCAGCATCAATGAGAGACAACCAATGTTCGGTGGCGATTACTGCGGTTTGTGAAGCATGTTCATTCTTCTGCATATTCTTTCTCTCCGTAACAGACAGCCTAACATGACGCGAAGCAATCCAACGACCGTATTGAGCGGGCGCGGGCGAGTTCTGGGCTGATGATACTCACACCCTCTTCGGCTGCCGCTTCGAGCAGCGCCAGTTCTAACTGCGCGCGTATCTCGTCGGGCGTGTCGGGTCGCTTAGTATGGCCGCGATGTGCTCGGCGATGTCTCTGAATTGTGACGGTGTGATTTCCTTCTTTGCTTTCGTCATTAGCTTATCTTCCTTTCTGCTCGCCGCTCCATCACGGCAAGCGTTAGTTGTAGTCGTTCCATTTCATGCTGTGCGACGTTTAGCGCCTGTTCTATGTCGCACAGCGTCCACGATGTCAGGCCGACCATCAGCGGCGGCCCTGAGGGCGTTCTGGACGCACTGGCGTGCACGTCCTAGACGCGCTAGAGGCGTCTCTTCAACTTGCGCTTCAAACATTCTTTTCGATAGACTCATGGGGACGTATCCTTTCATTTGTCCGAGGGTGAAGGGTTAGGGGGCTAGGCGAGTGCTGAAACACTTACCTAGCCTTTTCGCTTGGTGCACTGTCTCGTTGTAGCGCACGATCAGCTTGTACGCCGCACGGTGCTTGCAGGCTTGGCCGCGCTCGAAGGCTTGGCACTGGCACGTACCATTCGCTTCGTAAATCTCGCCACTGTCCGAGAGCATCAACAGGCTGTGCCCGGTGAAGTGGATGTACGGGTTGCCACTGGTTAGAATCTCTTCAGCTTTCAAGATTGCGTTAGTCCATCTCGAATCGCCTTTGACCGTCATCCCCGCCGCATCTACCACCGCCGCCAGTTTCGTTTCGTTTAAGTTAGTCATTGATGCGAATCAGTAGTTGAAAACGAGCAGAAAGAAAGCGACTGCAAGTTTTCCCCAGCAATGAATCATCAGCGCGTCAGTTGAGCGTACTTTACTTGCTCTTTGAATCTGTGCCTTCTCCTGTACCCAATTGAACAGACTCTCAATGGGTTGACGGATGCGACGCACCAACCTGTTGTAATAGTTCTCGTCGTTGGTTAGCTCTTTGCCTTTCGGCTTTTTCTGTGGCGCAACCAGCCTTGTGTGCTGTTCTCTCAAGTGAGAGATGATCTCCGGTGTCGGGTAGGCCAAATCGCCAAAGAGTGAAGTTGCAGCTATTTCCGGTTGCTGTTGGATAAAGGCTTTCGAGTCATGATGTGAGGCCGCACACAGCCAGACTTGAGCGGGGAGCGGTAAGCTTCCTGTCCGTCGTTGCGCAATGCAGTGCAGGCGCACGCCATGAAAGCGAGTTTTCTTAGCCGCACAATATCCAATATCGGCAATCTCACGCCCGACGCGCGCTCCGTAAGGGTGGCCGTGCTGGGCGAGCATGACGGGCACTGAGTCAACCAGATGGTCACACTCCGGCGTTCTTGTGGCGGCCAAAGCGCTAGACAAGACTGCGCCGAAAGTCTGAAAGGTTGGCTCCAAGCGGTTCAGCCGCAGGACGAAAGTTTGATAACTCGGTAAGCGTGGAAACCACTCTCGCCAATACTTTTCAATCAAGCGATGCATCTTCTTTTTCTCGAAGCAGCCCTCTAAGTGAGCAAAGAACCAGATGGTGATCAGTTCTTGGTCAGTGAACTCTGGGTTTCGGTTATTGCTCAAGCGTTGATAACAAGTGGCGGACGAAGTATCGTAAACTTGGCAGACAAACAGGTAGATTTCAATCAGTAGATTTTCCATCGCAAGAAAATTCTACTAATTCTGCCGTTTGTCTGTCTTTCAACTACTGATTCGCATATTGCTTTTTCTTCTCCGTTTGTGTAGTATCTCGTTAACGACACGAACATATTAGCTTAACTAGTTCGTATTGTCAACTAGTTTTTATCAATCGGAGCAACTTTTTTTTGAGGTCAGGATGCCAACGAACGAATTAGACGATCTGATTACCCAAGCTGAAGCCGCGCGGCTCCGCAACGTATCCCGCGAAGCGATATATGGCCTTGTGGCGCGGCGAAAGCTTCGAGTTGTAGAGATAGGCGGTCAGAAATTCGTAAGGCGTTCTGAGGTGGAAAGCTACACACCCGAAATCGGCGGCAGACCGCCGAAGGCTACGTCCGACGCGAACAAACGCGCCACAGGTCAAATACGCGCCATTCGTGGCGCATCTACGAGCAAGAAGAAAGGCAAGAAATGAGTCCAGAAGATTCTCAACGGGTGTTATCCGCGTTCCGCATGGCGCATTCTGCTTGGGTGTCACTTCATGACTATCTAGAAACACACCCTGACACCTCCGAGTTGCTTAACGCAATGGCCAAACAACTCGCCATAATTCAGACACTAAAACCTTTGGTTGATGTTGACGAGTGGCCGGAAATTATTAACGACACAGACGAAGCAGCGGCATGAGAAAGGCGGCGAGAGATGAACGCGTGAGATTCGATTCTCCGACAAGCCCCGCCAAGATTTTGGCGCGAGTTGTCGCACAATAACGAACGGTAATCGGATGAAGAAACAAGCGGCGGCAAGGCGTCTCGGCGTCTCGGCCCGCACAGTAGAACGGTTGACCACGCAGGGTCGCATCGGCGTGACGCACATGCCCGGCAAGCGCGGCGTGGTTGCCGATTACAACAAAGATGAAGTCGAAAGGTTGCGCGAGACGTTGCGCCGC